>Ga0187771_10001489_pt1 | contig 15684 bp, 16 predicted proteins | sample 0116_SJ02_MP15_1_FD_133139 | JGI IMG/M metagenome (GOLD analysis project Ga0187771, IMG submission 133139) | Tropical peat soil microbial communities from peatlands in Department of Meta, Colombia - 0116_SJ02_MP15_10_MG | ecosystem: Environmental > Terrestrial > Soil > Wetlands > Peat | place...
AGCGTCGTCTTGCCGTGGTCGATGTGCCCGATCGTCCCGATATTGATGTGCGGTTTGCTGCGATCAAATTTCTCTTTCGCCATGTTCGAAAAGTCCCGTTTCGCAAATTACAGGCCGCCCGAAAAGGGCGGCCGCTGGTTTAAATTCTGGAGCCGTTGACCGGGATTGAACCGGTGACCTCGTCCTTACCAAGGACGCGCTCTACCAACTGAGCTACAACGGCTTCTGTTACAAAGCCAACTACAAACAACTGGTGGACAGGGGAGGATTCGAACCTCCGTAGCTCCAGAGAGCGACAGATTTACAGTCTGTTGCCATTAACCGCTCGGCCACCTGTCCTAAGCCTTTCAGGGATTTAGAAGGGAGCTTGCGAGGAACCGAAAGTACACCCTTGACCGAATTTACGATTTTAACACAGGAAGGTACCGATGTGACGCGCCGGTCCGGTGAGCAAATCGCCAGACTCCGCCACTGTTATCCCGATGCCGATGAAGGTGCGGGAAGTGATTCAATTACTGAGGGATGCGGGGTGGCAGGAGATTCGCTCCCGAGGCAGCCACCGCCACTTCAGGCACCCGCACCGTCCAGCCGTGATCACCGTGCCGGGCACGGACGGCAAGGAGCTTGCGCCAGGAACTCTGAACGATATATTGAAAAAGGCAGGCTTGAAATGACCGCGAGGCGTTATTCGATTGTGATTGAGCGGACCGGCACAGGCTTTTCCGGATGGTCGCCGGACGTTTCCGGTTGTGTCGCCGTTGGCGACACGGAAGAAGAAACGGCCCGGAATCTCCGGGATGCGCTTGCCGAGCACCTGCGGATCAGGCGCGAGATCGGCGAGGAGATTCCCGAGCCGAGCTCTTCGGTCAGTTATGTCGAGATTGCCGCGTAAAGACTGCTGCTTGCGGCTCCGGCAGCCACTTCCACATCCTCAGCGTGGTGCGATGGTTCCGGTACAGGGTCTCAGGCTTCCTTAACGCAGCGAATGTGAAATGCGGGATCGGGCCGAACCTCTCAGGCCGCAGCTATGCTATTTTTGCCCGAGTCTCTTATGGACGCCGAACTGAAAGCCTGCCTTGAGGAAATGAGACGCGATCTGCGGCAACATGCCGAGTCCGTCCAAGGTCGCATGCGGGAGCATGTCGATTCGGTTGAAGCCCGTATGCGCGAGCATGTCGATTCGGTTGAAATCCGTATGCGGGAGCATGTCGATTCGGTTGAAATCCGTATGCGGGAGCATACCGAAGTTGTTGAAACACGCTTACTGACGGAGTTCTGGAAGTGGGCCAGGACGGCGGATGCCCGGTACCGTCAGCATCAGGGCACCGTGGGCGCGCTCGAAGAACGCCCGGGGCTCGTTGAAGACCGGATTGCGGATCTCGAACGCCGGCATCCGGGCATTTAGCCTTCGCGAACCAGCCTGCAGGCCTCTTTCGCCGCGTTGTGGGCGGCGATTTTCTTCGATGACCCTTCACCGGAGGCTTCGAGTTCCTTCCCGGCGCGGACCCGGACGGTGAACCTTTTGGCGTGGCCGGGACCGCTTTCTCCGATCAGAGAATAATCGGGTTTGGGAAGGTTGCGGTCGCGGGCGAGGCGTTCGAGTTCGGCGCGGAAGTCGTGCGGCGGGCCGGCGCCGGCGATCCCGGAAAGAACTTCATCGGACGGAATGGCGTAGCGGACCAGAATGGCGCGGGCGGCATCCGGTCCGCCATCGAGATAAACAGCGGCAAGGACGGCTTCGAAGGCATTGACCAGAAGGCGCTGTTTGGTGCGCCCGCCGGCCGTTTCTTCGCCCCGGCCGAGACGGAGATAGCGGCCGAGGTCGAGAGCCTGGGCCGCTTCGACGAGGTGTGTGGCGCTGACGAGGTGGTTCTTGACCAGCGAAAGCTGGCCTTCGGTGAAGCCGCGAAAGTGACTGAAAAGCCAATCGCTGACGAGCCAGCCGAGAACGGAGTCGCCGAGAAACTCGAGACGTTCGTTGTCGGCCGGCGCGCCGTCCGGAGCTGCCTCGGCTTCGTTGGCCCTCGAGCTGTGCGTCACCGCGCGGGCGAGCAGTGACTGATCCTGGAACGTGTAACCGAGCGCCCGCTCCAGTTCTTCGAGCGGAGCCTTCAGATGCTAGTGTCCCTTGAGCGCCAGGGTGCGGGCTTTGTCCGAAGCAGCAATTTTCCTGATCTGATCATTCGCGTCGGGCGCGGCGGCGGCCTTGTCGAACCAGTTAATGGCTTCGTCGTAGTTCTTCGCGGCGAGCATGGCGCGGCCCGCGCGGAGCATGAAGATGGGATCAGGGTTCAGGGCGAGCGCCTTGTTGAAATCTGTCATCGCGTCCGCCGGCTTCTTGCGCAGGCTGGCGATGATGCCGAGCGCCTGCCAGGCCTGGGATTCGGAGATCTTCCTGTTGCTCTCCCACTGCGCGTCAGTCAGCTGGAACTGGGTGGGCTTCGACGCCGCTTTCAGATTCTCGAGGCCTTCGTTGGCCGCCTTTTCGGCGCGCGTCAGCTTGTCGTTCAGGTCGAGATCGGTATCTTTGGCCTGAGCGGCGGTGACGTTGGCGATCAGGAAATCGGCATCGTACTGTTTGGGATCGGTTTCGAGCGCCTGCTCGGCGTAGACGATCGCCTTGTCGTGATTGTTCTTCATTTCCCAGGCGTTGGCTTCGACGTAGAGAGCCAGGGCTTTGAAGTCGGTCTCGGAGTATTTGGTCACCAGGTCCTCGGCCGCCTTGATCTGGTCATCGGGGGACTGGGCCGACAGCATGGCGTTGATGGCGGCAACCTCCGCTTTGGAGGGTTTCCTCGGCTTCTTTGCCTGGGCGAACATCGAGGATGCGGTGGCCAGGCAGACTGCGAAAAGAACTAAATATCTCACGTTGCTTCGATCTCCTGTTTACTTCTGCAAATTCGCGGACTCGGTCCTTGCGGCCTCGAGCGCCTTTTCGGAGGCGCCTTTGACCGCGAGCGCTTCCTTGTAAAACTTCGCCGCCGTTTCCGTTTCGCCCGCGGCGCGCGCGAGGCGCGCAAGATACACGCGGCTCCATGCCTCGGTCTGCGGATCGGGCGACGCGGTCAGCGTCTTTTCAAACAGCTTAACAGCCGCATCGGGCTGATTCTGGAGCACGGAAATGCGGGCGAGGCCGTACCACGCCTGGGCATGTTCCTCGGGACTTCCCTGCTGTTCGAGCGACCGCAGATAGAGCTCTCTGGCCGCATCGAGTTTGCGCGCGGTGTAGAGGTCTTCGGCCTTCGCGAGGGTCTCGCCGGAAGGCGAGAGCTTCGGCCCGGGCGCGGCCGTGGTCACCTGCTTCGCCTGGCGCACGAGCGCGGCGGCATCGAAGCGGATGGATTTCGCGCGCGCGGTTTCACGGCGAACGTCGAGAGCCGCAAGCATATCCGCGACGTAGAAACGCAACCCCTGGTCCTGCTTCTCAAACAGAGGCAGCTGTTCGGCGAAGAAAGGAACCAGAATGTAACCCTGGGTGGCGGCCTGGGCGATGGCGGAAGAATTCTTGTCGAGGCGGGTTTCGATGGCTTTGATGAGGCATTCATCCGCCAGCATCACGATGTCGTCCTTGTAGTTGTCGTCAAGCGGAGCGTTCTGAACGAGATCGAGCAGGTTGGCCTTCTGCTGCAGGTCGATGCCGTACTTGATGGTGGTGGGATCGACTTCGAAGTGCAGGTAGGCGTGGCGGAGATCGAAAAGGCGCGGCGTTTCCGAAGCCGTGACGATGACGAAGGTATCGTCGCCGTAACTGCGGGTCTGGATCTGCTCGGGCGCGCCGAGCAGATCGATATAGACACGAAAATGGCGTCCCAGATAGCCGCCGGAGGGGACACGCAGGTAACCGTCAACGGCGTTGGTGATGGAGACGAGCGGCGCGTGGTACTTCGCCATCTCCTTGTCGAGCATGGGCTGCACTTCCTTCCAGAGGTCGGCGATGTGCGCCTGCTGGTAGAAGGTTGCAAACAGCGGGCTGAACTCGGACAGCGGCAGGGCGTCGGGCGGGACTTCAACGTCGCGGACGCGCCAGCCGAAATCGGGCGGACCGGCGATCGAGAGCGCGTAAGAGATGTACTGCGAAAGGTCCTGAACGGCGGTCTTCTGTTTGTGGCGCCGGTAGAACTCTTTCATCTCGGGAAGAACCGGGATGTTTTCTTTGGCGAGGTAATCGCGCACGGCCTTGCGAACCGGGCTGTTATCGGGAAGGTTCACGCCTTCGTCGTAGCCCGCGGCGTTGATGGCGGCGAGCACGGCGAAGAGGTTCGGGTTCGAATCGAGCTGGATCGATTCGGCCGCGTGGAGCTTCGCGATGGAGAGAAGGCAGACGAGCGCGAGAGCAAAATGGGCGCGTTTCCTCAAGACTGGAGCCATTCTAACAGCCCTGGCCAATGGCTTCGAGCGGGGTACGAAAAACGGGGACGGACACTTTTTCCCGCCGGATCGCGGCAGACGACAGAGGGATGCACCCGCGAAAAAGGAATTAGTCCCCGATTTTCTAGATGTGAATGACGATGCGGTTGGAGCGGAGCACCGTTCCATCCTGCAGGGTACAGGTGAGTTCGACGGGGTAATCGCCGCGGCGCATTTCATACATGGAACCGACGGGGACGTCGGTCCGGGTAGCGTCGCCCGGGCCAACGACGATGTCCATCTTCTCCTTCCGGTTCTCAGGCCTGAGCAACTGGCGGCCGAAGGCGGAGAGCGGCGCGGTGGTTTCGACACGGTAGAAGAACATCCAGCCCGGAATGGTGAGGTTGTAGGTTTTCGTGCCCGTATTCTTCATGACGGCTGAGATGGCGGGCAACTGGTCCGGGTCTTCCTTGGGGATCTCGCGGATGGAGAGCATCATGCCGTCCACGGCTTCGCCCCATTGGAGGCCTTCGGTGTGGATCTGCCGGGCGGGGTCGGCGCGGACAATCAGCCCCATTTTGGCGAGAAAGTTGATGAAACGGGTGAACGCTCCGGCCATTTATTGCCACATCTCCTGAAGAACCCGGCCGACGGATCCGCTGGGCGTCTCGACTCCGGCGATGGCGGCGAGCGTGGGGGCGATGTCGTTCACGGCGATCTTCTGATAATAATGCCCGGGTTTGATGCCCGCGCCCATGAAGATGACGGGCACATGGGAATCGTAATCGAAGGGCGTGCCGTGAGTGGTGCCGGTGGCGCCATAAAGGAAATAGGGGTCCTGGATGACGATGAGGTCGCCATCGCGCCGGGGCTCGAAACCATAGGTGATGGCCTTGCTCACGATGTCATCGGAGACGCGTCCGGTACGGATCTCTTCGGCGGTGTAGACGCGGTAGATGTGCGGCAGGGCGCGGGCGGCTTCGGCGGCGGTTTGTTCCACGTCGGCAGCGGTGGTTTTGTATTTCGCGATGAGCGCGCGGTCGAAGTAAGGCATGGTGCCGGAACGGCCCTCGACCCACTTGCCCGGGCCGTACTTCGTTTCGAGAGCCTTCTGGATGGCGGACATCAGAGTGTCCTCGGTCAAGCGGCCGCCGGGCATTTTGCGATCCATATTGACCTCGGGCACGGGCGCGACGCCGTGATCGGCGGTGAGGACGAAGGTGACGTTATCGAGGCCGACCTGTTTGTCGATGGCAGTGAGGAGCTTGCCGAGCAGCAGATCGGTACGGATCGAGATGTCGCGGATTTCCGGAGCGTCGGGGCCGACGGCGTGGCCGACGTAATCGTTGGAAGAGAAGCTGACGGTGAGGACATCGGTGCCGTTGTGCAGGCCGAGTTTCTCTTCACTGACGGCCTTTTCGGCGAATTCTTCGATCAGCTCGTTGCCCCAGGGGCTGGCTTCGAGGAATTCGCAGTAGCGGACGCCCTCGACGCCGGCCACCATGGTGCAGAAAGGTTTGTCGCCCGGTTTGGCGTCGAGGGCGAACCACTGGGCGCCGAAGGCCCGCATGTGGGGTTTGGTGCGGTTGAGTTCCTGCACCCAGTTGGGCAGTTCGGACATGTAGTAGGAGCTGGTGGTCCAGCGGTTGGAATCGGCGTCGAACCAGTACGCAGCGTCGGCCGTGTGGCCGGAGGGCAGGATGGCGCCGCGGTCCTTGATGGAGACGCCGATGACTTTGACCTGCTGGCCCTGCATCTTGATTTCATCGCCGATGGTCGATACCAGCAACCGGCGCGGCGAGGAGCCGATGGCCCCGGGCACGCCGCCGACGAGTTTCGTATCGTCATCGGAAACGCTGGTGACGACCTTTCTGGCTGTGCGGTCGTACCATTCGTTGCCGACGATGCCGCTGATCGAAGGGATGGCTCCGCTCAGGAATGTCGAGTGGCCGACGGCGGTGACGGTGGGGTAGTGGATGTGATGCGCATCGTCGAAGACGGCGCCGCGTTCGAGGATGGTTTTGAAGCCGGCTTTGTAGTCATCGCGGAAGCGCAGGAGGTAATCGTAGCGGAACTGGTCGACGACGACGGCGAGGATGAGCTTCGGCTTTTTCGGCGGCGCCGCGCCGGCGTTCGCGCCGGCGAAGATGGCGCAACTGAACAGTAACAGGGCGGCGGTTGTGCGCAGGCGTGACATCAGGTCCATTATGCCAGGCAACGCATCTCCGCTATGCTGAAGTTCGTCATGCGGCTGGTTACGTTCCGATATCGCGGGCAGGATCATGCGGGCGTGCTGGTGGAAGCAGGCGTGGCGCCCGTGCTCGAAATCAACTCGCGGCACGATCTGCATGCGCCGAACAGTGTGCTCGAGATGATCCGTCAGGAGATTCGGGCGCTTCCGGTGGATGGCGTGCGGCCGATTCCGATGAGCGACCTGGAACTGCGGCTGCCTTACAACGAGCCGCCGAAGATCTGGTGCGTGGGGCTGAACTACAAGTCGCATGCGGAGGATATCCAGGCCACGCAGCCCGAGGAGCCGGGGAGTTTCATGAAGCCGGCTTCGTGCATGTTTCAGCCGGGCGGGGAGATTCTGCTGCCGCCGCCGGAGATTGCAGACGACGTGGATGCGGAGGGTGAGCTGGCGGTGGTGATCGGACGTTCCTGCCGGTTCGTTCCGCCGGAGAAGGCGCGGCAGGTGGTGTATGGGTATACGACGGCGCTCGATCTGACGGCGCTTGACATACTGCGGAAGAATCCGCGCTATCTGACGCGCGCCAAGAGCATCGATACGTTTTTCAGCTTCGGGCCGGTGATCGTGACGGCGGAGGAAGTGACGGATCCCGGCGGACTCGAGATCGTCACGGAGCATAACGGCACGGTCTCGTCGCGCGATTTCGCGCGGAACATGAAGCACGGGCCGCTCGATCTGGTGGCTTTCCACAGCAATTACTTCACGCTGAATCCCGGCGACATTCTCTCGACCGGCTGCCCGAGGGGGGCGCGAATCAAGGCGGGTGACCAGGTGCGGGCGCGGATCGACGGGGTTGGGACGCTGGAAGCGTCGGTGCGGGACGGCGGCCGGAAGGCGTTCGGGTTCGAATAGCACGATACAATTGGATGAGGTGCTGAACGGCCTCAAACGCTTTATCCTCTGGGACTATCCCCGCGGCTGCTGGCAGTATGACGTGATGGTCATTGTCATCGTGGGGTTTGTGTTTCTGGCCCCGCGGCAGTGGTTCCGGGATCAGCCGCGCATCCCTCATGCGGCGCAGATTACGTCTCTGCCGAGCCATGGCGAGGCGGTGTTCTGGGTTGAACCCGAGCTGGTTTCGTCGATTCCGGAAGCGCAGAGGCTGGAGCAACTGGGCAAGGTTCTGAGCACCCGCAACGGGAAGCGGACGGAACTGACCCGGGTGGAACCGATTTACGACTCCGAGAAGGAAATCAAGGGTTATATGGCTTTCGCCAAACCCTGAAAAAACTCTGCGCGCGGCGTATCCAATGAATCGGGTAGAACGTCTAACAAGTGTGCGTCTCCTGGCGGTGTTGTGGCTGGCCGCTCCGCTGGGCGCGCAAACGCTCGATGCGGCTTATGCGCGGCTGGACAAGGCGGCGCAGCAATTCAAGTCGGTGAGCGCCAGTATCCGGCGGAATACGCATACCGCGATTGTGAATGAGGATGCGATCGAAACCGGAACCATCAAGGTAAAGCGGGAGAAGGGGCGCACGCGCATGCTGATCGATTTCCTCACGCCGGACAAGAAATCCGTGGCGTTCGATGGCGACGCGGGCAGCGTTTATTACCCGAAGATCAGGACAGTGCAGATCTACAACGTGGGCGAGAGGCGCGCCCTGGTGGACCAGATTCTGCTGCTGGGGTTTGGGGCTTCGAGCGACGAACTGAAGACGAACTACACGGTGTCGTATGTGGGACCGGAGACCGTGGACGGCAAGCCGGCGCACCATCTTCAGCTCATTCCGAAATCGAAGGACGTGCTGACGCGCATCAAGAAGGCCGAACTCTGGATTTCCGAGGCCAACGGCGCGCCTCTGCAGCAGCGGTTCCTGACGTCGGCCAGCGGGGATTTCATGCTCGTGACGTATACGGACGTGAAACTGAACGCTCCGATGAGCGACGGGGCGGTAAAGCTGAATTATCCGAAAGACACGCGGGTGGAGCACCCGCAATTCTGAAAAATCTGAACGCGCAATGACTTCGGCTTCCAAGCGATTGCCATATCTGGACTGGGTGCGCGGCCTCGCCGCCATCGTGATGCTGCAGGGCCACGTGTTCGATTCGTTCCTGCGGACGGATCTGCATTCGGGCGGCGCATTCACGGTTTCGCAGTTCGCGGGCGGAATGCCGCCCGCCGTGTTTCTTTTTCTGCTGGGCGTGACGTTCGCGTTCCTGCTGGACAGCCAGGAGCGCAAGGGCGTGGCTCCGGCGGCGCGCTGGCGGGCCGGCGTGAAGCGGGCGGGCTATCTGTTTGCCGTGGCGTTTCTGTTCCGGCTGCAGCTCTGGGCGTTCTCGATGGGGCAGAGCCCGGCAACCGATCTGCTGCGCGTCGACGTGCTCAACTGCATGGGTTTCTCGCTGTTCTTCCTTTCCCTGATGGCGTTTTTCCGGACGACGGAGCGGATTCGTCTGTGCGCGATTCTGGGGGTGGCGATTGCGCTGGCTTCGCCGATGGTATCGAATCTCGACAGCTCCATTGCGCCGGAAGTGCTGCGGCGCTATCTGGCGCCGGATCACCTGTTCTTCGGCTTCTTCCCGTGGGCGGCGTTTGTCGCCTTCGGCATGAGCGCGGGGAGCGTGCTGCGCGTGGCGCGGCAGGACGAGATTCCGACCGTGATGCAGTGGTTCGCCTGGGGCGGCCTGGGCCTCGCATTCAGCGCTTACGCGCTTTCGGGGATGGGGATTTCGGTTTACTCGAAGTCGGATTTCTGGCTGAACAGTCCGGGGCTGGTGTTCATCAAAACGGGCGTGGTGCTCATCCTGATCGCGTTTGCGTGGGTGTGGAATCTGCAGAGCGTGGCGAAGGGGTGGAGCTGGGTGCGGCAGTTCGGCACCACGAGCCTGCTCGTCTACTGGGTGCACATCGAGCTGATCTACGGCCGGGGGCTGGGCGCGCTGAAGGGCTTTCTGACGGTGCCCCAGACCGTGCTGGCCGCGGTGCTGACGATTCTTCTGATGCTGGGGCTGTCGCTGCTGTGGACGAACCGGCGCGCGGTCTGGGACTGGCTGGTTCCGGCTGCTCCGGTGGAAGAGCGGGTTTCCGGGGATTAAGCGGTCCCTGAGCCGGCGCAAAGCGCTCCGTCCGTCCAACACAGAACTTCTCGCGAAAGAGCGGGAACGCTTCTGAGCACTTACGCCGATTCGAGCGGCCTTGCAAGTGTGCCTTGATCCTGAATTGCCGTTCCGCAGTCGCGGGTGCGTTCCGGATGATCTCCATTGCTTTACCCCAGACCGGCGCAGATTGAGCGCCGCGTCATCGAACGTCGTTTCGGCCTGTCAAAAACTTACTTCGTTTCCCAAGCCAAATCTTTATGTTTCAATGAAGTGCGAGTGTGCTCGAATAAGTTAGGTATCCCGTGATCAGAGACTCGGAGGAAACAGAATGATGCAACGAATGTATCGGGCTCGACGGACATTGATGAGTTTTGCTTTCATCAGCTTCGCGTTTGCCGCGCCTTCATTGGCGCAGACGCCCCCCGCACTTCGCCTCAGCGATGGCGTCAATACGGTTACCATCGACGCGAATAACGTGGTCACTTTCAGCCCGGGCTGTGCCTGCAGCACGGTGAGTTCTTCGGGCGTCGCAGGCAATCCCGGACGGGTCGCCTGGATGGGTACCATCGGGGTCTTCGATGTTGCCGCTGCGCAGGGCAATGCTCAGAACTCTTCTTTCGCCAACCCGGATCTGAGCGTGGTCGCCGGGAACACCAGTGCCAACACCGCAACATTGACGGTGAGCTGGTCTTCGGCAGGCTACAACGGCTCCGTTGTCGTTGCAGGTCTCGCACAAACCAATTTCTCCGGCGCCGGCTCCGCCAAATACAGCTACTACATCGACGATTCGAACGCGCTCTTCGGCACCGGGTCGCTGGTAGGCACATTCTCGGCAACGACCACAACGGGCGGTCCCATCTGGCCCAGTTCCGCAACAGGCACTTTCTCAGCCACCGAAGTGGAAGCGATCACGCTGGGTCCGGCGAGCGTCTTCAACGGCGATAACGAGATGGCAATGTTGGCGGAACCGATTACGGTGTCGTGCGCCGTTTCGAGCGGAACCTAGGGTCTTGCGTACAGTTCGGGTACTGGCGTCACGGGAGGCACTCCACCGTACTCTTTCCGGATCATCTCCGGCGCGCTGCCTACTGGCCTTTCACTTGGTTCGAGCACCGGGCTTCTGAGCGGCACTCCCCAGGTCAGCGGGACTTTTTCCTACACCGTCGAGGTCATTGACGCGACGGGAATCCCCGCCGAATCGAACTGCGGGCTCGTCATCGCCGCGGCCGCCAATCCACTCACTCTCAGCTGCCCGGCGTCGACTGGAATCGTTGGCGGAGCATACAGTTCCTCACTCGTGGCCAAAGGGGGTGTAGCACCGTATCTGTTCTCCGTAACGTCCGGGAATCTGCCGTTTGGGCTTTCGCTGAACGCCGCAACGGGAGCCATCACGGGCATCCCGAGTTCGGAGGGAACGTTTGATTTCACAGCGAGGGCTACCGACTCTTCCGGCAATACGGGCTCCAATACAGTCAGCGCGATGTGTCCGGTTCAGATTGGGACCTGCGGCACTTCCCTTACACCCGTGACTTACAACGTGAACGAGAAAAACACGGTGGGCGAAATCGCCTGGTTCAACAGCCATCTCGCGAAGTTGAGCGGCACGATCCCCACCTCTACGTTCCAGATCTACGTGACAGGGGGCAAAATCGTTTTCGGCCCGAACACGCTCGCTGTTCCCGACGCGGTCATCACGTTCTCCTCCAGCGTCACCTGCGCGCAGACCACCTTCAACGTTGCGCGTAACCGCTGGGAAAGTAGCTTTCCGCTGGGCGATGCCTCGAAAGCGGATGAAATCTTTGCTGCCGGGCTCGCATACCTGATTCCGTCCGGCTTTCCGCAGAATATCAACAACGTGACATGGTCGGCCGACATCACGTCGAGCGCTCCCGGGCTGCAGATCACGTGGCAATACGGTGTATCGAACTGGCTCACCTCGAACAAAGGGACTTCGTTCCCGACCGTTTCGAATTCGCCGTTTACGCCTGACTATAACGCCATGGCAATCAATGCAGGCCACAACGATACGTCGTGCGCCAACAATGGCGGCGACCATGCCGGTGCGCCTGAATTTGCCAATCGCAGCAACCTCCTGACGGGCGGCGGCAGCGGCGGAGGCGGATCCAACTGGACCGGGTCCTGGAGTTCGACGCCTTCAGCCGCGAACGTTTGTAATCCCTAGCCCGGTTCTTCAGCAGCCTGCTAGGACGATCTGACCACTTCGCCCGGCGCCACCGCGCCTTCGGCCATGCCCGGCGCGGCCGGGTGCAGCGGAAGCAGGACGCGGAACGTGGTTCCCTTGTGCAGTTCGCTCTGCACGTCGATCGTGCCGCCGTGGGCCCGCACGATCCATGCGACGAAGCTGAGGCCGAGGCCGAGACCTTTTTCGGGCGACGCCTGCTCGCCCGCGCCGCGCACGCGATAGAAACGATCGAAGATGTGCGGCAGGTGCTCGGGTGAAATGCCCTCGCCCGTATCGTGCACGCGAATCTCCGCCATATCCTCATGACGGTCGAGCGTGACCTTCACTTCCCCGCCCGGCGGCGTGAATTTGATGGCGTTCGACATGAGGTTCGAGATCATGCGCTCGATCTGGACGCGGTCGAAATCGCCGGTGCAGCGCGCCGTGCGGTTGTCGAAAGTCAGCGTGACACCGGCGCCCTCCGCCGGGATCTGGAACTGATCGACGATGCCTTCGAGGACTTCCGTAAGATCGAGCTGCTGTTTCTGCAGCACCACCTGACCGGTTTCGGCCTGAGAGAGCAGCAGCAGCGCACGGACGATCTGCGAGAGGCGTTCGATATCGGAGAGCGAGTTGATGATGGCTTCGCGGTACTGCTCAACCGTGGTGGCCGTGAAGAGCGCGACTTCGAGCTGGCCGCGAATGATGGTGATGGGCGTGCGAAGCTCGTGCGAGACGTCGGTGGAGAACTGGCGGATCTGGTTGAAGCTGACCTCGAGGCGCTCAATCATCTGATTGAACGTCTCGATCAGGCGATCGAGTTCATCGCCCGCGCCGCGCGAGGGGATGCGGAGGCTGAGGTTCGATCCGCTGATGCTCTGCGCGGTTTCCGCCACTTCGACCACCGGTTTCAGGGCGCGGCCGGTGAAAACCCAGCCCATGCCGCAGCCGGTCACGATGACGAGAGGAATCAGTCCGGCGATCATCCAGGTGAAACGCGTCTGCAGCTTCTGGGAATCCGCGAGTGGAACTCCGATGGCGACATAGAACTTCTTGTTGGGATCGGTCTCGCCCGTCACGTAGCTGGCACGGATCAGATAAGGAACGCCTTTGTCATCGTGCTTTTGCAGCCAGACCGGCTGCGGAGAGCGCAGCACGGCGCGGATCTGATCGGGTTTGTCCTCGCCCAGCGTTTCGTAGGTGGCCGACATACCGTCGTCAAGGACGTGCCCCTGATCGTCCGCGATGACGTAGACGCCCTGCACGCCGGCAACGGTGTTGCTTTCATCCGGGTCGTCGTGATCGTAGTTCCAGTTGGGGTGGTAATTGGTGAGGCCGCGATCATTGACGATGTGCAGATAGGCCTTCACCACGGCCCAGTTCTGGTCGAGGTGTTCATGAACCTGGGTATCGAGACTCGAAACGAGGGTCTGGCGGAACAGGAGCGCCACGCCGACCAGCAGGAGCGTGAAGACCAGCGTATAAACCGCCGTGAGGGTGAAGCGCAGGCCGCGTGTGATCTGGCGATGGTCCATCGCAGTGACTGATGTTTAAGGCAGGTCGTGCGCTTCGACCGGCTCTTCACCGACGCGCGCGGCCACGGCCTTCTCCGGCGCTTCAATCATATAGCCGATGCCGCGGACCGTGTGAATCAGCTTTTCGGGAAAACGGTCGTCGATTTTGCTGCGCAGATGGCGGATGTAGACGTCGACGATGTTGGTGAGTCCGTCGTAATCCATGTCCCAGACGTGCTCGACGATCATGGTGCGGCTGAGCGGGCGGCCCTTGTTGCGCATCATGTACTCGAGGATGCCGAATTCCTTGGGCGCGAGCTCGATGGTTTCGTTGCCGCGCACCACTTTGCGGCGCGCGCAGTCGAGGGCGAGATCGGCCACCTGCAGCTTCTCGGGAGCGGGCTGGCCGCGGCGCAGCAGGGCGCGCACGCGGGCGAGGAGTTCGACGAAAGCGAACGGCTTGGTGAGGTAATCGTCGGCGCCGGTTTCAAGGCCTTTGACGCGATCGTCCACCTGGCCGCGCGCGCTGAGAATCAGGACGGGCGGGCCCGACCTGCGGCTGCGGATGCGTTCGAGCACCTTCAGGCCGTCCATATCGGGCAGCATCAGGTCGAGAATGACGAGGTCGTAATCGGTATCGTGGGTGAACTGCAGGGCGGTGGCGCCGTCCTGAGCCACGTCGACCGCATAACCGGCACCCTGCAAACCACGGCCGAGGAAGTCCGCAATCCTTTTCTCATCTTCGACGACGAGGATTCTCATGCTGTCTTCAGGTTAACGCAGTTCCGCGTTTGTTACATTGAACTTGCTTCATGCGGCTTTTGACGGCGTTTTTGCTGATTTCGTTGCTGGTTTCGGGGCAGAAAGCGCCTTCGTTTTCAGACGAGTTCAACGGCACGGAACTCGATCTGGCGAAGTGGGTGCCGCATGATCCGTGGGCGGCGGCGGCGACGCCCGATATCGCGGCGGTTTCAGGCGGTGAGCTGCATCTGCGCGAGAGGCAGACGATCACGACATTTGGCCTGTTTTCGCAGAAGTATGGCCGGGTGGAAGCGCGCCTGAGAATGCCTGCCGGGAAGGGCCGGCTCCGGTTGCTGCCCGTGCCGCTCGCGCATCTGCCGGCGATCGATGTGTTCGTTTTCGAGGGCACGAAGGTTTCGTTTGGGAATTTCTGGGGCACGGAGCAGACGGAGCGTTCCTTTGCCGATGCGTTCGATGCTCCCCCTTCAGGGCAGCACGTTTTTGCGATGGACTGGGAGCCGGGGAAAATCACCTGGTCGATCGACGGGAAAGAGCGGATGCACTCGACGGACGGCGTGCCCTCGCAGCCGATGTTTCTGCTCGTCGAAGGGCCGCTCGACATCGACTACATCAGAGTTTTCGCCGAAAGATAAACTAGTCCACGTGAAGCCATCGCCCTCCGTCGAAGACCGCATGCGGGCCGACTGGAACGAACGCGCGCGGGAAGACGCGCATTATTACGTCGCGTTCGGCCGGCGCGACCAGGATAACGAAGAGTTCTTCGCCACGGCAGCGGATGTGGTGCGGGAACTCGAAGCGGAGCTGAAGCGGTTTCCGGCGGACGTACCGGCTGCGTCGCGGCGCGCGCTCGAGATCGGCTGCGGACCGGGGCGTCTGATGCGTCCCATGAGCCGGCATTTCGGCGAGATTCACGGGATCGATGTTTCCGACGAAATGGTGGCGCGGGCGCGGGAGAACCTGCGCGACATTCCGCACGCGCATCCGCGGGCGGCGAGCGGGAGCGATCTCGCGATGTTCCCGGATGAGCACTTCGATTTCGTTTATTCGTACGCGGTGTTCCAGCACATTCCGAGCGCGGAGGTGGTCTTTTCGTATCTGCGCGAAACGGTGCGGGTGCTGAAGCCGGGCGGTCTGGCGCATCTGCAGATCAATGGATTGCCGAAGACGGCGAAGGTGTTCACCACGTGGGAGGGGGTGCGGATCAGCGCGGTGGAAGTGAAGGCGCTGGCGCGCGAACTGAAGGTGCGGCTCGTATCGCTGAACGGCGCCGACACGCAGTATATGTGGACGACGTGGCAGAAGCCGCCGGCCTGCCGGATCCAGTGGATCGCCAACGCGTTCAGCAATGAGCGGGCGATTCCGGCCGGCGGGCGCCTCGCCTGCGCGGCGCTGACGGTGGAGAATCTGCCCGAAGAAGCGCGCGACATCAATGCGCTGGATGTTCTGATGGGCGGGTTGCCGGGAGAGATCTGCTACATCGGGCCGCGCGGGCACAACAATCTGTCGCATCTGAATGTGTTCCTGCCGAAGGGCATCGGGACGGGTCTGGTGCCGGTGCGGATCGAGTGGCGCGGCGAGCGGCTGTGCGC
>Ga0187771_10001490_pt1 | contig 15681 bp, 13 predicted proteins | sample 0116_SJ02_MP15_1_FD_133139 | JGI IMG/M metagenome (GOLD analysis project Ga0187771, IMG submission 133139) | Tropical peat soil microbial communities from peatlands in Department of Meta, Colombia - 0116_SJ02_MP15_10_MG | ecosystem: Environmental > Terrestrial > Soil > Wetlands > Peat | place...
GGAACTATGCAATTGCTGCGCGTTGATGCCTGGGCCGATGAAAGCGATTTGCAGAGAGACATTCGGCGACGCGTCGCAATAATGCTTCAACGAACATTTGCCTTGTACGGTGACGAGCGCGCTATCGAAAACGTTATGAGGAGTTTTACGGAGCGCGGCTATAGCGATTCTGAAGCAATTTACAAAGCGTCCGAGCTTATTGACCAGGTGAAGCTCTCGCACCGAATGATGCACGTGGCGAGGGATCTTAGCGGCGGGGAGAAGCAACGTGTTGTTTTGGCACGTCAATTGGCAAGATCACCAGTGATACTTCTCGCCGATGAGCCTACTGGAACTCTGGATCGTAAAACAGCCGAGATTATCCACAAGATAATCCAACACGAGGCCAAAACGAAGGACATGGCGGTGCTCGTCACCTCGCATCTTCCTGAAGACATCGAATCGATAGCTGACCGAGCAATACTGCTTGAAGAGGGGAGGATAGTCAGGGAGGGCGCTCCAAAGGATGTCGTCGATCAGTTCTTAAGCACTGTGGGCGAAGTCAAGAAGCAAGAGATCGCATCTGGCGAGACGGTAGTGAAAGTCGAAGAGCTCGAGAAGAAGTATGTCACGCTCGATCGCGGAGTTATTAGGGCCGTAAATAACGTGTCATTCGATGTCCGAGAAGGAGAAGTTTTCGGCTTAATCGGATTAAGCGGGGCAGGAAAAACAAGCGTTTCAAAAATTATTGCGGGTGTGCTTGAGCCGACGAACGGCGAAGTGCTCGTACGTGTCGGCGAAGATTGGGTAGATATGACCCTACCAGGGCCCGACAACCGAGGAAGGGCTAAACCATATATTGGTATCCTCTATCAGGAATACGATCTGTATCCATTCCGAGACGTTTTAGACAATTTGACGAGCAGTATCGGCTTGGAACTTCCGGCCGAATTGTCAGAGCATAAAGCAGTGCAAACTTTGATGGCGGCCGGTTTTAGTAAGACGACGAGCGAGAGAATACTCACGAAGGTGCCAGATCAGCTGAGTCAAGGAGAGCGACATCGCGTGGCTCTAGCGCAAGTCCTAATCCGCGAGCCTAACCTCGTCATACTCGATGAGCCCACTGGAACGATGGACCCGATCACCAAAAAGGATGTTTCAAATTCAATCATGACAGCGCGCGCAGAAATCGGTGAGACTTTTATGATCGTTTCCCACGATCTCGATTTCGTTAAGGAGGTCTGCGACAGGGCGGCCCTGATGCGCGGAGGCAAGATCATCTCCATCGGACCAACATCACAAGTGCTAGATGCCTTAACGGAACGCGAGAAGACCGCGGCGTGACGGACTTGTGGTAGGCATGTGTGCCAATTTCATCGTTCTCAACAGCAAACGCGTCGTGCTCGACCCCAACGTCCGAACGTTAAGCGATGTATTTAAGCTCACAAACACGCCCTTTAACGAAAGGCTAGTCGTCGGCATTGTCAAAGGGAGAGAGACGCTAAAGTCAGACGTCATTAGAGAGTATGCAATTTATACTAGCAAGGGCGAGATCCGAATCGAAATTAACGAGTCGAGTCGTGTTGCCTGGCTGAGTGCTTACAAAAGTTTTGCAAAGACGAGAGTGCACTGGTCCCAACCGCAGATAGCATCAGCCGGCCCGGTCTCAAGCGACATTCCCCTCGATCGTGCCGAACGAGAATATGAGCGCTGGGATGTTACGTTTAGCCTCGGCGGGTTTGATCAATCGAACACGTACCTTTCATTCATAAAAAAGAGGCATACTGCTTCGTACGGAACGAACATCGTAGTTGGAAAAGCCGTTGCAGGCCGAAATGTGCTCGAAAAGCTCGAAAATGGGGACGAAATTCAAAGAATCGAGCCGATCGAACGCCTAGAGTATGTTACCGACAAGTTCACAACATCGGACTTTGGAATCGGACTCGAGGACGGGATGGAAGTGTACACGTACTTCAAGGCGACGCTTTCGCGCGATGCTTCAGAAGGTGCTGAACACTTTCTCGCCCTTTCCAAGGACAATTATTTTCCAGTAGATGCCGTGACGAACAGCTACGCCGTTTCCAGCCGCTTGCGTGGTCGATCATCGCCGTTTGAGATACTAGACGCGAGGAGTGAAGGCGCGATCACCGTCCGGACATCTGGAACCGAGCGCGGTAGTGTGTTCATTTATAAGAGAGACGCCCCCTCAAATCCCAACCATTCGGTGATAGGCTACGTGAGTGAGGGGCTCGAGCTCGTCAAGATTGCAACCGCGGGACAGAAATTACGAGTCCAGACCGATCCTACACGCATTATGTTCCTAGGCATGCGCTATCGGCTAATTGAACAAGAAGTCGATAGACTCGGCATTTCCCTTGATCGCGAAGGCTATGAAGGGGATGATGCCGTCGTTGTGCGTCAATCGCCCCTCAACACCGTTGACATCATCAAGGCGAAAAGGGTGAAGACTTACGCAATCCCAGACGACAAAATCGTCACGATCGAACTGTTTGAAGATAAGGCGCCCAAAACAGTAGCGTTCGTCAGAACGATTACGGGTTTGCGAGATAATCCGATTGGCCAGCTGCAAATGTACGTTAAGTACGGAAAGACTATAATGTTCCGGGCGCCCACGGCGGAGAAGTTTGACCTAGTCCCGGAAAACACGCCGATTGCAATAGTAAATGCCTGTGAAATCGGCGTCTCGAATCGCTCCTCCAAGTACGCCGGACTGATCGGGGTTCGCCGTGAGGACAACGAGAAGTACGGGCCCACAGGTGAGCGGTTTAACAGCACCAATATTGCCGGAAGAATTCTTCAAGCAAAGTCCCTTCAAAATGTGCGTGAAAATGAGACGATATACGTTCAAGAAGCTCTGTAATTTATATTTCTGGATAATTATAATATTAATCGCTGACAAATATATATCATGAAAAGAGTGGTGCGATGGTATCAGATGACATTACAAAAATGGTTGTCCTTGCCGATTCAAGCCCGATCTTGCCCAGTGAGCTCGCTTTGAAGGCTTATGAATTGTCAACTGATGCGACCGTGAAAGAGACGTGCTTCGGCCTTATCGTAACGGGATCGAAAAAATCAGTCAATGACTTGATAAAGGAGTTAAGGACACTCGACCCTGTAGGCATATTCGTCAAAGATCGAGGGTTTCCTCCAGGCGATTCGAGACGATGTCGAGCAGTCAGAGGAGGCGGCCCTCGACCAGGGTTCCACCAGCTTGAGAAAGAGTCACACGTTCTTCCTAGCATATCGTATGGGCTTGAAAGGATCGACGACCCCCTTGAGACAGAAGAGACAAAAAAGCCTGAGAGACTCAAGATAGCCCGCTTTTTACAGATAATCGAAGAGCAGTCTAAAGAGGATGCGAATGGTTAATATTCTAATATACCCGTCAAACAGCCTTATCCTCTCAGATTTGGTCACGAGGTTTGGCCACGACCCACTGACGTTGATGCGCGTTATCCGCGATAAGATAAACGAAGTCGGGATAGATAGCCCGCCTATAAATGTCACTCCGGAAGATCCGAAAAAGGGACTCAAATATGCTGCGGTCGACGTCCCTCCGGGCGTGCGCGGGCGAATGGCGCTCCTTGATCCCTTGATCGAAGAGGCAGACGCTGCTATCATTGTTCACGACGCTGATTACTCATTCGGGTGCATGGGATGTGCTCGAACAAACGAACTTGTCAAGTACATCATTCGTCACAAGGATATCCCTCGTCTTGAGCTCACCTACCCTAGGGATGATGACGAAGCGCGCGAATTCGTGCGCAAGGTGCGCGACTTTTGCCAATCCCTGACACGCAAAGCGGAGGTGCCCGCGTGACTCGAAAGATTCAGATAGCACATCTCTCGTGCGGGTCTGAGTACAGTGGGATACAAAAAGAGATTGAAAATGCTGTCGCTGCCGTAAATGCGGAAATAGTGTATCCAGAAGTAGATACTGAAGCGATCGAAGAGGCGGTACGCGAGTGGGGGTTAGACGTCGCGAGCCCCGATCTGCAGCTAATGATAGCCCGGGCGAAATCCATAGTCGAGGGGGGTTTTCCGGTCGACGCGGTCTTCATAACGACATGCTTCCGGTGCGCCGAAGGAGCGTTAACGCGCAGTGAATTGCGACGCTATATTCACGAACGCGCCAATTTGCCCGTCATTAGCTATTCATTTACGGAACGAACAACTGCAGAAACCCTTTTGACGAGGATGGAAGCTCTCGTTACTACAGCCCTCAGACGTACGCTGCTTGCCCGCGAAAAGCAGACGGGCCTAACCGCTGGCATAGACTCTGGCTCAACGACGACGAAAGCAGTGGTAATGCGAGACAACGAGATCATCGGAGTGGGCTGGGTCGATACAACCGAAGTCTTAAAGAGCGCGGAACTCGCTTACGCGACGGCACTCACCAGCGCCGGAGTCAAAAAATCTGAAATTCAGGCGCTGGGAACGACCGGTTACGGTCGTTTGCTAATCGGAGAAGCTATGAACGCCGCGCTTGTTCAAGAAGAGCTCACGGTAAACTCAAAAGGAGCAGTTTACCTAGCAGAAAAGCAGAAAGGGCCCGCAACAGTCATAGACATAGGCGGTATGGATAACAAAGCGATTTCGGTTATCGATGGTATCCCAGGCAGTTTTACTATGGGGGGCATCTGCGCAGGCGCCTCAGGACGTTTTCTCGACATGACCGCGCGTCGCTTGGGCGTCGATATCAGTGAACTAGGCCCCTTGGCGTCGAAAGGCGACCATAACCGGTTGGCCATGAACAGCTACTGCATTGTCTTCGGGACGCAAAGCCTCGTAAACGCTCTGTCGTTGGGCGCAACCAAAGAAGACGTGGCAAGCGCGGCCTGCTATAGCGTTGCTGAGCAAGTTTTTGAACAGCAGCTTCAAGAGCTTGAGATCGTAGAGCCCGTCATCATGGTCGGCGGCACGTCACTCATCAGCGGCCTTGTAGAAGCCATGCAGGACTTGCTGAGAACAAGCGTCGTAGTCCCAAGCTACTCGCAGTACATAGGTGCCGTTGGATCTGCGCTGTTAGCTAGCGGATTTGTTAATGAGTCAAAAATGAAACAGACTCAGATTTCCATCTCTGAGTAGGAAGGACTAGGCCGCGAACACACCGATGATAGATTCAGAAAGAGTGGCAGTTGAGTCTCCCGACGAGCAAGGAGCACGGTTGATCGAGGAGCTCATGTTAGATGTTCTCTCTGATCTCGACGTCACGCAATCGCTATACAACGTTAAGATCTACATCGATCCTGACGAACCCCTGTTCATCTTATACGGCAAGCTAGCGGTTTCAGTGCCAGATATCAAGATTTCCGATGTTGCGACGACGACTCATACGGACGACGGATTGAAGTTAGATGTCAAGAACGAACGTTACGTGAACGATCTGATAGACAAACTAGTCCTGCTTTATGGCAAGGCAAACGTTCTGCAGCTCGACCGGTACACCGTACTAGTGGCAACTGACGAGGAAATTCCTGACGAAATTATCTTTGAGCCTGCGACCGAACTGAGGCGCAAGGTCATCGACGCGATACGGCGTGTCGCGCCGGAAGGCTACCGAATTATCAGGCACGAGATAACGCGAAACTCGATTTTGTTCATCGCGTCCGAAGAGCCGATCAAGGAAGAGTGGATAGCTTTGGGCCACAAGCTACTCAGAGCGGCAGGGGGATGAGATGTTAGAGCCTCTTATGTATACGGGTGGCGTCTATCGGCATGACGAATTGATGGAGCTTGTTGAGGACCTAGGTGGCTACGTCTTGCAGAAAAACGTCATGCAGCTCGAAGTCGTGCTCCTCATCCTCGTGCCGGCCGACGACTTGAACATCGTCGAGGAAAAAGCGAGAGAGCTTTTGGGAACGATAGCCAGGGCCCCTCTGATCGGTTCTGAAATCGCAGTCGTTGCACCAAGTCTCGCTTACCACCACATGCCGCACCCAACGTGTGATATCGCAGAGTATCTCCGCCGAAACGGAGCGAAAACAAACATCATCGGACTTGCTCGGGGAGTAGGACGCCGCGCCGCGCAACTCACGAAGAGCGAGCGAGGACTGATTAACGAGCACGATTTAGCGGTTTTTATCCTAGGGGATTTTCAGAGCTGCATAAGGGACATCAAGTATCAACTGTACGAAGATCTTGAGATTCCAGTGATAGTGACCGGAGGTCCAGAATGCGACGCGGTTCCTTACGCGTACGCCTATATCGCCAGCATCGGACGCAGAGCCAAAGCGTTTCACCGGGAGGCTGAATTCGCGATCCTAGATGAGCTCGTAGCAACCATAAGCAAGGCTCTGGACGAGAGGCGTGAAGAGCTCGAAAAGGACCCTCTGTCGGTCAGCCCGTTTCGTCTTAGAGATGAGATCACGCAACAAATTCCCGAAGTCAGCGAAAGTCTCTCCCCTTCACCAATCACCATACACTTGAACGGGATGCGGATCAAGCTTCCCTATGACGATTACGCCGAAAAAGTCAGAAACGTCAAGTTTGTCGAAGGGCCGCTGTTATCTGACGCGGCAGACGTCAGGCCGTCGCACATGCGTGAATATCTCATCCTAAAAATCAAAACGAAATCCGTAGCAGGATTTGCTCTATAGCCAAGCGCCTGACGTCGAAGCCGCCCTTGCCAACTATTGCGTAAGTGTCAGCTCACAGCCGCGTTAAGTTCCTATAGCTTCAATGGTGCGTATCAGTTCCTTGAAGTTTGTCACTTCGTGTTGCAAAACTTCTTCTTGGGTCAAGCCGATGCTCATTTCACCGTCCACGGTCAATTGCTCAGGGCCGCGCCGCACGATCCGATACAATCCGTCCCCACGCAACACCTCAGCGACCTCTTTGTCGTGCACCATCGCTCGGCCGGGGATGATGACCGTCTCATCCACGTCCTCAAGTCGCAGCTGTCGAAGGTCGTCTATCGTGATAAGACAGGCGATCTCTTTTTCAGGGTTCAAAACTTTCACATTCGGTGCGATTCGATTGAATATCGCACGCAAATATGGTGCCGCAACTGAGCCAGTGATCACTGTGGCGCGCTTCGCCGTCGTCGGCAAGAATGCTTCCGGATTGCTTGCGACGTAGAACGGCGACCCAATTTCAGGATCCCAGAGAGGGGTACCGGTCACCCGGAGCTTATATTGGTCGTTGATACTGCTTACTAGCTCTTTGAAGCTTTCGATTGATTGAGATTCGATGTTGCGCATCACGGGAGCATTTCCAAGAATTAGCCCTTGTTTAGCTTGATTCGCAAATCGCATCAGTATCAATCCACGTGCGCCTAGTTCCTCTAGGTCTTCGCACGTTCTTCTAAGAGTGTCGCCGTCGTTGATAGTCGGTATAATAACCGCAGCCGCATAAACGTCGCACGACGCACAGAAAATCGATAGGCATTCCAGCGAGGCCTCAGGCGTCGGATCTCCCATGTAGCGCTTGCGTAAAGCAGGATCTGTTGCAAAGACGGTGAACGAGACCTCGCGAACGTTATGCTGGACGAGTGTTTCCGCTTGTTCGCGACCGTCGAAGCCCTTTCCACTCGTATATCCGAGGTGAATCGGAACTTGAATGCTTGAAAGCAGCTCAGCGAGCTCAACCAAGTACGGATAGCAGCTAACATCCCCCCCGCCGCTTATTGTGACCTTATCCGGGTCTTTCGAGCTCATCTTTAGCGTGGAGTGGACGTCCTGAGCAACACGGAAGAGGGGCTTAAACCCAGCGTACTTCTCTGCGATCGCTCTGCCGCAATAGTCACATCCCTTGCTCAGCGGTGAACAATGACGGCAGCCGAATGGCGCAAAGTCCTTTGCCTTCTTGAAGTAGCAATAGCTGCAAAACCCTCGACAATCAATGCCGGGCTTCCCCCCAACGTCTGCGAGCAGCTCCATGAAAGTGCAAACCTACACAATTACTGGGCTCATCACGACCCGCGGAAGATTTCCATTAAATCTTAGTTATAATTTAAAAAATATAAAATTTTGCAAAAAATAAAAAAGGAGGGATTAGAACGGATTTGGAAGCCCAATTTCCGTCCTTTCCTTTCTCGTCTTTTCAGAGCGGTCCCACTTGTTCTGCGCGAGCTTCGTCAGCATCTCCATGCCGGTCTTGCCCGGATCTATTGGCTTGGTCTCAAACAAGCCCATATCAACCGCGCTCTGGAACAGATCCTGTCCTACTTTGGTTCGCGGCATAACTGTAGACCACCCAACAGGCGCGCCGATCGAGCCGGTCGAGAGATCTGCAGTGCGGGCGGTCAGGTCGGGGCATATGTAGCAGCCCGGTTGCACGTAGTTGTGAGTAAGCTTCACAGGGACTTCCACCGTTTCACCCATCGTGCTCGAGACGATCATCTTGCCCTTCGAGACGTCCATCTTGCTTACCTGCTCGATGTTCACCTTGTGGAGCTCTTCAATAATCGCCTTAATGCCCTCATAGTGGAAATTTTCGGTGCAAAAGATACCTACAAGCAACGCCATTTTATTTGGCAGGTGTCGCGCTCCAAACGGGTAAAGCTGCATCTTTCGAACGGCGTACGTGAGACAGTGCATGCCGACCATGCCGATCTTATCGAGGCCGTACTCACGCGCGGCCATCTTTAGAGCGTTGTTAAGCGGGCACAAAACGTACTTCGTGCCTGCTGCGGCGATAATCTCTTCAGGCGTGGTAGCAACGTACGGTTCGGGATTCCAGGGTTCGTCAGTCGGCATGGCCACAACCGCGCCTTCGATGACGCCAGTTTCAAGTGCGTGAATGAGAAGGGCGCTCACAACCCCGCCGTCTTGTGATTTCTTCTGAAGCGTCTTGTCCGTCGTTCTCACTGTCGTGATGTCAAGATACTTGCCGAGAACCATTTACTCCACCCCCATGAGCCGTTTTTCAATCATGTCGACGGTTGGCTCAAAGCTCCTCGGACATTGCGCAAAGCACGTGCCACATTTGATGCAGAGTTCTTGGTTTACGTGCGGACGCCCGTAATCCATGTCAATTGCCCGCGTTGGGCACGACATGGCGCACGTGCCGCATCCGATGCACAGTCCGTTTCCAATGATTTTCACCAGCAGGTCGCAGCCGCACGCAAATCCTGCGAGCTGGGCGAGGGGCTTCAGATAGTCGAGATCCCCACCGACCGCAGCAAGAATCGTGTTGGCTATCGCCTCCGGCCCTGTCGGGCACCCGGGAAGCGCAAAATCGACCTTGACGAGTTGGTTCACGGGGACGAACGATTCGTGAGAGGGCTTGGCCGCCTGTCCGCCGACGCTAAATCGCGTCACGTTGCCCGTCGTGGCACAACCCCCTAGGGCAACCAAGAACGTCGAATTTTGTCGTATCTTCTTGATCTCTTCGACCTGTCGCTTGTCCTGCAGACAGACCGACCCGTGAACAATGGCGATGTCCATTTGTTCATCGGGAACTTCTCTCGCGTCTGCAAGCGTCGTTTCGTATCTGTAATCTATCGCATCGAGCAAATCGAGCAGAATGTCGTAATTGTCTGTCAGCGATATGAGACATCCCGTGCATCCACTAAATACTGACGTCAGTACTTTCGGTTTCGCAGCCGCCATTTCTTTCACCTCCGCCTCCGCTTCCGCGGGCTTTACTGTTATCTCCGGTTGAGCACCCTCCGCTTTATCTCCTGCGGCCGGGGCCGCAGCCATCTCCGCGGTTGTTTCGGCCTCAGATTTCTTCTCTCTCTTCCAAAAAGGGCTCATAAAAACTCCTCTATCTCCTTTCGGATCAAATCCGTCGCGTCTGGAATTGATCCTTCGACTTCCTCCGTAAGTCCGAACTCGATTTGCTCCCAACTCTTAGGCTGGCACGCGATAATTACGACGTCACACCGCTGCGTCAGATCATTTAGCGGCGTTGAAGTCTGCCAGCACTGATGATCAGCGTACCGGCCTTCATCGACATCGGCCGTCGAAAGCTTCCGAAGCTCCCCAGGGAAGCCCCCAAAATCGATCGAGTCAACCAAGACGAGCTTCTTGCATTCGAGAATTCCAAACAAGAAATACCCTCTGCCGATATCAATAACTTTGAGACGCGGTGCGTCATTTAACCGCTGCTTCAGAACAGGAACGAGCGCCGTCCCGAAGCCGTTATCACCATAAAGTGGGTTACCGCAGCAGGCGACAACTGCCTCTGCGTCGCAAATCGATTCGCTCACTCTAGATCATCTTGTCCTGTATAACGACTTTTTCAGGATCCAGCACAATCATATGCGTTGCGCACGAGTTGCACGGGTCATACGCCCGCACTATAGGCTCGGCATACTTGTAATGGTCTCCTTCGAGTGCCTTGCTGATCGTCGGGTAATTCCAAGTCGTCGGAACGAGGCAGTTGTAATAGCGTATCCGCCCCTCCTTAACCCGCGTCATGTGAACGTTTGAGCCGCGAGCTGCTTCGTTAATGCCGATTCCGAGCTTGCCGTCACCGAGACCCGCAACGGCCACCTTAGTCGTTCCGCTTGTGTTGAGTTCGTCAAGGATGTTCTCCGCGCGGTGGACCAACGTACTGAGCTCACGAATTCGAGCTATCTGGATTCCCATCGCACCTTTCATGGTGAAGCCCTTAAACTTGACTGCCCGTGCCCGAGGACCTACCTCTACCGGTTCGCCCCCGATGAGACATATGGTGTTGTTCGCTTCTTGACCAACCTCAAGCGAGCTGTACCAGTTGTTCGGCAGCTCTTCGTTGAAGTTATTCATCGGAAATGCCGTTCTGTCCCCGTGTGTCAAGTGGGTCGCAAACACGTTATACTCGTGCATGCCCATGTCAGCGGGATAGTCCGAGTCTTTGAAGAGGCCCATCATAAAATCAGCGTGCGCATTTGCGAGCTCTTCGTACGTCCGCAGGTTGCTCATCAGCTTATTTCTCGCTAGTTCGCTGATGTTCCGCTGCATGCCGCCTATCACAATGTCAGGCGCGTGAATTCCCTCGCCGCCAACCACGTCGATAATGTTCTGGGCGATTTTTCTCATTCCCTGACAGCGTTTCATCGCTTCTGTGTAGACGTTCTTGTCGAAGCCGACGCCGCACCCAAAATCCGGGAAAATCAGAATGCTGTGAAGCGGGTGGCTGTGCATTTTGTTAGCAACCGCGGCCAGTTCCCGTAGCAACATGCCGTCCTTCGGGGGCTCAACACCGATTGAGTCTTCCACGGCCTCAACCGAAGCGCACGAGTGAGTGATCGGGCAAATGCCGCATATCCTTGACGTCGCGAGCGGAGCGAATTCCATCGGCTTTCCGATAAGGAACTTCTCAAAATTCCTGACCGGCGTTATGCTGAAGTAGTTTCCTTTCTCCACTATCCCGTCGTCGTTTGTCTCTAGAACTAACTTGGAGTGCCCCTCGACACGAGTACATGGCGCCATTTCAACTACATTGGCCAAACTTCTAACCTCCTTTTGATGCGTTAAAAGATAAGATGAGAAAGATTGACATTAATACTATAAAAATCTTAGAGACCGCTCCAACAGACGTTTGAGCTGCTCATTGTAACGCAGCTGCCCTTTGCCGCGCACAGATTTGCAGTCCAAGACGGCATTCGCGAGATTGGCATTTCGCATTTGGCACCATTCAGCACCGTCAAAAAAAAGCGTTTGCTCAAATGTCTGGACTGCAGGCTTCCACCCCACCCTTGTGCCGCTCGGCTTTGTCGTCCGTCGCAACAAATTCCACGCCACCTCGGCGTAAAAAACCTGTGACAATTGTGACAACATCGCTCAAGGTATAGTTTTCTCCGTTAAGGATGCCGCTCTGTTCAAGCGCGAGGCCTACATTGTCGTCGCTTGCTTTGCTGAGACGTAAAATGACGGAGCCAGCGGCCTTACACATCCCCGCGTAGATGCCGTCCCCATCACCATCGGTAATTCCAACGATCGGAATGCCAATCCGCGATAAGATATCGCCGCAGATAAACGTAGTATCATCGCCGACCGTTATCGCGCAAATAGTTCCTTCGTTGACAGATTCGAACGTGCTCTCTGCGCGGTGATTGACAAAGGCTATGCTGCCTCGTTTCAGCGGGCGCGCTGGACGGAGCGTTTCCTGACCACAAGCCCTGTTGTGCGCTCTGAGGAAGCCGGTTTTAATGTATGCCGCACCCAGATCGATTTCTCCTATTTTTTCGAGCCCGTGAGCTTTAGTGGCAACACCTGACACACTAACGATCTTGTTTCTTTCTGACGTAATTACAACTTCGTCGCCGGCAACCGTGCCGACAACTATACCTTCGATAAGCACCGGCTCCCCGCGTTTGGCGCCCGCAATGTGACGTGCGACAAATTGGGCAGCGCTCCTGCTGGACATAGCTTTTTTTTGCCTTTGTTCGAACTCAAGTGGCAGGTGAGTGCACAAATGCCTAGCAACTGATTGAACGTAGCGGAACCTATCCCCGTCAAAGCCTTGCCAAAGGATAAGTCGCCCATCAGTGACTCCTGGTCGCTCGATTTGAATAACCGATCGCCGCACGCGCGACGATACTACCTCACCGAAGACTATTCCCGTTTCTAGCGTTTTGCCGCAGTTGGCAAGAACCAACACATCCTTGTCCGACAGAAAGTTCAGCGCCTCGCTGGTATGCATCTTCTTAGACGTGTCGATGGACGTCAACTGTTTGTCGAGAATAGCGACACGCGCCATTGTCCCACCAGCCTGCGCGTGTAAAGGCCCAAGTGGACGCAGAACGTTCAATAGGTCACCAATCTTTCCGGAGTCGATCAATTCAGGACCGTGAATCACAAGTCCGACTTCAATAGCGCCGGGATTCATATACGCTCTAATCTCCATTCTTGGCGTAAAACACTAAAAAATCTTGCTCAAAACCCGAGATTTCGGTAACGACACCTGCCCTCTAACGAGCGAGTGGATGTTCAAAAAATGACCCCGAGAAAAGAGTTGCACTCTCGAAGCTATTCTACCGTCACGCTCTTGGCAAGATTGCGTGGTTGGTCAATTTCAGCACCCTTATTCTTCGCGGCGTAATAGGCAAGCAACTGAAGCACCACGGCGGTCAGCATTGGCGAGAAGAACTCATCGACGTCGGGTATTTCGATGACAGAATCCACATATTTGGCTATCTCGTCATCAGAAGCGTTGGCGACCGCAATTACATAAGCATCTCGCGCCTTCACCTCTTTGATATTGCCGAGCGTCTTGTAATACGTCTTATCTTTTGGCACGAGCGCGATCACGGGCGTGCCATTGGTGATGAGCGCAAGCGGGCCATGTTTCAGTTCTCCGGCTGGAAATCCCTCAGCTCTGATGTAAGAGATCTCTTTCATCTTCAGAGCACCTTCAAGCGCGGTTGGATAGCTAAGTCCGCGTCCGATGAAATAGCAACAATCCGTCTCACAAACCCGAGAGGCAGCTTTCTCGATATCACCGAAGTTGTCGAGCAGAGATTCAATCAGACCAGGGACTGACTTCATTGAGGTAATGATGCGACGAGACGTCTCAACGTCTATGAGCTTCTTCAGCCGCGCCGCGTAGAGGCCGAACATATACAATGTTAGTATCTGCGCTGTAAAGGTCTTGGTGGCAGCGACACCAATTTCCGCCCCGGACTTCGTTAAGAGGATTTCGTCAGCTTTTCGCGTTACGGTGCTACCAGCGACGTTCGTAATTGCGAGCGTCAAGTACCCCTGCGATTTGGCCTCATTCATCGCTGCTAGCGTATCTGCAGTCTCACCTGACTGACTTATCCCGATCGCAAGGGATTTTGTCCCTGACAATGAGTTGTTATATCGAAACTCTGAGCTATACTCGACGCGAACCGGGATGCGAAGCAGATCCTCTAGTATGTACTTTCCGAGCAGCCCCGCGTGGTATGAAGTGCCGCAGGCAATAATGCTGATACTTTTAATATCACGGATCTCATTTTCGAGGGCACGGAGTTCTTCAAAATCGATGCTCCCTTCGAGCTCGCATAGGCGATCTTCCATAGTTTCACGCAGCGCTTTCGGTTGCTCGTGGATCTCTTTGAGCATAAAGTGCTCATAACCCCCGCGTTCGGCTTCTTGCACGCTGCCTTTAACGATTGTCACCGTCTTTTCGACGTTCAAACCCTCTAGCGTCGAGACCGTGACGTTGTCCCGAGTAACCCGCGCAATCTCTCCATCGTTCATGTAGACAATCTTGTCAGTAAATTTTCTAATCGCTGGAATGTCACTGGCAATGAAGTTCTCGCCGTCTCCCAATCCTACGATAAGAGGGCTTTCTTTTCTTGCGACAACAATGACGTCTGGCTCATTGTCCGATATGACCGCAATCGCGTACGAACCTTCGACGCGCGCCAGGCCATCACGCACGGCGCGCTCCAAGTCGCCGTTATAACACTCCTCACAGAGGTGCGCGAGCACTTCGGTGTCTGTGTCAGAGCTAAAAAAATGCCCTTTACGCGCCAGCTCCTCTTTTAGCGTTTGGAAGTTCTCTATGATGCCGTTATGCACCACAGCGATGCTGCCATTACAATCGGTGTGCGGGTGCGCGTTCGTCGTTGACGGGGTCCCGTGGGTCGCCCAACGGGTGTGACCGATGCCTAAGCAGGCGCTATCGGCCGAAAATTCAGTGCTCTCGAGTTCGGAACGTTTTCCTTCGGAGCTCAATACACTCTCGAGATCAACGATTTTGCCTTTGGTCTTCGTTATATCAATATCCGCGCCGTTCAGCGTAGCTATACCTGCTGAGTCATAGCCCCGATACTCGAGCAATTTGAGCGACTCAACTAATATTGGCGTTACAGCTCGGTTGCCGATGCATCCCACTATACCGCACATTCACACCGTCTCGCTGGAGTATTTCCTTCGGGCCACAACATAGGCAGTTGTGATGGTCTATAAAAGTTCCGCTTTTTTGTCCAGAGCGTAATTCCAATTAGCTGCTCGCAGCGGTGAAGCTAGCGCAAAAACAGGAATCACTGCGTTGCGCTTGTTTCCACCGGTCCCTTATACTTAAGACCGTTACGTCGGGTTTCTTTGCTAAATATCGGACGAATTGATGGGCCTGTTGTGCTGCGACGCTTTCAGGTCGGTTAGAGAAGTTACGAGAATCTTCACCTCACGTCACTTCTGCCGCCGGTATGAAGCTGTCAGAATCGCTGCTCAGTTCCCAATTCGCAATTGATGTGGGCGTCCTTCGAATCTAGGTATGGTCCATGGATGGCTTATCGACCACGCGTACGACGTTTCATATCCATCCCTGCGCCATCTCCCGCGGGATATTCCTGTCGCCTAACATTTCATTTAAAATGAAACCGTTCCACTTGACCTTCTTAGCAGAAGGCGCAGTTCTGGCTAATTAGCCAGTACATCCGGCATGAATAAAGATATTATCTTTTGACATAAATATTGCAGTCGAAAGACAATATTGCTTTTATTGATTGATACTAAAATCTGCAGCTTTGCCAAAGCTCCTCGAAGTCATCTTGATCGCATTCTCGCGGCCTAGCGATCCTCCAACTACACGCGTACGCGCGGTTCTAGTCTGCGACAGCACCCGCCGCTATGTTCTAGCAAGCCTACGAAGGACCGTGCTCACATAACACCCTGCCTTTCTCGCATCTCATGACGTCAACTCGCAAATACAAATCTCAGGAAGAATCAAAAAATAGGCCGCTATTGAACGTAGAACGCAAGAAGAGGCACACGCTTGTCGTACACCCTCATTCCACGGAGCGGCCTTACAAGA
>Ga0187771_10001491_pt1 | contig 15680 bp, 11 predicted proteins | sample 0116_SJ02_MP15_1_FD_133139 | JGI IMG/M metagenome (GOLD analysis project Ga0187771, IMG submission 133139) | Tropical peat soil microbial communities from peatlands in Department of Meta, Colombia - 0116_SJ02_MP15_10_MG | ecosystem: Environmental > Terrestrial > Soil > Wetlands > Peat | place...
GCATGATTTCGCGTGTGAATTCCTTCTCGTCCTTGATGTACTTTTCGCTCTTGCCTTTCTTGATGCGATAGAGCGGCGGCTGCGCGATGAAAATCTTGCCGCGTTCGATCAGCTCCGTCATGTGGCGGAAAAAGAAGGTCAGCAGCAAAGTGCGGATGTGTGAGCCATCGACATCCGCGTCCGTCATGATGATGATCTTGCCGTAACGCAGCTTGGCGGAGTCGAAATCGTCCTTGCCGATGCCGGTGCCCATGGCGGTGATGAGGGCGCGGATTTCCTCGTGGCCGAGCATGCGGTCGTAACGCGCTTTTTCGACGTTGAGGATCTTGCCCTTCAGCGGCAGGATGGCCTGGAAGCGGCGGTCGCGGCCCTGCTTGGCGGTGCCGCCGGCCGATTCGCCTTCGACGAGGAACAGCTCGCAGCGGGCGGGATCGCGTTCCTGGCAGTCGGCCAGTTTGCCGGGCAGACCGCCGGAATCGAGCACTCCCTTGCGGCGCGTCAGATCGCGGGCCTTGCGGGCCGCTTCACGGGCGCGCGCGGCATCGATGGCTTTCGAAACGATGCGGCGCATGACGGTCGAGTTCTTTTCAAAGAACTCGCCCAGCTTGTCGTTGACAAGCTGCTGGACGACGCCGGCAATATCGCTGTTCAGGCGGCCTTTGGTCTGGCCTTCGAACTGCGGCTGCGGGACCTTGACGCTGACCACCGCGGTGAGGCCTTCGCGCACGTCGTCGCCGCTGAGATTGTCTTTTTCGTCTTTGATCAGTCCGGCCTGTTTGCCGAAGAAGTTGATGGTGCGGGTGAGCGCGGTGCGGAAACCCTGGAGGTGCGTGCCGCCATCGACGGTGTTGATGTTGTTGGCGAAGCTGAAGAGCGTTTCGGCATAGCCGTCGTTGTACTGGAGCGCGATTTCAATGCCCACCGGGCCGCTCGGGCCGGGCTTCTCGCCTTCGAAATAGATGGGGTTATCGTGCAGAACGGCTTTGCCGCGGTTCAGGTATTTGATGAACTCGGCGATACCGCCCTTGTAGAGGAACTCGGCCTCTTTCTCCGGCTCCTCGCGCTCATCGGTGAGCGTGATTTTCAGGCCTTTGTTGAGGAAGGCGAGTTCGCGCAGGCGCTGGGCGAGCGTGTCGAAGTTGAACTTCGTCGCCTCCATGATGGTCGGGTCCGGCCTGAAGGTGACTTTGGTGCCGGTCTTGCGGCCGGCCTTTCCGGCGCGTTCGAGCGGCTTCTTTGGAATGCCTTTCGAGTATTCCTGCTGCCAGGTATAGCCGTCGCGCCAGATTTCGAGATCGAGCTTTTCCGAGAGCGCGTTGACGCAGCTTACGCCCACACCATGAAGACCGCCGGAAACCTTGTAACTGCTCGAATCGAACTTGCCGCCGGCGTGCAGCTTGGTCATGACGACTTCCGCCGCCGAGACGCCTTCTTCCTTGTGCAGATCGACCGGGATACCGCGGCCGTTGTCCATCACGGTCACGGAATCATCGATGTGGATCGTGACGTTGATTTCCGTACAGAAACCAGCGAGCGCTTCGTCGACGGAATTATCGACCACTTCGTAGACGAGATGGTGCAGCCCGGCTTCGCGGGTTGAACCGATATACATGGCCGGGCGCTTGCGCACTGCCTCAAGGCCTTCGAGGACCTTGATGGAAGAGGAATCGTAAGCCTGAGGCTTCCGTTCCGCTGCTGGATCGTTTCCAGGGAACGGGGTCGTTACATCATTTGCCATAGGTAATAAAACGTTCTCTACTGATCAGATGCGCATCGGCATCACCACGTAGCGGTAATGCTCGGCGCTTTCGGGCGAATCCGGGTCGGGTCCGGGCTGCATCTCCCCCGCGCTTTTCTGGTCCTTCAGACTGAACGAGACGCGGTTCTGGGGGATGGCCCGCAGGAAGTCCAGCAGATACTGGGCGTTGAAGCCGATTTCAATATCGGGGCCGCTGTAGTCGACCGGCACGCTTTCTTCCGATTCACCGGTTTCAAGCGAGGACGAAAATACTTTGACCTCACCGGAGGTGAACTGTACGCGGATGGCTTTCGACCGCTCGTCGGCAAACTGGGCCACACGCTCGATCGCGCCTTTGATTTCGTCCTTCGCCATGCGGGCGATGTTGTTGTTCTCCTGCGGGAGCACGCGCTCGTAGTCCGGAAAATTCCCCGTAAGTTTGCGCGTGATCAGCAGGCGCGGGCCAAATTCGAAGAACAGGTGATTGTCGTCACCGCCGAAGCTCACCGTTGCATCAGCGCCGGCGTCGTCAGACAGCTTCAGGATCTCCGCCATCGCTTTGCGCGGCACCAGAGCGCGGTACGAAGCACTTCTGCCGGATCCATCGGAAGGCCGCTGCACAAAGGCGAGGCGATGCCCGTCAGTTGCCACCATCGTCAGGTTCTTGTCGCTCAGCAGGAGAAGCGCGCCGTTGAGCGTGAAACGGCTCTCTTCCATGGAAATCGCGAACATGGTGCGCGCGATCATGGCGGAGAGCTGCTTCACCGGGATCTCGGCGATCGTATCCGGCATGGCAGGCAGTTCCGGGAAACTCTCGCGGCTCATGCCGGCGATGCGCGTGCGCGACCGTCCGCAGGTAAAATTCGCCCAGTGATTCTCGGTGAACTTCACCGTGATATCGGCATCCGGCAGCAGGCGAACGTAGTCCAGCAGTTTGCGCGCCGGAATGGTGCCATAGCCTTCTTTCTTCACCCTGGCCGGGCACGAAGTCGTCATCCCCAGTTCGAGGTCCGTCGCGGTGAGATAGAGCCGGTCTCCGCTGGCATGCAGAAGGACGTTCGAAAGGATGGGGATGGTGGTCTTTTTTTCAACTACACCCTGCGACAAACTCAGTTCGCGGAGAAGGTCCGCTTTGCTGACAGTGAACTCCATAGAGTGGTTCCGGTTCCTCTCTTGTGACGGTTATTGATGAATACAGTTTATAAACCGTATTCATGGGGTCTGTCGAAAAGTGGAAGACTATCTAAATTATACAAAAGTTTATGACTTTTCGCTATTTCGAGCGGTGGGAAAGAGGTCCGGGACGGCTGGAGAAATGGCGCCTGGACGCAACTTCAACAGACCGTAACAGCCTTTCCTCAGGGGGGCTTGAGGAAAACCCGTTAAGTTCATTGGAATGAGTCGATCAGGCTGTTGATGAGTTTGTTCAGGTCGGGGTCATCGGCCCGCTGCATGGCGATTTTGCTGATGGAATGGATCACCGTGGTGTGGTGTTTGCCGCCGAAGGCCCGGCCGATCTCCGGGAGCGATGCCTGGGTCAGCTCTTTCACCAGGTACATGGCGACCTGGCGGGGCAGCACGATCTCCTTCCGGTTGCTCTTTTCCTTGAGCTGCGCCAGTTTGATCCCGTACTTGTCGGCGACGGCTTTCTGGACCGATTCCATGGTGATGCGGCGGTCCTGGCGGCGGATCAGATCCCGAAGAACCTGCTGCGCCATGGAGATGGTGACGGGGGTCTCGGTGAGCGAGGAATAAGCCGTCAGTTTGACGAGCGCGCCTTCCAGCTCGCGAATGTTCGATTTGGTCTTTTCCGCGATGAAGGTGCAGACATCGTTGGGCAGATGGACGCCTTCGAGCTCCGCCTTCTTCTGCAGGATGGCCATCTTGGTTTCGAGATCGGGCGGCTGGATGTCGGCCATAAGTCCCCATTCAAAGCGCGAGCGAAGACGCTCGACCAGTCCGTTGATTTCCTTCGGCGGGCAGTCGCTCGAGATGACGATCTGCTTCTGCGCATCGTGCAGTTCGTTGAAGGTGTGGAAGAACTCTTCCTGCGTGCGCTCCTTGGTACCAAGGCTCTGGATATCGTCGATCAGGAGAACGTCGGCGGAGCGATAACGCGCACGCACCTGCGCCATGCGCTCGTGCTTGATGCCGGCGACAACTTCATTGGTGAAACGTTCGCTCGTGGTAAAGATGATCCGCAGTTTTCCGCGAGCAGTCAGGGCGCGCCCGATGGCGTGCATCAGATGGGTCTTACCCATGCCGACTCCGCCGTAAAGAAACAGCGGGTTGTAACTGCGCGACGGATTCCTCGCGACCGACTGCGCGGCCGCGTGCGCGAACTGATTGCAGGAGCCGACGACGAATGTATCGAACGTGAAGCGCGGATTCAGCGCGAGCGGCGAATCGATCTCGGGCTCGGCGGCAGGGGGATTCGAAGACACGGAGGCAGATGCCGCCGAACGCGGCTCCACCTGGAACTCGACACGCTCCAGACCGAGACCGAGCGTTGCGGTGACAGCATTAATGCGCGGTGAATATTCTTCGACGAGCAGCCGCGCCGTCGCTTTATCCGGCACCGAAACGAGCAGAGTTTTGCCGTCGATGGCGGCGAACTTCGCCGGCGCAATCCAGTTTTCGAAGCTCTCGGAGCTGAGCGATTTCCGCAGCTGTTCCTTGACGAGATCCCAAGGATTCCTATGGTCCCCACTACTCACAACAACAACACTTCCTCCAAGGGGTTACACGAACCCCTCCAAATTGAGGCGTAAACCCCGTTATCCTATCCAGGATTGACTTGCAGGACGGCGTCGAACTGAAGGGCCGAGACGCTGCGAACGAGACGAGTCTAGCACAGAAGTGAACGGCTAAATCCAGTTGTAACAAACAAAAACGCCGCGCGTGAAAACTGTTGTCACTGGCTCGTCATACTCCCTACTGTGCCCCTGGATATAGAGCAATTTTTTCTCTTGACAGCAAGTGATCCGGATGATGCTGCATGTGAAGAACATAGTCCTCGATGAGGAAGCGCAGCGTCACCGGAGGATTGCCGCTCACGATGCATCTTGCCTCGAGGGCATCCGCAGAAATCCGAGCAATAAGGTGAGTGAGAACGTTCATCACCAGATCACCATGCTGTTTTCGAACATCCCCGCGAGTTCATCGGCATTCGCGGGCCGCGGCGAAAGTTTCGTCACGCGATGCTGCGGCAGCGTTCCCTCGACCAGCGCGGGAATATCGGCCGGGAGATAACCGAGCGCGCGCAGGCCATTGGGCATGCGGAGATCCTGCATGATGTCGATGATCTGTTCGACAAGAATTTCGCCGGCATCGCCGGATCTGGCGCGGCTGATATCGGCGCCAAGCGCTTCGGCGGCTTTGAGATGACGCTCCGGCGACGTGGAAGCTGTGTAGCGGAATACAGCCGGTGCGTTGAGTATCACCGAGACGCCGTGCGGCACGAGCGGATGATCGGATCCATATCCCGGTGCTTTGTAGTCGCGCACAAGTCCGGAAACCGGATACGACATGCCGTGCGGAAGATGGACTCCGGCGTTGCCGAATCCGACACCGGCATAGGAAGCCGCCAGCATCATCCGGGCGCGGGCTTCATCATCCGATGGATCGGCGACGGCGCGGCGCAGATTCCCCGCCACCATGCGCAGAGCTTCGAGGCTCCAGATATCGCTGATGGGATTCGAGCCCTGATAAGCCGGACGCAGGATAGGGCGGTCCGGCCGCGGCCGCTCGGAAAAAGGAATCGCCGTGAAGGATTCGATCGCGTGGCTGAGAACATCGAGGCCCGATGCGGCTGCCACCGCGGCCGGCAGTGTGCGCGTGTTCTCCGGATCGATGATCCCGAGCACCGGCTTGAGGCGGCGATGCGCAATGCCCGTCTTGGCGTGGAGCGGTTTGTAATCGAAGATGGCGACACCGGTGGTTTCGCTGCCGGTGCCCGCGGTGGTGGGGATGGCGATGAGAGGCCTCAGCGGACCCGGCACCGGCTTGCCTTTGCCGATCGGCGGATTGACGTAGTCGAGGAAGTCGGCCGGGTAGCAGGTGTAGAGGTTGGCGGCCTTGGCGGTGTCGATGGTGGAGCCGCCGCCGACTGCGACGATCGCCTCGTACGGAACGGCGCTCGCCGCGCGGATCGCCTCCTGAATCGATTCGTCGGTCGGCTCAACGCGAACCTTGTCGAAGACGGTATACGTGACGCCGTTGTTTTCGAGCGACTGGAGCACAGTGGCCACGGCCGGCAGCGAGCGCAGCTTCGGATCGGTGAAGACGAGCGCGTGTTTCACGCCGAGATCCACCAGGTCCGCGCCCACTTCGCGCGTGGCTCCGAAGCCGAACCGGATGCCCGAAGCCGCCATTTCGAATGCGTATTCTTTCGTCGTCATCAATCTGCATTATCCTTCGAATATGGAGTCCAATTCGATTGACAGGAGAGTGCTGCTGGCATTGGCGGGGGCCGGCCTCACTCGGGCCGGCTTTGCCCAGGTAAAGCCCGCCCAGACACCCGCGCGCGGTCCGGAGAATCCGACGATTTTCGAGCGCGATCTGCCGGATGTGAACATGCACAACTGGACAGTCACGGTGCGCGAAATCAGCTATGGGCCTGGCGACTCCTCGGCGGCGCATCGCCATCCCGGGATCACGATCGTCTATGTGCTCGAGGGGGCCGTGGTTTCAAAAGTGGGGACCGGGCCCGAGAAGACGTACACGCAGGGCCAGGTGTTCATGGAGACGCCGGGCGAACTGCATGCCGTTTCGCGCAACGCGAGCACTTCGAAGCCGGCGAAGTTCCTCGCCGTTCTTCTGGCGCCGAAAGGCGCGCAGCTGACGGTTCCCGTCTAGGGATCGCGGATGAAAATCGAACTGGTTCCGGTTGGAGTGGTCCGTTCGCCGCGCACCGAGATGGTGGACGATTACTGGGGCAAGGTCGTTTCGGTGATCGAGATCGATGGCGAGCGGTTTTCACCCGAGGCGCTGCGCGGACTGGAGGGTTTCTCGCATCTCGAGATCGTGTTCTTCCTGCATCTGGTGCCGGAAGAGAAGATCGAGACCGCGGCGCGCCATCCGCGGAACCGAATGGACTGGCCGAGGGTCGGCATCTTCGCACAGCGCGGGAAGAACCGGCCGAACCGGATCGGCGTGTCCGTGTGCCGGCTGCTCAGGGTGGAAGGGCTCAGTATTACGGTCGAAGGGCTGGATGCGATCGACGGGACTCCCGTGCTGGACGTGAAGCCGTACATCCGCGAATTCGGGCCGCGCGGGGAGGTCCGGCAGCCCGATTGGGCCACGGAGCTGATGGCGGAGTATTACGTGGGGTGAGGGGCGCACCTAGTAAAGTGACACGAATACCGATCCATCCCGGGGAGACGATCCGGGAAGATATCCTCTCTCCGACGGGGATGAGCGTCAATCAGCTCGCAAAGGAGCTGAGAATCACGCCCAGCCGGCTGAACGATATTGTCCTCGGCCGCCGCGGCATCACGGCTGACACCGCCCTTCGGCTCGCCCGGTATCTCGGCACGACGGCGGAGTTCTCCATGAACCTGCAGATGAACTATGAGCTGCGAGTCACTCGCCGGGCATGCAGAAGCAGATTGAAAAAGAGGTTCGGCCGGCGGCCGCGTAGGCCGATTTGGCGCCCTCGATTGTTCAACAGGTGGCTGCTCAAACTGAGCCACTACCAAAAAGCTGGAAAACCACGTCGCAGCGGCGTGGCGCCCACAATGCCGGCTGGCGTTGCGGATCGAGTCTGGGAGATCAGCGATATTGTGAATTTACTCAGAGTGCGCGAGGAGCGAGTTCTCGAAGAACAGCGGCGCGCAAAGTTAGCTCGTGACTATAGCGTTTTCCGTTGAGGAATCAGTGGGCTTCCTGGCCGAAAAACTGCCCTTTGTATCCCTTTTCCGGGGTGCCTAGTGTCTGCTCAAAGATCAGTTGGCAAATCGGCATACCAGTAAGTAGCTTCACCCTAAGGAGCCCGTGATTGCAAAACTCAAGCTGGATGGGACCTTTGAAGCCGGCATGTATGGTAGGCGCAGTGACATGAATGCCAATCCCGAGTCTCGCGAGAGAACTCTTCCCCTCTACTCGCGCGGCTAAACGGGATGTAGGTGGCAGTTCGATCGTCTCTACAGTCCAGCCCAAGACAAAACTCTTAGGCTCTAAAACATATCCTTCTGCCCCGATCTCACGTGGCTCGGCATACGCCTTAACGAAATCGTTGTAGCTGTAACCTGGCGTTGCTGGACAAACGATTTGATCTACCCCAGCGACTGTCGTGGGCTTCCAAACTCGCAGGAACTTTGAGAGCGTTAGATCGAGACTTGTCGAGCTGTATGCTGCGATGTCAGACGGGGGAGGATCAATAAGAATCTGTTGATTCTGAATTGCGACTTGTATTTCCCGGTCTGTAAGGACCATTCAGTACAAACATTATACTGCAACTTCGGTGTCTTTCACCCAGACGCGCCACCGGCCAGAGGCGCTCTCTCGCGGTAGTTCGACCAATACCTTTCCTGGAACCCTGCCAATCTCTGACGCGATCAGCTTGTCATCCTTTATATCCTTTATTGAAACCGACACCTCCTCGAACCTGCCGTCAGCATCCTGGACACGCGCGATTCTTTCGGCGGGCACGAGCCCTTCAGAAACGTTACTGCTCAGAACCAAAATCATTCTTCTGTTCTCCAAGTCTAGCCCCTTAGTCTAACCCCCGAGGCGAACAAAAGGCGAACGAATTGTTACGTAATTTCAGTCGGATGGTTCTCTTACGCACCGACCGCAACATGTAGCCTTTCTCCACCTCAGTGCACAATTCATTGTGTGGTACAAGTTGGTGTAAGTCAACTAAATAATATCTATATTTATCAACGAGATACACTACTCGTCTGTGTGGTACAAAGTGGTGGTGACGGGGCAGTTTGGCTACGCGTGTAAAACTCGAACACGGACGGGTCTCTTTGCAGAAAGGGATGGTCGAGAGACTGTGTGCGCCGGGTGAAGAGAGCAGCTCGGTCTGGCTGTTCATGATTGACCCGGGCCATCTGCGCGCTCTTTCGCAGGAGGACGCCGCTAGGATTCTGGACTTGAATTTATTCCTGAAAGCCGATGCCATGTCCTTGGCCACAAGTGAAGAACGGCAACGACTAGGAGCTTTGCGTTTGCGATTGGTACAGACTGCGGTTGTTCCAAAGAGGCGGCTGACAATTCCGTCCGACGCCTTTGATATTTGCGGAGAGTACATCGACCGTGCCCATGTCTGGCTTGATCTGTCTCCGACTCACGTTGATATTTTTACTGCGATCTACTTCCAGCGAGCGTCAACCATCCCGCCCGCAGACCTTCGACCAGAACCTTCTGACGAGCGCGAGAAATCAAACTGAGCCACTACCCTGCTACACTGGTGTTTGACAGCGCCTGACCGCCTGGCGACAATAGAGGTTTCGTTTCAAGCGGGAGTAACTCAGCTGGTAGAGTGCGACCTTGCCAAGGTCGATGTCGCGGGTTCGAATCCCGTCTCCCGCTCCAGTCATCCATTCGAGCGAACCTCCATCCCTTCAGAAAGCTGAGACCATGGACCCCGTCACCGCCGCCCGCGATGCCGTCGCCGCCGCCATTGAGGAGTTCGGTTCGTCAGGAGCCTCGCTCGCCGTTCTGAGCAGCCTGCAGCGCGAGGATGTGATCGTCACGGACCTGGTCCTGAGCGTGGCTCCGAAAACGCGGGTCCTGACGCTCGATACCGGCCGCGTTCCTCCTGCCACCGGGCAGATCATCGATCGGATCGAACAGCGCTACGCAACGAAAATCGAACGCATCGTCCCGGATGCGGGCGAAGTGGAATCGATGGTGCGGCTGCACGGGCGCGATCTGTTTTACGAGAAAGTTCCCTTCCGCATGCTGTGCTGCGAGATCCGCAAGTCGCGTCCGCTGAACATCGCGCTCGAGGGGCTCTCGGCCTATTTCACCGGTCTCAGGCGTGCGCAGGCCAAATCCCGCGCGGATATTGAAGTGTTCGACCGCACGGGCGCCGCGGTGAAGATCAGTCCGCTTGCCTCGTGGATCACCGACGATGTGATCCGCTACACGCGCGAGCACGATCTTCCGGAACATTCGCTCTATGCCGCGGGCTACACGAGCATCGGATGCGATCCCTGCACGCGGCCGATTGTCGCGGGCGAAGATGAGCGCGCCGGACGCTGGTGGTGGGAGTCGCCCGAAGCCGTGAAGGAGTGCGGTCTGCATTTCAGCGCCGATGGGCGCGCCGAGCGTGTGGTCGACGTGCTGCTGCGCGAAGTGCTCGCAGCCCGGTCGTAACCGATGAAGCACGCTGGCTGCACGGTCTGGCTCACCGGACTTTCGGGCGCGGGCAAGAGCACGCTCTCCTCGCTGCTGTTTGCACGTCTCAGCGAAGCGGGCGCGAAGGTGGAACTGCTCGATGGCGACGTCGTCCGCGCCGCGCTTTCACCCGGGCTCGGATTCTCGCGCGCCGATCGCGACACGCACATCCGGCGGCTCGGATTCGTCAGCGAGCTGCTTTCGCGCAACGGCGTGATTGTGCTGGTAGCCGCGATTTCGCCCTATCGCGAGACACGCGAGGAGGTGAAGCGGAAGATCGCCAATTTCGTCGAAGTGTTTGTCGATTGCCCGATCGACGTGCTTGCCTCGCGCGACGTGAAGGGCCTTTACAAACGGGCGCTGGCCGGCGAAGTAGCCAACTTCACCGGCGTCTCGGATCCTTATGAAGCGCCGCTCCATCCGGACGTCGCCGTGCATTCCGATCGCGAGACCGTCGAAGAGAGCCTCGCCAGAATCTGGGCCGAACTGGAACGGCGGGGGCTGATCCCGAGCTCCGAAAACAGGGGCGAATGATCGATCTGCACAGCCACACGGATCGCTCGGACGGCACGCTTTCGCCGGCGGAACTGGTGGCGGAGGCGGTGCGCGCGGGGCTTTCCGCTCTGGCCATCACCGATCACGACACCTTTGCCGGCTACGACGATGCGGTGCCGTTTGCCGCCAGCGCCGGGCTCGAACTGATCTGCGGCATCGAGATCTCGACGCGCTATCACGGGACGACGATTCACCTGCTCGGCTACTTTCCCGTGACACCGCCCTCGGCCGGCCTGCGCGCGTGGCTCGACTTCCTGCAGGAGAACCGGCGCGACCGCAATGTGCGGCTGATCGACAAACTGCGTTCTCTCGGGATCGACATCACGCTCGAGGAAGTGGAGCGGTATGGCCGGACTCTGACGGCGCGCCCGCACTTTGCCCGCGTTCTCGTCGAGAAGGGCTACGCCTCCGGCATCCAGGAGGCGTTCGATCTCTATCTGGACGAATCGGCGAAAGCGTTCGTGCAGCGGCACGAGGTGCCGATGGAGGAGGCGCTCGAGCGCATCCTCGCTTCGGGCGGAGTGCCCTCGCTCGCGCACCCCGTTCGCGTGGCCCACAACAACTGGGCGAAGATCGCGGCGATCGTTGAGGACCTCGCCGGATACGGACTGCGTGGGATCGAGGTCTATCACAGCGATCACACGCCCGAAAACGTTTCCTATTACAAATCGCTGGCAGAGCGTTTTGGCCTCGCCGTCACCGGCGGCTCCGACTTTCATGGCGCCAACAAGCCGCAGATCGAGCTCGGAACCGGTTACCGCGGGAATCTGACCATTCCGGACGAGCTTCTCGGGAATCTGAAATCCGTCGCCCGGTCGATCGCCGCAACCCGGTCATTCAGTTAACCCGAGAAAAAGTCGCCGCAGCAAGACTGTCTCTTTGACGCCCCTCACAGGGAACAAAGCGAACGTTGCAGCGAAGCTCTTTCAGCTCCGGGTGTGGATTACTGTGTCTGTCGCTGCTGTTAACCGGCGGCTTTCGACTGTTCGGCGCCGCCCAATCCACGGTCACACTCGGGAGCTCTCCAAATCCAGCGGTTTTTGGCCAGGCGGTTACCCTGACGGCGGTCGTTTCGCCGCTGACGGCTACCGGCAAGGTGACGTTCTACGACGGCGTCACGGTCCTGGGGATCGCAACCGTAACGGACGGTACAGCCACCCTTACGACCATCCAGCTCCCGGCCGGATCGCGCTCGCTGCGCGCACGCTATTCGGGTGACTTCGAGACGCTCGCGGGGACTTCGGGAGTTGTCACCGAAACGGTGAACGCGGTGCGCGGCGCGGGTTTCCTCGCTGCCGTGAATTACACCGGAACGTTCTTTCCCATGGCCGTCGCCACAGCCGACATCAACAACGACGGTATCCCCGATCTGATCCAGGTCAATCCCGCCGCCAATAATGTCAGTTTCCTTCAGGGGAATGGCAACGGGACGTTCTTTGCCGCGGGCAGCAGCAGCGTTGGAACCGATCCCGTGGCCATCGCCACCGGCGACTTCAATGGCGACGGGAACATCGACCTCGCCGTCGTGAACAACAACAACGCGGGCGCAGGCAGTGTGAGCATTCTGCTCGGCAACGGCGATGGCACGTTTCAGGCCGCCGTCAGCTATGGAGCGGGAACGTCCGCGCATTCGATCGTCGCGTCAGATTTCAATAATGACGGGAAGATCGATCTGGCCGTCGCCAATTTCGGCGCAGGCAGTGTGAGCATTCTGCTCGGCAACGGCGACGGCACGTTTCAGAATGCTTTGACGGCGAATGCGGGCGCGAGTCCGCAGGCGGTGGTGGCGGCCGATTTCAATGCGGATGGCAAGGCGGATCTCGCGGTTGCCAATGCCGGCGGCGGCATCAGCGTGATCCTCGGCAACGGCGACGGCACGTTTCAGCCGGCTTCGGGTTTCGGCACGGGCAGGGATCCGATCGCGCTCACTGTTGCCGACCTGAACGGAGACGGCAAACCCGATCTCATTGCCGCGGATCTGAACAGCAACGATGTGAGCGCACTCGTGGGCAATGGCGATGGAACGTTCCAGGCGGCCATCCGAACCGCGGCGGGCGCCGAGCCGGACGCGATCGTCACCGGCGATTTCAATGGCGATGGAAAAGCCGACGTCGCGGTGGCGAACGAATCGGCCTCCACCGTGACCGTTCTGCTCGGCAACGGCAACGGCACATTCACGGCCGAGCCGCCCGCGAGCGCCGGCAGTACGCCGGCGGGGCTCGCGGTCGGCAATTTCAACGGCGATGGCCGCGCGGCTCTCGCCGTCGCGGATTTCACGGGCGGGGGCGTCAGCGTGCTCATCGGACAGCCTTACGCGTCTTCGGTGACGCTCGCTTCGTCGGCGAACCCGGCCGTTTACGGGCATTCGATTACGCTCACTGCGACGGTGACGCCCTCGAACGCGAACGGTACCGTCTCGTTCTATGACGGCTCGTCGATTCTTGAGACTGTGGCGCTCTCCGGCGGCCAGGCGGCATTCACCACCTCGGTATTGCCTTCGGGGAAGAACGTCCTCAAAGCGCGCTACTCGGGAAGTCCGCTGTTGCCGGCGAGCACGTCCGCGCTGCTCACCGAGACCATGAATGCGGTGCCGGGCAGAGCTTTTCCCCAGGCGCTCACGTTCCGGACGGGAAGTTCGGATTCGCGCCATATGGTCACCGCGGATTTCAACGGTGACGGGAAGCCGGATGTCGCGGTCGTGAATTTCACCGGCGGAAATGTCAGCATCCTGCTCGGCAACGGCGATGGCACGCTTGGCGCCGCAACCAGCTTCGCGGTGGGCGCGGGCCCCCGCGATCTCGTGGTGGCCGATTTCAACGGCGATGGCATCCCGGATCTGGCGACTTCCAATTCGACAGCGGGCAACGTGAGCGTTCTGCTGGGCGCCGGCAATGGCACGTTCAGCGCGGCGGTCAACTATCCGGCAGGTTCCCCGGTCTGGCAACTCACCGGCGGCGACTTCAACGGCGACGGGATCGAGGACCTGGCAGTGACGAACAATGCGTCGCCCGGCGGCGTGAGCATTCTGCTGGGCAATGGCGATGGCACATTTCAGGCGCCGGTGTCCGTTTCGGCCGGCAACTATCCCGATACGATTCTCGCTGCGGACTTCAACGGTGACGGATTCGCGGATCTCGCGGTGGGCGGCGATGGCGGCACAGTCGTCATTCTGCTGGGCAATGGCGACGGAACGTTTCGCACGCCGATCACGAACAATTACGGATCGCTCACGTTTCTCGATTCGGCAACATACGATTTCAACGGTGACGGCATTCCGGATCTGGTTCTCGTGACCAACGTCACCGGGGGCATCGCGGGACTGATCGTGCTGCTGGGCTACGGCAACGGCACCTTTCAGGCGCCCGGCAGCTATGTCGTGCAGGGCAGCCCGGTGGCGGTGGCGCTCGGCGATTTCAACGGCGACGGCATCATGGATCTCGCCACCGCCGGCGGCAAGGTGTCGGTGCTCTATGGCAACGGCGATGGTACGTTTCAGAGCTCCGTGACCTACGCGGCCGGTACCAATCCGGGCGCAATTACGACAGGGGATTTCAATGGCGATAGCCGTGTCGATATCGCCGTCGCGCAGACCGGCGCCGGGACTGGCGAGGTGACCGTGCTCCTGGCCTCGTCGCCGTTTCTTTCCACCCTGACCCTCTCTTCCTCCGCCAATCCCGTGAACTATGGCCTCGCGATTACCCTGACCGCTTCGGTCTCGCTATCCAACGCAACCGGCAAAGTCACGTTCTACGACGGCGCGACCGTGCTGGGCATCGCGTCACTGTCGGGCGCCAGCGCCCAGCTCACCACAACATCCCTGATCCCGGGCGTGCATAAGCTGCGTGCCTACTTCGGCGGAAATGCGACCGGGCTGCCATCCACCTCGAACATCGTGACCCAGACCGTAAGCGCTCTCTCGCAGAGCGGTTTCGAACCGCCGAGCGTGCTGAACGCCGGAACAGGCATCACCGGAGGGCCGCAATCGATCGCGACGGCCGATTTCAACAACGACGGCCAGCCCGATCTCGCGGTGATCAATTCGCAGACCAACGGTGTCGACATTCTGCTGAATGCCGGCGACGGCACGTTCCGGAGCCCCGTGAATTACAGTGCCGGCTCGGGACCGGTTGCCGTCGTCAGCGGCGATTTCAACGGCGATGGCAATCCGGACCTCGCCGTGAGCGACGGGACGACCGGCGTGGTGAGCGTTCTTCCCGGCAACGGCGATGGCACCTTTCGCGCCGCCGTGAGCTGGGGATCGTTTGCCTCGCCCGGCGCTCTCGCGGTTGCCGACATCAATAACGACGGCAAGGAGGATCTGGTTGTTGCCACATCGCCCGGCGCCGCGGCGCTCGTGGGCAATGGCGATGGCACATTCTCGAGTGCCACGATCTGCTCTTCCTGCTCCACCAATGCCGCTGTCCGGGTAGCCGATTTCAACGGCGACGGCAATGCGGATCTCGCGCTGATTGCGACCGACGGCGTGAGCATCGCCGTTCTCGTCGGCAATGGCGACGGAACATTTCAGGCTGCAAGAAACTACGCCGCCGACAGCGGTCCCGACTACATCGTCTCGGCCGATTTCAACGGCGACGGCAACGCAGACCTCGCGGCGACCAACGCGAACACCGGCGATGTCAGCATTCTGCTCGGCAATGGCAACGGAACGTTTCACGCCGCGGTGAACTATCCGGCCGTCACGGGACCTGTCGCCATGGCAAGGGGCGACTTCAACGGCGACGGCAGGATCGATCTGGCCGTCATCAGCACCACGCTCGACTCCATGGTTTTGCTTCTGGGAAATGGGGATGGCTCTTTTCGCGCTCCGGTAACGACGGCCCTTACTGCCAGCCCGCTTGCCATCGTCTCGGGCGATTTCAACCGCGACGGCCGCGGCGACGTGGCGATGTACTGCGGAATCAGCGGAGTCTTTCTGCTGCTCGGCAAGGTCCCGCCGGGAACGACGCCGACCACAGTCAGTCTCGGTTCATCGCAGAATCCTTCGAACTACAGCCAGAACATCACGCTGACAGCCACC
>Ga0187771_10001492_pt1 | contig 15675 bp, 15 predicted proteins | sample 0116_SJ02_MP15_1_FD_133139 | JGI IMG/M metagenome (GOLD analysis project Ga0187771, IMG submission 133139) | Tropical peat soil microbial communities from peatlands in Department of Meta, Colombia - 0116_SJ02_MP15_10_MG | ecosystem: Environmental > Terrestrial > Soil > Wetlands > Peat | place...
TCAAGGAGCCGACCATTCCGGCCGGCGCCAACAAGGGCGTGTTCCTGCTGGCGCCGCTGGTGTCGACCGTGCTGGCGCTCGCTGCCTGGGCGGTGATCCCGGTCAATATCGGCTGGGCGATCGCCGACATCAATGTCGGCGTCTTGTACATCTTCGCCATCTCCTCGCTGATGGTGTACGGCATCATCATGGCGGGCTGGGCGTCGAACTCGAAATATCCGTTCCTGGCGGCGCTGCGTTCGGCGGCGCAGATGGTGTCATACGAGGTCTCCATCGGCTTCGTCATCATCACCGTGCTGTTGTGCGCCGGCTCGCTCAATCTCACCGCCATCGTCGAGGCGCAGCGCGGACCCTATGGCCTGTTCAACTGGTACTGGCTGCCGCTGTTGCCGATGTTCGTCATCTTCTTCGTCTCGGCGCTGGCGGAGACCAACCGGCCGCCGTTCGATCTGGTGGAGGCGGAATCGGAGCTGGTCGCGGGCTTCATGGTCGAATACGGCTCGACGCCGTACGTGCTGTTCATGCTCGGCGAATACGTGGCGATCTGCACCATGTGCGCCATGGGCACGATCTTCTTCCTCGGCGGCTGGCTGTCGCCGGTGCCTTATCCGCCGTTCACCTGGGTGCCGGGCGTGATCTGGTTCATGCTCAAAGCGTCGCTGCTGTTCTTCATGTTCGCCATGGTGAAGTCGATCGTGCCGCGCTATCGCTACGACCAGCTGATGCGGCTCGGCTGGAAGGTGTTCCTGCCGCTGTCGCTGGCCATGGTGGTGATCGTCGCCTTCGTGCTCCAGTACGGCGTGGCAGCGCCAAAGTGAGGATGCGATGAGACTGGACCGCGCAGCCAAAGCCCTGTTCCTGATGGAATTCATCAGCGGCACGATTCTCGGCCTGCGCTATTTCTTTGCGCCGAAGGCGACGCTGAACTATCCGCACGAGAAGGGGCCAATCTCGCCGCGCTTCCGCGGCGAGCACGCGCAGCGCCGTTATCCGAACGGCGAGGAGCGTTGTATCGCCTGCAAGCTGTGCGAGGCGATCTGTCCGGCGCAGGCGATCACCATCGAGGCGGGCCCGCGCCGCAACGACGGCACGCGGCGCACCACGCGCTACGACATCGACATGGTGAAATGCATCTATTGCGGGCTGTGCCAGGAAGCCTGCCCGGTCGACGCTATTGTCGAGGGACCGAATTTCGAATTCGCCGCGGAGACGCGCGAGGAGCTCTACTACGACAAGGAGCGGCTGCTGGCGAATGGCGACCGCTGGGAGCGCGAGATCGCCAAGAACATGGCGCTCGACGCGCCCTACAGGTGAGATCATGATCGCCGCCGCCCTGTTCTTCTATCTGTTTGCCGGCATCTGCGTGGCGAGCGCCTTCATGGTGATCGCGGCGAGGAACCCGGTGCATTCCGTGCTCTTCCTCATCCTCGCCTTCGTCAACGCGGCGGGGCTGTTCCTGCTGCTCGGTGCCGAATTCCTCGCCATGATCCTGATCGTGGTCTATGTCGGCGCAGTCGCCGTGCTGTTCCTGTTCGTGGTGATGATGCTCGACGTCGATTTCACCGAGCTCAAGCGCGGCGCGCTGCAATATCTCCCGATCGGCCTGTTGATCGGCGGCATTTTCCTCGCTGAGCTGTTGCTGGTGGTGGGCGCCTGGGTGATCGGACCCGGCGTGCCGCAAGCGATCACCGCGCCGATCGCGGCCAAGACGTCGAACATCGAGGCGATCGGCCTCGTGCTGTACACCCGCTACGTCTATTTCTTCGAGGCCGCCGGCATCATCCTGCTGGTGGCCATGATCGGCGCCATCGTACTGACGCTGCACCACCGCGTGCGGGTGAAGCGGCAGAACATCGCCGAGCAGGTCGCGCGCTCGCCGGCGATGTCGATCGAGATCGTCAAGGTGCGCACCGGGCAGGGACTGGGGAGCAACACGTGACCATCGGGCTCGGCCATTATCTCTCCGTTGCCGCCATCCTGTTCACGCTGGGGATTTTCGGCATTTTTCTCAACCGCAAGAACGTCATCATCATCCTGATGTCGGTTGAGCTGATCCTGCTCGCGGTCAACATCAATCTGGTCGCCTTCTCCAGCCATCTCGGCGACATCGTCGGCCAGGTCTACGCGCTGCTGGTGCTCACAGTGGCCGCGGCCGAAGCCGCCATCGGGCTCGCCATCCTGGTCGTCTTCTTCCGCAACCGCGGCTCGATCGCGGTCGAGGACATCAATCTGATGAAGGGCTGAGCGCGCATTATGTATCAGGCAATCGTCTTCCTTCCGTTGCTCGGCGCCGTTCTGGCCGGATTGATCGCGCTTGCTGGCGCACGCGCGCGTTTCCCGGGCGAGGGGCCACCGCCGGGGGTGGAGGACGACGCGACCGATCGCGGGCCGCATCTTCCCGGGCCCTCGGTGCACGAGGGCGGCGCGGTGATCCATCACGCGCATCATGAGGACGGCGGCCATGGCGCGCACGGCGCCGAGCCCGCCGCTGCCGGCTCGCGCACGGCGGAGCTGATCACCACCACGCTTTTGATGATCTCCATGATCTTGTCATGGATCGCCTTCGTGCAGGTCGGCTTCGGCCACCATGAAGAGCACGTGCCGGTGTTCACCTGGATGCTGTCGGCCGACCTAAAGATCGACTGGGCGCTGCGCGTCGACACGCTCACCGCGGTGATGCTGGTGGTGGTGACGACGATCTCCGGCTTCGTGCACCTATATTCCATGGGCTACATGGCGGAGGACCCGTATCGGCCGCGCTTCTTCGCCTATCTGTCGATCTTCACCTTCTTCATGCTGATGCTGGTGACGGCCGACAATCTGGTGCAGATGTTCTTCGGCTGGGAAGGCGTCGGTCTCGCCAGCTATCTCTTGATCGGCTTCTGGTATCACAAGCCGGAGGCGAATGCGGCGGCGATCAAGGCCTTCGTCGTCAACCGCGTCGGCGATTTCGGCTTCGCGCTCGGCATCTTCTCGCTGTTCGCGCTGCTCGGTGCGGTCGATTTCGACGCTGTCTTCGCGCAGGCGCCGACGCTCGTCGGCAAGACCCTGCCGATCTTCGGCTGGCATCCCGACGCGCTCACGCTCATCTGCCTGCTCTTGTTCATGGGAGCCATGGGCAAGTCGGCGCAGTTCGGGCTGCACACCTGGCTGCCCGACGCCATGGAAGGCCCGACCCCGGTGTCCGCGCTGATCCACGCCGCCACCATGGTGACTGCCGGCGTGTTCATGGTGGCGCGGCTGTCGCCGCTGTTTGAGCTCGCCCCGACGGCGCAGAGCTTCGTCATCTTCATCGGCGCTACCACCGCGCTGTTCGCCGCGACGGTCGGTCTGGTGCAGAACGACATCAAGCGCGTCATCGCGTATTCGACCTGCTCGCAACTCGGCTACATGTTCGTTGCCATGGGCTGCGGCGCCTACTCGGTCGGCATGTTCCATTTGTTCACGCATGCCTTCTTCAAGGCGCTGCTGTTCCTCGGTTCGGGCTCGGTGATCCTCGCCATGCATCACGAGCAGGACATCCGCCGCATGGGCGGGCTGAAGGACCGCATCCCCTACACATACATCGTGATGATCATCGGCACGCTGGCGCTCACCGGCTTCCCGCTCACCGCCGGCTATTTCTCCAAGGATGCCATCATTGAGGCCGCCTACGTCGCCAAGAGCCCGGTGGCGCTCTACGGCTTCCTCTGCACGGTGGCCGCCGCGCTGCTCACCTCGTTCTACTCGTGGCGGCTGATCTTCAAGACTTTCCACGGCGAACCGCACGACCGCCAGCATTGGCGCGACGCGCATGAGAGCCCGATGGTGATGCTGATTCCGCTCGGCGTGCTCGCCTTCGGCTCGATCTTTGCCGGCCTGCCGTTCAAGGAGATCTTCGCGGGCCACGGCGTCGAGGGCTTCTTCCGCGAGTCGCTCGTGTTCGGCAAAAGCAACACGGTGCTCGAGGGTATGCATCACGTGCCGCTGCAGATCGGCATCCTGCCGACCGTGATGATGGTACTCGGCTTCATCATTGCCTGGCACTTCTACATCCGCCGGCCGGACATCCCGGCCGAGCTCGCGCGCACGCAGGAGGTGCTCTACAAGTTCCTGCTCAACAAGTGGTACTTCGACGAGATCTACGACGCGATTTTCGTGCGCCCGGCCAAGTGGCTCGGCCGCCTGTTGTGGAAGGGCGGCGACGGCTGGCTGATCGACGGCTTCGGCCCCGACGGGGTCTCCGCCCGCGTGCTCGACGTCACCCGCAACGTGATGCGGCTGCAGACCGGCTACCTCTATCACTACGCCTTCGCCATGCTGATCGGCGCGGCGATCTTCATCACCTGGTTCATGTTCGCGGTGCATTAGCGCTCGGTGGGACTTCTCATGAATTGGCCGATCCTCTCCGTCACCACCTTCCTGCCGCTGTTCGGCGCGCTGCTCGTCATGCTGCTCGTGCGCGGCAGTGGAGCGCTCGCCAGGGGCACCGCGCGCTGGATCGCGCTGTGGACGACGCTCGTCACTTTTGCCATCTCGCTGATCATGGTGTGGCGCTTCGATCCGACCTCGCCGGAATTCCAGTTCGTCGAAAAGCAGCCTTGGCTCGGCCTGGCCTCCTATCACATGGGGGTGGACGGCATTTCGCTGCCGTTCGTGATCCTCACCACCGCGCTGATGCCGATCTGCATTCTGGCGAGCTGGACGGCGGTGCAGAAGCGCGTGAAGGAATACATGGTCGCCTTCCTGATCCTGGAAACGCTCATGGTCGGCACCTTCTCGGCGCTCGATTTGGTGCTGTTCTATCTGTTCTTCGAAGGCGGCCTCATTCCAATGTTCCTCATCATCGGCGTGTGGGGTGGCCCGCGCCGCGTCTATGCGAGCTTCAAGTTCTTCCTCTATACGCTGCTCGGCTCGGTGCTGATGCTGCTCGCCATCATGGCGATGTATTGGGAGGCAGGGACCACCGACATCGTCACGCTGCTGCACCACGGCTTCCCCGTGGGCCTGCAGAAATGGGCGTGGTTCGCCTTCTTCGCCTCGTTCGCGGTGAAGATGCCGATGTGGCCGGTGCACACTTGGCTGCCGGACGCGCACGTGGAGGCGCCGACCGCGGGCTCCGTCATCCTCGCCGCCATCCTGTTGAAGATGGGCGGCTACGGTTTCCTGCGCTTTTCGCTGCCGATGTTCCCAGCGGCGAGCCATGACTTCGCCCCGCTGATCTTCACGCTCTCGGTGGTCGCCATCATCTACACGTCGCTGGTGGCGCTGATGCAGGAGGACGTGAAGAAGCTGATCGCGTATTCCTCGGTCGCCCACATGGGCTTCGTCACCATGGGCATCTTCGCGCTGACGCCGCAGGGTGTCGCGGGCGGCATCTTCCAGATGATCTCGCACGGCATCGTCTCCGGCGCGCTGTTCCTTTGCGTCGGTGTCGTCTACGACCGCATGCACACGCGCGAGATCGCCTTCTACGGCGGGCTGGTCAACCGCATGCCGCTCTATGCCTTTGTCTTCATGGTATTCACGCTTGCCAATGTCGGCCTGCCGGGCACCTCCGGCTTCATCGGCGAGTTCCTTACGCTGATCGGCACCTTCAAGGCCAACAACGCGGTCGCCGTCTTCGCCACCATTGGCGTCATCCTGTCGGCGGCCTACGCGCTGTGGCTCTACCGCAAGATGATCTTCGGCACGCTGAAGCCGGCGCTGGTCGGCATCAAGGACATGGGATTGCGCGAAGCGGTGATTTTCGCGCCGCTCGTCGTGCTCACCATCCTGTTTGGTGTCGCGCCGAAGCCCGTGCTCGACATGTCGGCGGCCTCGGTCGCCCAACTTATCGATAATTACAAGCATTCCATGGCGGCGCTGAACGTGCCGGCCAAGGACGCCAAGACGGGTTCTGGTTCCATCAGCATGGAGCGGGCCGAGATCATGCCAGTGAGCGCCGCCCGATGAATCCCATGATGCAATTGCAAAGCTACGCGCCGGTCCTGCCGGAAGCCGTGTTGGCGATCGGCGCCTTGGTAATGCTGATGGGTGGCGTCGGCGTAGCGCAGAGCGAACGCAGCTCGCGAATCGTCAACGGCTTTTGCGTGGCGGTGCTTGCGCTCGCCGCCTTCGCGGTGGTGACGATGCCCCCCGGCCGCTACGAGTTGTTCGGCGGCAGTCTGGTGATCGACGATTACGCCCGCTTCCTCAAGCTGCTGGCGCTCTCCGGCTCGGGCGGCGCGCTGATCCTGTCGTTCAACTGGCTCATGCTCGAGAAGCAGCAAAAATTCGAATACGGCGTGCTGTTCCTGCTCTCCACGCTGGGCATGCTGCTGTTGATCTCCGCCTCCGATCTGATCGCGCTCTATCTGGGGCTCGAGATGATGAGCCTGCCGCTCTACGTGGTGGCCGCTAGTAACCGCGAGAACGTGAAATCGACCGAAGCTGGCTTGAAGTATTTCGTGCTCGGCGCGCTGTCCTCCGGCATGCTGCTGTATGGCGCCTCGCTGATCTATGGCTTCACCGGCACGGTCGCGTTCCCCGGCATCGCCAAGGCGGCGGCGCAGGGTGCCAATATCGGGCTGGTGTTCGGTCTGGTGTTCATGTTCGTCGGCTTCTGCTTCAAGATTTCCGCGGTGCCGTTTCACATGTGGACGCCCGATGTCTATGAAGGCGCGCCGACGCCGGTCACCGCCTTCTTCGCCGCGGCGCCGAAGGTCGCCGGCATCGCCATCTTCATGCGCGCGACCATGGTCGCTTTTCCCGGCATCACGCACGAGTGGCAGCAGATCGTGGTGTTCGTCTCAATCGCCTCGATGGCGCTCGGCGCCTTCGCCGCCATCGGTCAGCGCAACATCAAGCGGCTGATGGCCTATTCCTCGATTGGCCACATGGGCTTTGCGCTGGTCGGCCTCGCCGCCGGCACGGCGGAAGGCGTGCAAGGCGTGCTCATCTACATGGCCATCTATGTGGCGATGACACTCGGCACGTTCGCCTGCATCCTGTCGATGCAGCGCGACGGCACGTTCGTGGAGGACATCAGCGATCTCGCCGGGGCCGCGCGCACGTCGCCGGCCATGGCGTTCTTCCTGGCCATGCTGTTGTTCTCGCTCGCCGGCATTCCGCCGCTCGCCGGCTTCTTCGCCAAGTTCTACGTGTTCCTTGCCGCCATCAAAGCTGGGCTCTACGCGCTGGCGGTGATCGGCGTGCTGACCAGCGTGGTGGGCGCCTTCTACTATCTGAGCATCGTCAAGACGATGTATTTCGACGCGCCGGTGCAGGGATTTGCGCGCATGCCCGGCCTGTTGGCGCTGGTGCTGGGCGTCACCGGCCTTATCAATCTGTTGTTCTTCGCCTATCCGGCGCCACTGGTGGGCGCCGCCACGGCGGCGGCGAAGTCACTGTTCTGACGTGCGCTTGTTTCGTTGCGCGCGCATGAGATGAACCGCGAAGCCACGGGCCTGGCGGGGGTCCGGCATCTAGCCTACGAGGCGCTCGGCTCGAGCAATGCCGAGGCGCTGGCGCTTGCGCGCGCCGGCGAACGCGGGCCATTGTGGGTCAGTGCGCGGAGCCAAAGCGCCGGGCGCGGCCGGCGTGGCAGCGCCTGGGTGTCCCCGCCGGGCAATCTCTACGCCAGCCTGCTGCTGAGCGAGCCGTCGCCTAAACCACGCGCGCCGCAACTGTCGTTCGTGGCGGCGCTGGCGCTGCACGATGCCCTGTGCGACTGCACCCCCGCGCTTGGGCCGCTGTTCAAGCTGAAATGGCCGAACGACGTGCTGCTCGGGGGCAAGAAGCTCGCCGGCATTCTGGTCGAGGGCGAGAGCGAGCCGGCCTTCACGGTGGTGATCGGCTTCGGCGTCAATTGCTTGAGCCACCCGGAGGACACCGCGTTCCCGGCGACCGATCTGCGCGCCGCCGGCGCGGTCGTGCTGCCGGATGCGTTATTGGATGCGCTGGCGGCGGCGATGCTGCGGCGGATGGCCGCCTGGGCCATGGGCGAGGGCTTTGCCGCGATCCGCAATGATTGGCTAGCGCGCGCTGCCGGCCTCGGCGGCGAAATCCGCGTGCGCCTGCCTGAGCGGGAACTGTCGGGCCGCTTCCTCGGCCTCGATGAAACCGGCCGCCTGCAGCTCGGGCAGGCGAGTGGGGCGACGACCGTGGCCGCCGGCGAAGTGTTCGGCTTGAGCGGAGTCTGAGCATGGCGCCGGCACAGGAACTCGTATTTGCCCCGCTCGGCGGCGTCGGCGAGATCGGCATGAACCTGTCGATCTACGGGCTGGGCGACGGCCGCCGCCGCCAGTGGCTGGCGGTCGATCTCGGCGTGTCGTTCGCCTCCGAGGAGCATCTGCCGGGCGTCGACCTGATCCTGCCCGACATCCGCTACCTGGTGGAGGAGCGCAAAAACCTCGCCGGCCTCGTGCTCACCCATGCGCACGAGGATCACTTCGGTGCCATTCTCGATCTGTGGCCGAAGCTGAAGGTGCCGATCTATGCCACCCCGTTCACCGCCGCGCTGCTCGAGGCCAAGCGCGCCAGCGAGCCGGGGGTGCCGGAAATTCCGGTGACCGTGGTGCCGGTCGGCGGCCGCTTCAAGGTCGGCGCCTTTGACGTCGAGCTGGTGACGGTAGCGCATTCGATTCCCGAATCGAATGCGCTCATAATCCGCACCCCGGCCGGCACCGTGCTCCACACCGGCGACTGGAAGATCGATCCGACGCCGATCCTGGGCGACGCCACCGACGAGAAGAAGCTGCGCGCGCTCGGGCAGGAGGGCTGTCTCGCTCTGGTCGGCGATTCCACCAACGCCATCCGCGAGGGCCGCTCGCCTTCGGAACAGGACGTGGCGAAAACCATCGTCGAGATCGTAAAGGCGGCGCACGGCCGCGTGGCGGTGACCACCTTTGCCTCCAATGTCGGGCGCTTGCGCTCCGTCATTGACGCCGCCCGCGCCGCCGGGCGCGAGGTGGTGGTGGTTGGCCGCGCCATGGACCGCATCATCCAGGTGGCGCGCGAGACCGGCTATCTCGAGGGCGTGCCGGACCTGCGCGGCGCCGACGTCTATGGGCATCTGCCGCCGAGCAAAGTGGTGGCGCTGTGCACCGGCAGCCAGGGCGAGCCTCGCGCGGCGCTTTCGCGCATCGCCCTCGATGAGCATCCCGACGTCAGCTTGTCGCGCGGCGACACGGTGATCTATTCGGCGCGCACCATTCCCGGCAACGAACGCGAGGTCGGCCGCGTCATCAACGGGCTGATCGCGCAGGGCATCACGGTGATCACCGACCGCACACATCTGGTACACGTGTCGGGGCATCCGCGGCGCGCCGAACTTGAAGAGCTGATCGGCTGGGTCAAGCCGAAGATCCTGATCCCCGTGCATGGCGAGGCACTGCACATGTCCGAGCACGCCGCGCTCGCCCGCCGCTGCGGCGTGAAGGAAGTCGTGCAGTGCCGCAACGGCGATCTGGTGCGGCTGGCGCCGTCGGCGGGCATCATCGACGAGGTACCGAGCGGGCGGCTTTACAAGGACGGCAGCTTGCTGATCGAAGCTGACGCGCGCACGGTCGCCGACCGCCGGCGCCTGAGCTTTGCCGGGGCGGTGTCGATCGCGCTCGCGCTCAGCGAGACTGGCGAGCTGGTGGACGATCCCTCGCTCGATCTCATCGGCATTCCGGAGCGCGACCGCGACGGCGGCCTCATGCATGAGGCGGCATACGATGCGGTGCTCGAGACCTTCGACTCGCTGCCGCGCGCGCGGCGGCGCGATCCCGACACGGTGGCGGAAGCGGTGCGCCGTGCGGTGCGCGCCGCCGTCGCCGAGCGCTGGGGCAAAAAGCCGATGTGTCATGTGCACGTGTTGACGGTATGATGCGGTGCCGGAGCAAGCGAGAAAGTTTATGATCGGTCGTTTGAATCACGTCGCCATCGCCGTGCGCGACATTGCCAAGGCCGCGAAGGTCTATCGCGATACGCTCGGCGCCGAGGTCTCCGCCAAAGTGGCGCAGCCCGAGCACGGCGTATCCACCGTGTTCATCACGCTGCCCAACACCAAGATCGAATTGCTGGAGCCGCTCGGCGATGCGTCGCCGATCGCTAAATTCCTGGAGAAAAATCCCGACGGCGGTATCCACCATGTTTGCTACGAGGTGCCCGACATCAAAACCGCGCGTGATACGCTGAAGGCGCAGGGCGCGCGCGTGCTCGGCGACGGCGAGCCGAAGATCGGCGCGCATGGCAAGCCGGTATTGTTCCTGCATCCGAAGGATTTCTGCGGCACGCTGGTGGAATTGGAGCAGGCGTAAGTGTCGTTTAGCATCGCCACCGTCATCGCGATCTATTTCATCATCTGGTGGGTGGTGCTGTTTGCCGTGCTGCCCTGGGGTGTGAAGAGCCAGCAGGAGAGCGGCGAGGTGGCGCCCGGCACCGAGCCGGGCGCGCCGGCGGCGCATCGCATCGGGATGAAGCTGCTCTACACGACGATTACCGCGAGCGTCGTGTTCGGCATTCTCTACGTGATCTATGTGCTCGATCTGATTCCGATCGCGCTGCTGAAAGAGATCGCGCATCCGCCGCACACATGAGGCAGTAAGGTTTCGCTCGACGGTCGGAAAAAAAGAGCAGGGCGCAAAGCCCTGCTCGTTGATAAGAAGTCCATCCTCGCGCTTTTGTTCGCGTTGTCGAGGCGGCGGCGTTTCCGCGCCTAGGACTTGGCTCCTCCCAAGACTTGGACCGCAACTCGGGGTCGGCTTAGCGAACCGGCCTCTCCAGTCCGACGGACGCTACACGCTAGCCGATCATCGCCGTGCTGTCACCACGATTCCGTCAAGGCGCGATCACAACGGGGCTGTCGAGCACGATCGGTGCTCCGTCATCGTTCGGGATGGTCACCCGCACAGTCCATGTGCCGGAGTGGGGCAGGTCGACGCCCTTCACCTGCCAGGTTCCGTCCGGCAGATGCGCCGCCATGCGCGTGATCGTGGGCCCGCCGCCCGGCGGATCGAGCGCGAGCTCGACCGACCGCGCCGGGTGCTCGGAAAAGTCCTCGCGCAAAACGCGAATGCGCGCATCGGCGGCGCCTATGCGGCCGGGCTCGATCGTCACTTCGGCCACGGCCAGGCTGGTATGGATGTGCACGAAGGCGGCGTCGCGCGGCACCTCCGCGGTAACGCTGCGGGCATGATCGCTCGGCGACAAGGTGCCGAGCGCGCCGACCAACAGCAATACGCCGAGGCCCAGGCCGGTTTCCGTCAGGGCATTGCGCTGCAGGGCACGCAGCGCGCCGGCGGCCGGCAATCGCCGGGTGAGGTGGAAGCGGTTGGCGGCGGCGATGCCAAGCATGGCCACGAACAGGCCGATCTTGAGCAGCAGCAGCCGGCCGTAATCGGTTGTCAGCAGGTCGCGCGGCCCGCCCAGGAGGTTCCAGCTATTAACGACGCCGCTGGCGAGCAGAACGGCAACGCAGACAACACCCAGCCAGGAATATCGCCGGGTCGCGCTGACCGCATAACCGCGCCATTTCGGTTGGTCGGCGCGGCGGGCCTTGGCCAAGAGCATAGCCAGCGCCGGCAGGGCGCCCAGCCAGCCGGCCGCGGCCAGGAGGTGCATCATGTCGGAGGCGAGATGCACGTCGCCCGCGCTGCCCGGTGTTGCTCCGGCATGGCCGACGAAGGCGATGGGGACAGTCAGGCCGGCCGCTGCGGCCAATTGCAGCAGCCGGGCGGCTGGCCAGGCGACGAGCAAGGCCAGTACGGCGGCTAGGGCGAGCCGTATGGTACAGATCAAGCCGAAACGGGTATCGGCCAGCACCGTCCACACGCCGCCGTGCAGGCAAACCGCCACGATGGGCGCGCCGTAAATCTCGGCGGACAGCCAGATCAACCAGGCGGCTTCGGACAAGGCCGCAACCGCCAGGGCGATCCAGATCATCAGGGTGTAGCGCCGGCGCAGGCCGGTCAGCGAAGCCGGTGCTGCACCACCGCTCCGGGTGAGGACCGGTTCCGCCACCATGACCAGGAACGCGACTGTGCCGCAGGCGAACACGGTCGCGGCGAGATGGATGGCGCGGAACAGGACGAGCGGATCGGTCACGCGCGCAAGGTTCCTAGGGTCCGACGCTGAAGGTGAAGCTGCCTTGCGTGCGATGGGTGTCGACCGAAAGGACACGCCAGGTCACGGTATAAGTCCCTGGCGGCAGCGCCTTCAGCGGCACCCGCAGTTCGGTGCCGTCGCTGCGGTCGGCTTGTGCCTTGCCGCTCACGACGGCCCCTTGCGCGTTGCGCACTTCGGCCGTCGAGAAGGCCGGCTCCAGCTTCTCGGTGAACCACAGCAGCAGCTCCTTGGGCGCGGAAGCGATCGTACTGCCGACGCGCGGACTGGCGTGGTCGAGCATGGCGTGCGCCTGCGCCGCCAATGGCAGCAGGCCCACGGCGAGAGCGGCGGCGATCTTGCAGAGCGGCTTCATGGATTCGGCCTCCCCGACGCGATCGAGTTGCTGAACAGCGGGCGGCCGAGGGAGTTGGGGAAAATGTCGTCGAGGTAGAAGTGGATCTGCCCGATGACACCGACATTGGTGCCGCTCTGCCGGTTGATCGGGATCATCGCTTCGACGCCGATCTGAAACTCCTTGCCGACGTAGATCACGCCCGGATTGATGGTGCCGGTGGTGAGTGTGCCCGAGGTGGACGTGTTGCTCACCGGCGTCGCAAACGAGGCCTCGACCAGCGGGATGAGGTGATTGACGAAATCCGGCAGGCCGACATCCGCCACTGCGGATTTCAGATAAGGCAAGCTGTATTGCAGCGAGGCGCCCCAGACGAGCACGCGCGGATTGAACTCGGTGTCGACATCGCCGCTGTCGGGGTCGACGGTGACGGTCGCGCTCGAACTTGGGATGGCATAGCCGACCTGGCCGGTGAGCGCGAACGGGTGCGCCCAGGTCATGCTCGCGGGAAGATCGCCGAAGCCTTTGCCGAAGTAGGCGGTCGGCGTGTAGGTGGTTAAGCTGTCGGCGCCGACGTCCTGCGCGCCGCTGCCGCCCCACTCGATGTTGAGGCCGACCGAGGCGACGAACTCGTGCTCCTCGTTCTTGAATAGGCGGTACTTGAACGTCGTCTCCAGGTTCTGGAAGCCGCTCGCGCCGACCCCGTTGGGTCCGCCGGGAGCGTAGAGATGCGTCCAGGTGGGCGAGAAGGAAACGGCGAAATCCTCTGTAATGCGCTTGGAATATTCGCCGGAAATGTCGAGCTCCTTCGCCGAGGGATCGTCGCCGGTCCTGTAGAGCGCGACCGTCGGCAGCGATAACTCGTCGGCGACGCCGGGATCGTCGATGACGAGGGTCGCGGGAAACATGCGGTTGCCGACGATCTCGTGACTGCGCGCAGGGTTGCACACGAGCGCGGCCGCGAGCCCACATAGGCCCGCGTAGACGTAGCGGTTGGACATTGTTCGTCACTCCGTTTGCCATGACATGGATGAGGGACGGCCGCGGGTTGAGCGGCCGCATGTCAGGCAAAGAGCGGAGGACCTCGTGCAAAGTTGGCACGGAAAGAGACGCCGGCGCTCGGCGTCTGCGACGCCGGGCTGAGCACGTGCAGCAGGCGGGTCGGCAGCAGGCTGCCGATCAGCACACTGGCGGGCGCCGGCGGCGGCGCCGCGCTGCATAGGTTGCAATGCTCGCAGGCGTGGCCGGGGATCAGGTCGGGCTTCCCTGGCGTCTCGTCGCTGGCGACGTCGGCCGGGACGCTGTGGCAGATTACCGAGAACGGGTTGACGATCTCGCCATTGGCGGCGATCAGCACGAGGCCGAGCAGAATGAGGTGCAGGGCGACCGCATAGATCGCCACCCAGCTCATCACCTGTTTCGCCAGACCGCGCATGTCCGGAGCCTTACCCCGATCCTCCTTAGCATGAGGGATAACGCTGGCGCGAGCGGCTTATTCCCGTTTTCGCGCGCCCCTTGTGTTTTTGCGCCCGATCCGCTTTCACTCGCACGCCCATTCACGATTCCGAGCCCGCGATGCGCCTGTCCCGCTATTTCCTGCCGATCTTGCGTGAAACGCCGAAAGAGGCGGAGATCGTCTCGCACCGGCTGATGCTGCGCGCCGGCATGATGCGGCAGGAGGCCGCGGGCATCTATGCGTTCCTGCCGCTCGGCCTCCGTGTATTGCGGAAGATCTGCCACATCGTGCGCGAGGAACAGGACCGTTCCGGCGCCATCGAATTGTTGATGCCGACCATCCAGTCGGCCGATCTGTGGCGCGAGAGCGGGCGCTACGACGCCTACGGCAAGGAGATGCTGCGCATCAAGGATCGGCACGAGCGCGAGATGTTGTACGGGCCGACCAACGAGGAGATGATCACCGAGATCTTCCGCGCTTATGTGCGCTCCTACAAGGATCTCCCGCTCAATCTCTATCACATCCAGTGGAAATTTCGCGACGAGGTGCGCCCGCGCTTCGGGCTGATGCGCGGCCGCGAGTTCCTCATGAAGGACGCATATTCTTTCGATGTGGATCAGGCCGGCGCTCAGCACGCCTATAACAAGATGTTCGTCGCCTATTTGCGCACCTTCGCCCGCATGCGGCTCAAATCGATTCCGATGCGCGCGGAGTCAGGGCCGATCGGCGGCAATCTCAGCCATGAGTTCATCATCCTCGCCTCGACGGGTGAGTCGGAGGTGTTCTGCCATAAGGACTATCTCGATTTTGCCGTGCCCGGCGCGGATGTCGATTTCGACAACGTCGCCGGGCTGCAAGGAATCGTCGACAAATGGACCTCGCGCTATGCCGCGACCTCCGACATGCATGACGCCGAGGCCTTCGCGCGTATCGAGCCGCACAATCAAGTGTCCGCGCGCGGCATCGAGGTCGGCCACATCTTCTATTTCGGCACCAAATATTCCGCGCCGATGAAGGCGGTGGTCGCCACCAAAGACGGCGCCGAGGTGCCGGTGCATATGGGCTCCTACGGCATCGGGCCAAGCCGGCTGGTCGCCGCCATCATCGAGGCTTCGCATGACGAGGCCGGCATCATCTGGCCGGAGCCGGTGGCGCCGTTCAAGGTGGCGATCCTCAATCTCAAGCAGGGCGCGGCCGAGACCGACGCCGCTTGCGACGAGCTCTACAAGGCGCTCGCCGCCAAGGGCGTCGAGGTGCTCTATCACGACCTCGACGAGCGTCCGGGCGCGAAATTCGCCACCGCCGATCTGATCGGTATTCCCTGGCAAGTGCTGGTCGGCCCGCGCGGGCTGGCGGAAGGCAAGGTCGAGGTAAAACGCCGCGCTTCCGGCGAGCGCGAGATGATGAGCCCGGCGGCGGCGCTGGATTTGTTGGCGCAGTGAAAATTACTTGCTCGTCATGGCCGGGCTGGTTCCGGCCATCCACGCTTTGCCTCCTAAGACGTGGATGCCCGGCACAAGGCCGGGCATGACGGCAAAGTTGTCGACGGGCCGAAAATCCTGTGTGCCGCCAAGGGCTTTGGCGCGGCAGTGGGCTTGAAACCGCCCGAATCGTGTGAAAATCGAAGTCCCGGGAACCAGCAACCAATGTCCGAGCCCTCAGGGACGCGGCCCTTTTCCCCGTTCGAATGGATGCTGTCGCTGCGCTACCTCAGGGCGCGGCGCAAGGAAGGATTCATCTCGGTGATCGCCGGGTTCTCCTTCCTCGGCATCATGCTCGGCGTCGCCACCCTAATCATCGTCATGGCGGTGATGAA
>Ga0187771_10001493_pt1 | contig 15673 bp, 19 predicted proteins | sample 0116_SJ02_MP15_1_FD_133139 | JGI IMG/M metagenome (GOLD analysis project Ga0187771, IMG submission 133139) | Tropical peat soil microbial communities from peatlands in Department of Meta, Colombia - 0116_SJ02_MP15_10_MG | ecosystem: Environmental > Terrestrial > Soil > Wetlands > Peat | place...
ATAGAGCGGGTTATTTTATTGTTAAGCAGATTTTTCACCCATTTCCCCCCGCAATATACATGGGGTGACAGCTTCTTCATGCTGTCCAGGTATTCATTTGCAGTTTTTAATGCCATACTGTCCTCCAATTTCTTTTAGTAAATGAATTATAAAACGACACAATCCAAATCTAATTCTTGGATTTGACGTTTATAACGTATTTCGCCTTTGCCCCGGTGCCGGGAAAGGCGCCGATGTTCGGCATGGCGATGTCCATGACTTCCATTAATTCGGTGTCCGTACGCTTTCCGGATAGAACCAGCATCAGACCTCCGTCTTTCAGTTCAGCTTCCGCAATGAGACCCGCTTCGTGAAAACCCGGCATGACCTTCTTGTCAAGACAGCAATACAGGAAACTAGCAAAGGTGCCGGCCAAGCCTTCATAGGTTCCACGCACCTTGTTTCCGATTCTTACAGTTATTATTTCCAATTCCGTTTTATTTTCTTTCAGTGCCAACTTTAGTACCCCTGATTACATTTGAACATGATTTACACGTGATATATTATTTTTCCTTGGCCCGAATTACATCTTTCCTCTAAGGGATTGGGCCGCGATGTGGATAGCGTCCCAGGCGCCTCCGAAGGGCGGCGCGTACGGGAGATCCAGGTAACCAACCTCGTCCACGGAAAGGCCCGCCCACATGGCGACAGAGAGGCTGCTGACCCTCTGAACGGCTCCTTTCTCACCAATGCACTGGCCGCCAAGAAGTTTTTTTGTCTTTTTATCACCGACCAGTTTCACGCCCAGCTTTTCGCCTTTTGCCATTGGACGGCCTACGGGAAGACCCCAGAGCAAGGTGCTTACCGGCTGATAACCGAATTTTGCGGCTTCCTCTTCCGTCAGGCCTGTTGCGGCCACTTCCAAGTTGAAGACCTTGAATGCCTGGGCGCCTACGATGCCCGGGAATTCCGCCGGGTAACCCCCGATGTTCTGGCCGGCAACGCGGCCCTGTTTGTTTGCGATGTCGCCAAGGGGGAAATATACCCACTTACCGGCAACCTTGTGGAAGACCTCACAGCAATCCCCTACCGCATAGACGCCTTCCATTGATGTCTTCTGCCGGGAATCAACCTTGATGGCGCCGCTCTCTCCCATGGCCAGTCCCATGGATTCGGCAAGCACTGTGTTGCGTTTTGTACCTACTCCCATTAACACCAGGTCGGCATCCAGGTCGCCGCCGCTCGTGAGCAGCTTTAACCGGTAATCTTTCCCCTTTTCGATGGCCAGAGGTTTTGTCTCCGGCAGGAACTCCACCTGGTTCTTAACGAGTTCTTCCACGATCATTTTCGTGAATTCTGCATCCCATCTGATCGCCGGCCGGGGTAGAATATCCATGATCTTCACTTCGATCCCTAAATTCCTCAGGGCCTCGCACATCTCCATTCCGATGTAGCCGGCCCCGATAAGGACTGCCTTTTTGCAAATCTGCTCATTGAGATAGGATTTCAGCTTCAGGCCTTCCATCAGGTTCCTGAGGACATGGACGCCTTCGAGGTCCGCACCCGGGATATCCAGGCGCAGCGCGTCGGCCCCCGTGGCCATGACCAGGAAGTCGTAGGGAAGGGCGGTGCCGTCGGATAAGGAAAGGGTGCCCTTTTTAGTGTCAACGCCGTTCACCTGAGTCTTGATCTTCACGTCAATGCCGGTCTTCTTGAATTCTTCCGGCGTGCGGATAACCAGCCTCTTTGATTCTTTGATTACATCGCCGATGTAATAGGGCATCGGTCAGGCCGCGTAGGAAACGAAGTCACCCTTCTCTATCATCGTCACTTCCAGAGACGGGTTTCGTCTCTTGGCTTCGGCAGCCGCCGACGGGCCCGCCGCTCCCCCTCCTACAATAACCAGATTTTGACTCATGAAATGTCCTCCCTGTTTATCATGTCGTACGTATCAGTCTGTTTACATCTTTTGTGCTCAATCAGTCCTTGAGGTTTTCGACATTGTCACCAAATGCTTTGGAAGCAAGTTCATCTTTATCCGACAGGATCAGCTCTGCCGCGATGCCTGCTGCATCCGTTATAATTTCACGGCAGAAAAGGGCGTGATCGCGGCACAGCCAGTTCGCCTGCCATTGAGAGGTAAGATCCCTGCAGATGGTCTTGCTGTACTTCGCCTTCAGTCGATTAGGTATCTGGTTGAACAGACGGTACAAACCAGGCTTTCCGTATAGTTGTTCCTTCCCTTTTAACATGGCTTCCTTTCCTTCCCCTTCAGGAAGCGAAGACCTTCCATGTACGGCGCTCACGGCCATTACTGCGCCTGCCAGCGCGCCGCAGGTATCTCCGAAAAGCCCTATGCCGCCTCCAAAACCTGTTGCCAACTTTTTTACTTCTTTGGGCAATCCGGTATCCACCAGACTGAAAACAGCCTCCGTTACGCACTCGGCGCAATTATATCCTAAAGAAAAGTTTTTCCTTGCCCGTTGTCTAATTTCCTCGATCTTCTCCTCTTTTGTCATTGATCCATCCTCCTTTTTATAAGAGTCTCCCGTAAATTGTTTTTCTCCGCACATGGAAATCTTTCTGCGGATTTCCGCAATAGAACCGTCCCAAGGAGACCGCATGTACGAAGAACTTATTCATGAAACCATCTATATATGGAAATAGCAATACGGAAATATTACGTAGGATATACGTATGTAAAATAAGTATTTATGATAGAAGTTATAAAGACAACAGATGTGATCTAAGGTTAGCCTTCCTTTTTTTCAACCCCAGCTTTTTTCTGATGTTATCCCGGTGAACTTCGACTGTCCTGGCTGACGCATTCAACAGCTCCGCTATTTCCTTTGTCGTGCGTCCTTCCTTTATGAAATTGATGATCTTGATTTCCATGGGAGTGAGATTTGGATATTTCGAGGACAGGGTGCGCAAAAATGGGGATATAATCTCGTTTATATTTCTCTCAAGGATCTTCAATTGATTGGACTGATGGCTGTCAATATCGGTTATCTTCAGGTTTTCGATATACGGCAGAATGAGCTCTCTCACATTTTGAATTACTTTTTCTTCCAGTTCGGCTCTATCTTCTTCTCTGCGCTTGAGGAGAACCGTAAGAGCCGTATTAGCGTCTTCCAGGTTCCTGGATTTTTCTTCCAGCTCCCGCTCCCTTTTTTTCAATGCTTCTTCTATCCTTTTGCGATCGCTAATGTTACGGGCAATGCCGTGAATTGAAATCTGCCTGCCGTTTTCCCTCATAATCCGGGCGTTAACCTCCACCCAGACCGCTTCGCCGTCCTTTGTGTAGGTAAGAAATTCCTGCGGGTTTTGAACATCCTCGTTGTCGAGTCTTTTTCGAATGAGCTGCCTTACGACCGGCAGATAAGCAGGGTCCAGCAGATTCTCTATATTAAGCCCCAGCATTTGCTCCGGTTCGTAGCCGTAGGTTTTGGAAGCGGCGGCGTTACAGGAGAGGATCTTGCCCTTGAAGTCCAGAATAAAAATGATGTCATTGGCATTTTCAAAAAGCTCCCGGTACTTCTGCTCCGATTGCCTCAGCGCCTCTTCAGCTTTTCTTCGCCCGGTTATGTCCGTGACAATCTCGACGATGCCAGTGAGAGAGCCTTTTTCATCCCGTACCGGGTAACTTCGCAAAACCCAGTTTTTTTTGTAAGATGAAAAATCGATTACCTCATGCGGCTCACCGGTTTCGAGTGTCTTTACAGCCGGACAAATACGGCATGCCCTGCTCCGATTATGAAGCGCCTCATAGCAGTGCCTTTTGTTCAATTGGCCGGGCGCCAGGTTAAAAAACTCATGCATAGCCTTACTGGCCCATATAACCTTTAAATCTTTATCGAGGTACAGGACGAGTTCGGTCATGGCATCAAGGATGACCGATTTTTCCTGTTCTGACTTGCTTAGCTTTTCAAACAGCCGGAGGTATTTTTTTTCGATCTTGCGTCTCTGCGGGCTTTTTTTGTCGAGATCATTTATTTTTTTCATATATCTCCCCTGGCAAACAGACCCAGGATTGTTCCTTGTCTTGTAAAGAACTCATATATATATAACATAAATCCGTTAAATATGCATGTACTGATAAAATGCCCTCCCACAGCGCGTTTACTTTTCCATTGACATATACAATTACTTCTTCTATATTCGCCATCCGAAAAGCTGATCAACGGCAGGTGATACAATGAGGCAAAAGCAGGCAAAAAGGAAATCCGATAACTGGATGGACCTTTATAAGAAAAATACCCCGGAAGAAACGGAGCCGGAACTGGGCACGGAACTTCCCCACGGCCCCGTACTTTTCTATAATGAACTCGTAGCTGACCACTCTACAAGCCCCCGTAATGTCGGTGAAATATACAATGCGGATGGATTTGCCCACCTTGGCGATCCCTCCTGCGGCGACTGGATGAAATTATGGATAAAGGTGAATGCGGACAGAATCGCGGATATAAAATTCCTGTCTTCCGGTTGTGCAGGCGCCATTGCGACCAGCAGCATGACAACAGTACTTGCCAAAGGTAAAACTATAAAAGAGGCGAAGCGGATAACCGATGCCGATGTTATCCTCGCCCTTGAGGGAATTCCCGGACGCGACGGTAAATGTATTCTTTCAGGGACCAGTGCATTGCACGAAGCTATCAGGGATTATGAACAAAAGAACGGCGGGTCCAAAGAGAACGCGTGAGGATCGCTTCTCATAGGGACCTGATTTCACTGATATCAACCTTGCCCGAAAGGGCTTCTTCTATCTGCTTTCTGTAAGCCGGGGAAAACCTGAGGCATACACCACAATCAGAACTGATGTGACGTGGAACAGGGATCAGCTTGAAAGAGATTCCTACATCTTTTAGGATTTTTTCCGCCCGCAGGGCATAACTTACCGACGCGAATAATATCACATCGTATGTTTCCGCCTTGGTCATGGTGTAATCAGCCTTCCTGCTCCAGCCATTGTGTTCGCGATGTCGTACATGTTGGAGATGCAGCCTGCACCCAGGGCATCTGAAATGCCGAAGTAATTTGTGCATGTGCCGCATACCAGTATGGACGTACCCGCCTCCTCAAGTTGTTTCAGATCATCAATTACCTCAGAATCCCTACCCGCCAGTTTAACCCCGGTGTTGTAGAAGATGATCGTATCCGGGAGCGGGTTTAAAGTAAGAAGGGTATGGACAAAGCTCCTGATAAGGACATACCCTAATTCATCATTTCCTCTGCCCATACGGTCTGACGATATGGCGACTACCAGAGAGGCCGCGTTGTAGCTTTCGTATGGAAGAGCATCTGTGTCTTTTTCCACAACCGGTTGTTTCTCTGCTTCTGCGGCTCCGGAGATGTGGATATGGGAAATTCCTCCTTCTTTCTTTTCAATACTGACGGCAAGTCCCAGTTTTGCCCCCAGACGTTTAATATTTCCGGCGGCTATTTCATCGTCCACAATTACTGTGACGTCCTCTTTTTGTTCCAGAGCCTTCTTGGTAAGGATAACAGGCTCTGGACAGGCCAGGCCCTTTGCGTCAATTACCTTTGACATATTATGCCTCCTCATAAGATTCCTTGCTGTGGAGATTGCATTACATTTAGCGGCTTAATTTACGTACCGCCTCAATTGCATAACTGACCTGATCCTCAGTGTTAAAGTATCCAAAACTGAAGCGGACGGTGCCTCCCGGAAAAGTGCCGATGGTCCTATGAGCTGAAGGCGCGCAGTGCAGCCCCGGTCTGGACATGATACCGAATTTTTCATCGAAGGCCAGGGATGCCTCCGAAGGCGCTATACCGTCAATGTTAAATGAGACTATGGAAATCTGCCGTGCAGCATCGGCGGGGCCATAAATGGTAACTCCCTGGATCGATTTTAAACCATCTAGGAAGCGTTGCGTGAGGACTTTTTCTTTAGTCCGTATGGTACTCATACCATTTGCGAGAATAAAATCCACACCGGCGCCCAGTCCGGCAAGACCGATGCCGTTTGGCGTACCGCATTCGTATCTGTCCGGCATGAAATCCGGCTGAGTTTCAAACTCTGAACGGCTGCCGGTCCCTCCTACCATGAGCGGCTGGATTTCTTTCTCAAGACCCTTCCTGATGTAGAGTCCTCCCGTCCCCTGTGGGCCATAGAGCGACTTATGGCCTGTAAAGGCTAAGAGGTCGATGTTCATTTCGTCCATATTAAGAGGGAGTATCCCTGCCGTCTGCGCCGCGTCTATACAAAAGACAAGACCATGATCCCTGGCAATGTTTCTGACCTCACGGATGGGCATGATTGTGCCCGTTACATTGGAGGCGTGGGTCAGATAAATCGCCGTCGTGTTATTTTTTATCGCGTCAAGAACACCCTGGGGATCAAGTTCCCCACGGGGAGAACATGTGACGACCGATATCTCAACACCTCTTTCTTCCATAGCCCGCAGGGGTCTCATCACCGAGTTGTGTTCCATGCTCGATGTGATCACGTGGTCACCTGGAGACAGGAAACCAGAGATAGCCAGGTTCAGAGCCTGGGTGGCATTCATCGTAAGGACAAGCTGAAATATATCATTGATTCCAAGCAGCCGGGCAAGGGCATCTCTTGCGTCCAGAATAACGCGGCCCGCCTCGATGGATAGTCTGTGACCAGAACGGCCTGGGCTTCCGCCGCTCATCCTGCCAAACCGGTCCATGGCGGAATATGTCTCTTCGGGCTTCGGCCAGGAGGTGGCGGCATTATCAAAATAAATCAGATCCATGGTGTAATTCTTTTACAGTTCCCTCTTTCATAAGGGGGATACAGAGGGATTTTGTATTTCACTTGAACACCTCAATATAATTAACATATGAGACGGCCATTTCTCCCGTATCGTCCGAATCGTTCATGATGGCAATACCAGCCGTTGCCGGCGGTTCCTTGCCGAAGGCCACCCTATAGTCTTCCAGGATGTTCACCGTCTCCTCAACCCATGTTCCCACCTTGCTTCGATCGTTCTCCAGGATGATGATCTTTGCCCTGTCGGTGTACGGACTGGTTATAATTCGTTCTTTAGTTTGAAAGCCTGTCCAAACATAGTTTAACGTACTGTCAGGCGGGTATTTCCCATAGAGTGTTTTAGCTATGCCGTATTGCAGCCGCTGTGTAAAATCGGCGTGGTTCAGATCATACTGAAACATGACGTATATCCGGATCGGGTAATCATCACCTGATTTTTCATGAGGGTCTCCTTTTTTATACACATTATCCACCTTCCATTGCCAGCGCATCCGGGAATACTCATAGACGTTGAAAGTTTTTTGATAGACGATAGCTGAGGCGGAGGCGTGACTTTCCGCTTTCAAAAAGGAGTGTCCTCCCTCAGTGACGATGGTATAGGTCGAATGTTTTTTGATCTTCGGAAAAGTGAGGGGTTCCCAGTTGGAGAGGCTGTTAAAGGCTTCATGGAAAAGGATTTGCTTATTCTCTGCGAGAACCGGAATGGATGACAGGGTGATAATGAGTATCAGGGCGGATATCCAAAATCTCATGGCTGTTTTTCCCGGCTTTCCCGCATTCAAGCAATCAATGATCCCGCGCATGACGATCCGGCCCCAGCTGTGCATCCGAAGCAATGGATACCTGTTGTTATCTCCCGCCTGTCCAGTAATGCACGATCAAAGTTTTCTATCTTGCCGGGCGCGCTATGATTAACCGTCATGCCGAGGGCCAGGTTAAAATCGCAGTCATATATGCTTCCATCCCAGTCGATGCAGATCTGATGGCGGCACATCAATCCGTCGACAGTGGATGGGTTGAATGACGCTTCGAGCATGGATATATAGGCCTCCATTTCTCCATTTGCTTCGAGATATCTCTTGAACCGCCCCAATGGCATGTTTGTCAACACGAGCAGCCGATCGAACGATATATCAAAGCGTTCCTTCAACTCATGACGATAAATATCCTCGAGATCGAATTGATCAGGCGGCAGAAAGGCGCCGCCGGGGTTGAACACCAGGTTCAGGGGAAGTTTATCTTCGATACCATATCCAGACCGATTGAGGAGGCGCAAAGCGGCAATACTCCTCTGATAAACATTGGCCCCCCGCTGTGCATTGACATTTTCCTCCAAATAACAGGGGAGCGAACCGACAAGCTGAATCTCCTTCTCCCTCAGAAAGGGGATGATCTTCCTTAAAGATGGTTCCATAAGAACTGTCAGATTCGTACGAACCTGAACCGTCTGTCCCCTGTCCCGCAGGTCTGACAGGAACCGCCTGAAATCCTGATGCAATTCGGGAGAGCCTCCGGTTATATCCACCAGCCTGAATAATTTCTGTTCTGTCAATTTCAGGATATGTTCCATAATTCTCCAGGGCATCATTTCCGTCCGCCCGGGCGAACACTCCAGGTGGCAGTGTGTGCATGCCAGATTGCAGTGACGACCGACATTCACCTGAAGTATATTGATTCCCTGGCTCCGCAAACCTTCAGGTAATACTTTCCTTATCCTTGCATCAAATTCGTTCATTGCCTACTAGTCCTATTTTTTATCGAGAAACGATCTCTTCATAATATCTTACGAAAATATGATCCAAATGCAAGAAGTAAGAACAAGGCTTTTGAACCTTTCTGAAAGAGACAGTAATAATCTGTTTATCCATCGGTGCAACGATGGGACCGGTTTCTGAAAAGGCCTGATACCCTGCAGAAATTCAAGGATGTGATAGGAGTTTTTACCGTGCCTGATGAAGCGGTGCTTGCAGCCGGTACAGTATGTAACGATGGGTCTCCCTCCCGATGCGTGGATAATCCTGTCGGTAAATTGACCGGCCAGAGCAGGGGATATGGTGGATAGTCCACCGCCGTATCCGCAGCATAAAACTTCCTGAGAATCAAGGATTGTCGACCGGTCTTGCCCGTCTAATAATCCTATCGCATGCTGTCTGATACGACCTGATAGAAGAGTCGGGCATGGCTGATGGAGATATATATCTCTCCCCAATATGGGTGCAAATTCATTCTGCGGGATTACTTCCAGGATGTATTCGACTGTTATATCCCTGAGGAACAGTGAGAAAATCCTCTGGCAATTTGGGCAGCCGGTTATCACGCGGGAAATTTTGTGTCTGTTCAGATTTTCCCGGATGCTTTTGATAGCTGTGCTTGTCATGTTCACATCACCTAACTGATACACAGGGTCATAGCAGCAATCAAGCACCACGCCGACCTTGATACCAAGGTGCTTGCTGAGGATTTCAGGGATCTTTCGGACAATGGCCGGATACATTCCGCCGAGGCCGCATCCGGGCCAGAAGACTGCGTCCGTGGTAGAATAATGGACGAAGGGGAAATGATGCCCGGTGTCTGCAAAACTGCGTGCCTTGTTCAGCACTTGCCGGACTGTGCCAGGTATTTTTCCTGTTCGGATCAAATCACACTTCGTCTGAAAAAGGGCCTCTGCCGGCGAAAGGCCCAAGGCGCACCTATTGCTGCAACCACCGCAGTTTGTACACAAAAAGACATCCTGAGGATGACCGGTGATTATTTCGTCCGGTGTTCCGTACCTCTGAAGAAAAGGACATGTTGCGGCACAGGAACCGCACTCTGCACAGTCTGTACAGGCATCGAGAAATGCCGCGACGCTTCGGGAATATTCCATTCAATCCTTATTGGGCTTTTTCGACCGGATATTCCGCCTCGTCCCAGGCCTTAATGCCGCCGGGGTGACGATAAACGTTTTTGTAGCCTAACCTTATCGCCCACATCGCGCCGTTATGGCTCCGGGTGCATTTAACAAAACCGCAGTAAAAGACAATAAGACGGTTTTTATCAGGTCCGAGGAGTTTTTCGAGGGCTGCTTTAGTCTTATCATCAAGCTTCGTCATCTCCGGAATAGGTAATTCTAAATTGACGGCACCTGGGATATGCTGTTTTTTGTAACTTGCTTCGTAAGGCATGGTATCCACGATCAGCATGTTCTTTTTCTGATCAAGCCAGCTTTTCAGCTCCTCTGTTGACACGATCTTGTAACCGCCCCTTTCTACTTCCTTTGCAAATGTAACTGCACTCTTCTCGGTATCGAGTTCTTTGGTTCCCCATGCGGCAAGGCTAGTGCCGGAAAATCCGATAACAAAAATTAAGCTGATTAAAACTGCCCATAACCTCCTAGTCATCATGTCTTACATACCTCCCTGGTTTTTATACACTGAATTATGGTGTCATTAATTCTAAATAGAATTTTACTGTTTGTGACGGGAATATTGACGGATCCACCTTGACAGATACAGAAAGGGTATGATGATACTGATCAGAACCAGATCCCTGTAAAAGGCCTGGCGAAGGCTATCCTGTCGGGCTAGTTCCTCAGTTCCGAAACAGCCGCAGTCCACGTTCAGATCTTTCAGGATTCCAAATCCCAATACAAAAATGAATAAACCCAGCAAGCCGGAAATAACGGCAAGGCTACCCCTGATGTCTAACAGAAGTCCGATTCCGGCTAATGTCTCAATAAGAGGAAGGCCAATAGCTATGACAGGCAGGACTGCTTCCGGGAAAATGCTGTAAGCGGAGACTAAGCGGGCAAATGCCTTCGGGTCAAAGAGTTTGGAAACGCCAGCGTAAATGAATATGGTAGCTAGTCCAAACCTTACAATCCGGTATAACAATGGGGAAGCTAAAATACCCCTTATGGAGGCGATGATTCTGCTGAATGACATTTTCTGTTACATTAATAGTAATCTATCTTCCTTACTGCTTGCCTAAAAAAACGAAAATTGAATATATAATTTAATTGAATAAGTCAAATTCAGATAAGCTATAACTCTGCATAGTTTATTCGTATTTGTTATAAGAGCATTCAGATCACAAACTTAATAAAGTAACTTCTTGACAAGAAAATCTGAATTTGTTTGACTAATAAGAAGGTGATGGAGTTCACCAGTAAATAAACCGCCCAAAGGGCTGATAACTCCTGCCAGTTTTATTCTGGAGGAGTTTTTTTATGGTAGATACAATCAACAAAGGTTTAAGAACCCCCATTCAGGATGCTTCACAACAATCACTGGAAAGCGTCCTTGATATCTGCACCCGGTTTTCCATTGTTTCTCTAAACCGCCAGATAGAAGCCTGCCAGAAACTGCTTGTCCAGAACCCACCCATCGATGTGGCTATCCTTGGCCAGTTCAAGGCAGGAAAAAGCTCTTTTATCAATAGTCTTATCGGCAAATCTATTCTACCCGTCGGCGTCATACCGGTTACCACCGTCATTACCCGACTTCAATATGGAGAGAAAGAACGAGTCGTTGTCAGATTTTTTGACGGCAAAACATCCGAGATCAGCATTGACGATGTCGGAAATTTTACCTCCGAAGCTGAAAACCCCTCAAATCAAAAAAACGTAGAGGTGGTGGATGTAGAGATCCCGTCTCTCAAGGAATACATCGGTCTTCGGTTAGTGGATACCCCAGGTTTGGGAAGCATATTCAAATATCATGTGGAAACATCGGAAAACTGGCTTCCCCAAGTGGGGACTGCCTTACTTGCCATCAGCTCTGACCGGCCTCTTTCTGATAACGATGTGCAATTGATCCGGGAGCTGACACAGCACACACCGAATATAGTACTTCTTCTGACGAAGGCTGATCTTCTGTCGTCGGAGCAGCAGGCGGAAGTAATACAATTTTTTGAGCGAACGATTCAGCGTGGATTAAACAGGCAATTGCCGGTCTATGTTTACTCGACTCATGTGAACACAGAGCAATACAAAGATCGTTTGGAAACAGGACTTCTCTCCAGGTTGTCCTCAAACCGTGATTTTGAGTTCAGGAAAATCCTTCAGTACAAGATGCAGTCCTTAATAAGGGGTTGTCTCAGCTATCTCGATATCGCCCTTAAAACTTCACTGCAGGCCGACCTTGATCGCGAGAAGCTTCGTGAACAGATATTCGATGAAAAGGTCAATTTTGATCTCGTCCGTGAGGAATTAACCATCATAGCCCGTGAAAACAAGAGGCAAACCCTTGTGCTCATCATGGACTACCTTGATAATTTTCAGAAGCCTCTCCGGAAGAAAATTTCTGAAGCACTGGAAAAGGAGCTTTCTACATGGAAGGGGAACCTCTGGAAACTCACACGGGGGTATGAAGAATGGCTCGCAGACTGCATGACCGAAGAGATGAGGCATATTTCCAAAATAGAGCATAGACACTTCTATGGCACTCTCAACAAAGCTCATGCCAGCTTGTCCCGATCCATTGAGGCCTTCCGTAATCTTTTGGATAAAAATATCGAAAAGGTCCTCGGCGTAAGGCTGGCTCCCGCGGACTGGAAAATTGAGGTGTCGGAACCCGATCACCCTGATATCAAGATGATCAGATCATTTGACATTCATTTTGATCTCATCTGGTTTCTTATCCCCATGTTTATCTTCAGAAGACTTTTTGAGAAGCATTTTGTTAGACAAATTCCCCGCGAAGTGGAGGCAAATCTCTCCCGTCTTGCCGCCCAGTGGGAAGACCGCATCAACAGGGCCATTGAAGAAATGCGGAAACAGTCGATTAATTATGTGAAAGAGGAACTCTCCACAATAGACGCATTATTATCCAGGACACAGGGCCAAACGGATGAGATTCGTGAGTCCATTAAAAAACTTCATAACGACTTACAGGAATTAATGGCTTAAATTGTCTTGTCCCCCACTAGCTGGTTGGGGGTGCTGTTCCCTCTGGAAGGGGTAGGGAGAGTTGTCCCCCGCTGGCGGGGGCTGGGGGTGGTATCAATGACACGCATCATACTGGTAAGACACGGGCAGACGGAGTGGAATCGTGTAGAGCGGTTTCGTGGGCGCGCCGACGTCCCGTTGAATAAAACCGGTCTGGTTCAGGCTGATGTAACCGGAAGACGCATCGCCGCTGAGTGGCGGCCGGCGGCAATCTACTCCAGTCCTCTCTCGCGTGCCGTCAAAACAGCCGAGATCATCGCACAGTATTTTGAGCTGCCTGTAAATGTTCACTCAGATCTGATTGACGTCGATTACGGTCAATGGCAGGGGTTGACACCGGATGAGGTTCGGGAGCGCTGGCCGGAAATGATAGATGACTGGTACAACAAACCCGCGGCTGCGCGTATACCTGGGGGCGAGACGCTTGAAGAACTGCGATCACGCGCCCTCACGGTCATAGATGCGCTGGCCACGCGTCATAAGGATCAAACGATCGTCGTTGTAGGACATACCGTTATCAACCGGATAATTTTACTGGGTGTGCTGGGCTTGAGTAATGAACGTTTCTGGCGATTACGTCAGGACACGTGCGCCGTTAACTGTTTTGAGGCAGAGGGAGGCGATTTCACACTTGTGTCATTGAATGATGCATGCCACCTGCGTTCCGAAATTTGACAAGACATAGTGGGCGACATGAGAAATGAAAAGATGAAAGTCGAGGGGGGAAATTAATGGAGGAGAAAACAGGTTGTATATTTTGTGACATCGCGGCGGGCAAGGCGGAAACACACAAGATTTATGAGGACGAGCTTTCTTTGTGCATACTCGACATCAACCCATATGCAAAGGGGCACTGCCTCGTCATATCAAAACGACACGTTACATGGTGGCACGAACTTACGGAAGAAGAAAATGCCAGCCTTTTCAAGGTGGCCAAGGTTGTAGCCAATCGAATGATGAAAAAATTCAATCCGGACTTCATTTTTCTCTGGGCAAGGGGCACCAGAATTCCCCATACCCATCTATTCGTGGTTCCTACTTATGATGGTGATGTACTCGATCAATTTTTCAACGCCCTTGAAAATTTCCAGGAATCACCGCAGAAGTTGGCAAAATTGAAAGAGCCTGAAGCAATGAAGGAAGCCGCCAGGCTTCTCAGCGCTGAATAGTTGTAACTGAGTCCTAATAAATATGAATCCTAATTAAAACCTGAAGCCAAAATTTCCAGTACCCCTGACACCGCCCAAATTTACATCCTGCCCATAAAGATTTGCGGTCAGCCATACATATTTAAACTCCGCACCGACAAAGAAATTCCTGCTGATATTGTAATTTAGACCACCGCCGAGATGCCATCCAAATTCTGTCTTATCATCGCTGATATGATCATGATAATAACCATTATAATAATGATTCAGTTCAATGCGATCATATACGTAATAGCCGCCTATTCCGCCTATGCCATAAAGCTCCAGCCGGGTAATAATAGGTATGCTTGCCCTCAGGGACAGGGTAAAAGGCATCACTTCGATCTTTTCTTTTGCGGGATACGTGAAACCTGTCTGGTCTACTACAGTAACATCTCCTTCTGTCTGGAAATAACCTATACCCAGTTCTATTGCAAAATTAGGGGTAAAATAATGTCCAAAAGCAACCTCAGTATTAAACCCTGTATCATATCCACTCAGGTCACCCGATGTAGGTGCATAAAAACCTAGTTTTCCGACCACATAATTGTTTGGATTAGCATCAGCTCCCAGTGTAGGCGTCACACCAATTACCAATATGAATAAGCCAGCCAGCAAAACCTGCCAATACCTCTTCATCTTTCCCTCCTATTCATCCCTTTTTACGTATCAATAATTGACACATTTGAAAGCTTATGCAATTCTTCTTCTACTTCGCAGTATATCCGCGTGCATCAAGGCACGCAGCCATCGCACGTTGATAGTCCGCGCGTTTCTGAACCGATGGTGCGCCACCTGAAGATCGGGTCGGATCGTAACCAGTCTGGCCAACCGCCCAGAGGTGACACTGGTAGCGATCCTCTGCCTGTTGTTTTTCGCTCTGGCCCTTACGGGGATAGATAAACAGCTTATCTACTGATGGTGCTGATGGCGTCGACGGAGGTTCCTGGCTGACTGCACCTTGCGGCGGACTGACAACCATGTAACCGCCTGGAGCTGGAGCATAATAAATCCCATCGGCGTAGTAGTAAGGATAACTGCCTATCCAGACGGTCTGGTAATAAAACGGCAAAAAGGGAACTACTACAGCCCAGGGATACCACCATCCACCATAATACCATCCACGATGGCCGTGCCACCCGCCATACCACCCACCATGCCACCCACCGTACCCGCCATGATATCCACTGTATGATCCGGATGGGACAAAAACTTGCCTCTGAGCACTTGCTGGATTAGAAAAACCTAGCAACATTATTCCTGACAAGGCAACCAACATAATAATGAATGCTATGCACTTAATTGTATTTTGTGTATTTGTCATATTTATGTTCTCCATAAAATAGAGCTTCTGTAACTCTTACCATGCATCATGACCATATCCAAATGAACGAATATCTTGGTCAATTTAGCTCCATTGGTTTAATAATTATTCTTTTTTATTCCGGGGATATTTTGATCACGCAGTATCTTCAGAGAGGTGATTGAAATGTCCTTTGTGGATCATAATGCGAGGGTATTTCCGCTTACTCCCATCGATCTCTCTACGTGATCAATACAACATCACGTGTCTGATGTCGATCCTCGGAATTCCCTGAATAAATAATAAGTCGAGGAATAAAAAAAATCAAGAAGAAATGATGAGTATTTGTGGAGCACTGAATAGTTCTAACTAGATTCTCACGGATATGAATCTCCGGGGCAGTTCATTCGAATGGGGAATATCCCTTCACGACGTCTAAAAAGCACCTGTGGTATTTCATTAGAGGGAATTGTTTCTTGTAGATAAGATAGAAATACCTCTCCATCCTGCAGTCG
>Ga0187771_10001494_pt1 | contig 15664 bp, 12 predicted proteins | sample 0116_SJ02_MP15_1_FD_133139 | JGI IMG/M metagenome (GOLD analysis project Ga0187771, IMG submission 133139) | Tropical peat soil microbial communities from peatlands in Department of Meta, Colombia - 0116_SJ02_MP15_10_MG | ecosystem: Environmental > Terrestrial > Soil > Wetlands > Peat | place...
GGCCTTTCCCTGATCGCCGCCAGCCACAGCTTTGGCTGGTGGTTCGCTGCCAGCGCGCTGCTCGGACTGGGGACCGCGATGGTCTATCCGACGCTCATCGTTGCGGTCGCCGACGCGTCGCATCCTTCCTGGAGGGCACGCTCGCTCAGCGTCTACCGCTTTTGGCGCGATCTGGGTTACGCGATCGGTGCCCTTTCCGCCGGAGTGATTGCCGACACGCTTGGGCTGTCATGGGCAATTTCGATCGTTGCCGCACTGTCATTTCTTTCGGGCGCAATCGTCGCCGTTGCGATGCGGGAGACCAGGGAAAGCCGTTGATCCGGCGCAGGCCAGCCGCGCCGCTGCCGGAATCGGCCAAAGAAGTGCCCCGTGCAGCTCCATCATCGTCAATGACCCGCCCAGCGCACCTACAACGCACTGCGTCTCGCCAGCGCGCTGCTCAAGAGCGATCCGGATCCGACGCCGTTTGGGCAAGAGCGGTGACGATGAGAATCGCCGCGACCCAAGCGTTCGACGCGCGCCTGCAATCGACAAGCCTCCTCTGTTCGTCCCGGAGTTGTCCGATGTCACGCCGCGTCGTCGCGCCGCCGCGCATCCCGCTCCGCGATCAGCCGGCGCGTCAGCGGGATCAGTTCGCGGCCGTAGTCGATGGCGTCGATCAGCGGATCGAAGCCACGAATGAGGAAGTGGCTGACGCCGAGGTCGTAGTAATCGCCGAACACCTCGGCGACCTGGGCCGGCGTGCCGACCAGCGCCGTGGTGTTGCTGTTGGCGCCGGTGAGCTTGGCGATCTCGGTCCACAGCCGCTTGTCGATGCGCGCGCCCTGCTCTGCGAGCGCGAGCAGCCGCCGCGCACCGGCAGTGGCGTGACCGTTCGCCGGCTTGCGGTAGCCGGTCTGGTCCTGCAGCGCGGTGGCGCGTTCGAGGATCGCTTCGGCCTTGGCCCAGGCCTGCTCTTCGGTCTCCGCCAGGACCGGTCGCACCGACAGGCTGAAGCGCGGCGCCGGGCGGCCGTGCCGCGCCGCCGCCTGGCGCACCCGCGCGGTGACGTCGCGCACCTGGGCGTAGGATTCGCCCCACAGCGCGAAGGTGTCGCCGTGTTTGCCGGCGACCTCGATGGCAGCATCCGAGCCGCCGCCGACGAAGACGCGGATGCTGCCCGATTGCGTCGGCCGCACCTGGGAGAAGCCATGCTCCACCGAATAGAACCTGCCGTGGAAGTCGAACGGCTCGGTGCTTTCCCATTCCTTGCGCAGCACCTGCAGGAATTCGTCGGTGCGCGCGTAGCGCTCGTCCTTGTCGTTGACGGTGTTGCCGTCCCGGCGCAGCTCGGTGGCGTTGCCGCCGGTGATGACATGCAACGAGACCCGTCCCGGCCACAGCTGATCGAGCGTCGCGAACTGCCGCGCCAGCACCGTCGGCGCCGTGAAACCCGGCCGCTGCGCGATCATCACCTTCAGCGCCTGCGTGATGCCGAGCACGTGCTGGCCGACCTGCAGGCTGTCCGGCGTCGACGAGTGGAAGGCGAGCAGCGCACGGTCGAAGCCGGCGTTCTCGTGGGCCTTGGCCAATGTCTCGATGTGATTGCGGTCGACCACCGGCCCGCTGCGGACGATGGTCTCCGAGGAATTGTTGTTGCCGATGAAGCCGATGAACTCGACGGGCATGGATGTCTCCTTGGGCGAGAGGCTAGAGCGATAGCGCCAGCCGACCGGCAGCGAGGCGCGTCGAATCGTCTTGCGGGGTGTGGACCCTCCCGCACAGCACGTCGCGATAGTGCCGCTCGAGCGGGTTGGTTCGGCTGAGGCCGTGGTTGCCGGCGAGCGCCAGCGCCCCCTCGACCACGGCGACCGCGTTGTTGGTCACCGCGAGCTTGAGGACCGCGGCCTCGCCCGCTTCCGGCGACGCGCCAGCATCGATGTCGGCGGCGAAGCTGTTGATCAGGCGCCTGTTGAGGGCGAGCTTGACCTCGCCCTCGCCAACCGCCTCCTGCACCCGCGGCAGGCTGGCGAGCGCCGCACCGAGATTCGACGGCACGCGTCGGCTGACGAAATCCTTGACCCAGCTCTGCGCGGCGCGGGCGACGCCGTCATAGATCGCGGCGATGACGAGGCCGTGGATCGCCTGATGAAAGGGATCCGCCGCCTGCCAGTCGGCCGGCTTGCGCAGGTCGAGCTCGTGATCGAGCGGCACCAGAACGTCCTCGAACACCACGTCGTGGCTGCCGCTGGCGCGCAGGCCGAGATGGTCCCAACTCTCGACGATGCGGATGCCGGGGCGGTCGGCGCCGACCAGCAGCATGCCGACCCGCGGGTCGGGCTCGTCGGTCCGCACCCACACCGCGTACCATTTCAGGATCGGCGCGCCGGTCGAGTAGATCTTGCGCCCCGACAGCCGCCATCCCGTCGCGGTGCGCCGCGCGACGGTCGCCGGCAAGCCGCCGCGCGACGGCGAGCCGAGATCGGGCTCGACCCGCAGCGCGTTGATCAGCGCGATCCCTTCGACGCTCTCGCGGGCGAGCCGGCGCACCAGAGCCGGCGGATAGCGGTCGCCGGTCGCCATGGTGAGATGCTGGACGTAGTGCATCGCCAGCACCAGCGCGGTGGATGGATCGGCCTCGGCGACGACGCTGAGCACCCGCGCCGCCTCGCCGGCCGCGGCGCCGCCGCCCCCTAGGGGTGCCGGGACGGTCAGCGCCAGCAGGCCGGCCTCCGCGAGCGCCGCGAAGTTCTCGAACGGAAAGCTGGCTTCGCGATCGTGCAACGCCGCGCGCGCGGCGAACGCCGGCGCCAGCGCCCGTGCCGCCGCCACCGCGTCGCGCGGCGCTGAAGGACGCAGCGGATTGACCGCGCTCACCATGTGGCGTCGGCTCCCAACAGACCGAGGATGCGCCGGCGCAGCTCGGCCAGCGCCGGATCGCCGCGGTGGCGCGGAAACGGCCGGTCGACCTCGATCTCCGCCTTGATGGTGGCTGGGCGATCGCTGAACACGACAATCCGGGTGGCGAGAAACACCGCCTCCTCGACGTCGTGGGTGACCATCAGCGCGGTGAAGCCGGCGCGCTGCCACAGCGACAGGATCTCGGTCTGCATGGCGAGCCGCGTCAGCGAGTCGAGCTTGCCGAGCGGCTCGTCGAGGATCAGGATCCTGGGATCATTGACCAGCGCGCGGGCGAGCGCCACGCGCTGCGCCATGCCGCCGGACAACTGGTGCGGATACGCGTTGCGGAAGCCGGCGAGGCCGACCAGGTCGAGCGCGGCATCGACGCGCGCTCGTTCGCGCTTGAGGATGCCTTGCGCTTCTAGGCCGAGCGCAACGTTCTGCCAGACCGTGCGCCAGGGAAACAGCGTCGGATCCTGGAACACCACCACCCGTGACGGATGTGGCCGCGTGATCGGCGCGCCGTCCTCCGAGAGCACGCCGGCGCGCGGCGGCTCGAGCCCCGCGATCAGCCGCAGCAAGGTCGACTTGCCGCATCCCGACGGACCGAGCAGCGCGACGAACTCGCCGGGCTCCACGGTGAAGGAGACGTTGTTCAACACCGGCAGCGACTGGCCGTCGATGTCGAAGGCGTGGCTGACGCGGTCGACGGCGAGAGCGGCGCCGGTCGTGGGTGCCCTTGCGAGAGCCGCGGCTACCATTTGACCACTCCCTTCTGCCACACCAGGATGCGATCGCGGGTCTTGAACAGCAGCGTGATGGCGCCGGAGCAGAGCAGCGACATCACGATCAGCGCCGCGTACATGTTGGCGTAGGCGGCCCAGCCCTGCGCCCATTGCAGGTACCAGCCGAGGCCAGCCTTGACGCCGATCATCTCGGCCACCACCAGCACCGCGAACGACGCGCCGAGCCCCATGAACAGGCCGACGAAGACGTGCGGCAGCGCGCCGGGAATCGCCACCCGCGTGATCAGGAACCAGCGGCTGGCGCCGAGCGTACGGGCGACGTCGTAATAGGCCGGGCTCACGTTCGCGACCCCCGACCAAGTCAGCACGGTGACCGGAAAGCCGGTGGCGAGCGCGATCAGGAAGGTGCTGGCGCTCAGGCTTGACGGAAACACGAAGAAGGCGATCGGCAGCCAGGCGGTCGCCGGCAGCGGGCCGATGAAGCGCAGCACCGGATGCACCCAGTAGCCGACCGCGCGCGACGTGCCGATGGCCACCCCGGTGAGAAAGCCGAGCGCCGCGCCGATGGCGTAGCCGCCGAGCTGAAGCTTGACCGAGGCGAGCACGCTGATCGCGAGCTTGGGCAGATCGTCGGTATAGACCTCGAGGATCGCCTGCGGCGGCGGGAAGAACGGCAGCGGCAGCCAGGCGAACTTGGCGGTGGCCACCTCCCACAGCGAAAACAGCGCGCCGAGCAGCGTCAGCCACGGCAGCCGGTGCGCCAGTTGATCGGCGACGCGGCCGCGCCGCCACACGACCGCAGCGACGATCACCAGCGCGACGACGGCAAAGGCGCCGATCGCCAGCTCATGGGTCCGCGCCCAGTCGCCGCGATCTTCCCACGCGAGGCAGGTCACGCCGAACGCGGCCCAGGCAGCGCCGGCCACCAGCGCCGCGCCGACGCGGCGAAGCGAATGAAATGTCGCGCGCGGCAGCGGCAGGCTGCGCCACGCGACGCCGCGCCGCGGCTCAGACGCCGAAAATGTCGACATAGATCCGCTCCGCGAAACGCGTGGTGTCGGTCGAAGGCTTGAACACGGCGACCTGCTTGAGGTCGTCGGCATAGGCCTTGAGCTCGCGCTTCAGCGCCTCGCCGACCGGGTGGTGATGATGGGTGTGGTAGCGCACCATGGCTTCGAGATCCTCGAGCGAGGCGGCCTTCGGGGCATAAGGCTTGAACGCGCCCGCAGCCACTTCCGGATGCTGCGACGTGAACATCGCCGCATCCAGGATCGCCTGCGTCAGCGCCCGCGCCACCTGCGGCTCCTCGCGCACCAGCGTGCCGCGCAGGCCCACGATGCAGCAGGTCTTGTCCTTGTAGTCGCCGTCGAGATTGGAGGCGACTTCCTTGTAGGCGGGATCCTTGAGCCAGAGATAGGCGATCGGGTCCGAGGCCAGCACCGCCTGGGCCTCGCCCTTCTCGACCGCGAGCTGCAGCAGATTGCCGGGATAGACCCGCCACTCGACCTCGCTCGACGGATCGATGCCGAGCCGCGCCAGCTGGATCGAGAAGAAGTTCTTGTCGGGGCCGGCGAGATCGCCGACCGCCACCACCTTGCCCTTGAGGTCGGCGAGCTTCTCGATGCCGGAGCCGCTGCGCGCCAGTACCCGCATGCAGCCGCCGTGGGTGCCGGCGGCGATCTTGACGTCGAACCCCTGCTCCAGCGGCTTCAGCCAGCGCAGCGCCATGCCGAGGCCGGCGTCGGACTTGCCGGTGGCGATCGCTTCCAGCAGCTGGTCGGTCGAGCCGCTGTAGTTGACGAGCTCGACGTCGAGATTGCGTCTGGCGAAAAGACCCTGCTCGATCGCGACCGGCAGCGGCGCGAGGCACACTGCGCCGGCGTTCCACGACAGCCGCAGCTTGCGCGGCGCGCCGGTGAGCGCGGGCGCTTCGGCGGCGGTCCGGCACAACGGGAATTGCGAGAAATCGATCGCCGGTGCCGCGGCGAACGGCAGCGCCTTGGCGCCGAGCACGCCGAGTGGCGCGGCGGCGAGGCCCGCGGCCGCGCCGCGCAGCAGGCTGCGGCGATTGATCAGCGGCTCATCTCGCGGCTCACTTGGGGCCGTCTTGTTCTTCATTGCTCCGTCTCCTGGCCTCACGCGGCAACGGACAGCCGTCGGCGCGGCGCGTGACGCCGCGGCCTGACCGGAGGACAGAGCGCGTGAAGAGTTTTGGGTGCGCTCGCAAGGAGCGGTCGACGCTTCGCCGACGCTCAAATGATGCGCTGCGACACGGCGAGCGTCAATGAAATGAAATTTTGAATGTCAAACGGTTGGGAGGCGTTAAATTTACACGGCGTTCCCGGCGCAAGCGATCGATTCTCTCTGCTTCCGGAACATGCAGAGAAAGCAATGGTGAGCGCGGCGTCGCGCGCCGGTGCCGCGCGTCATTCATGACGAACGACTCGTCCGCCTGGATCAGCCGCGCCCTGATCGACTCGGGATGCCGGCCGGGTAATCCGCAAGAAGCGGCGAAGACCAGTGCTCTTCGCCCGCTCTCCGACCCGGAGCCCCTGCGGCGGACCACCACGCTAATGCGCGACCAGGTCCTTCACCCGCGCGATCGCCGGCAGCGAGCCGGTCGCATTCGGATCCGCCGCCGGCGGCCCCGCCTTCGCCATGGTGTCGGGAAAGCGGGCCCGCATCTCCCGCAGGAAGCCTTCCAGGGTGTCGACGCTCGCCGCCATCTTGGCGATCTGGGTGAATTCGGCGCTGCTCGCCGCCGCCGGCTGGCTCGCGATGTCGAAGGCGACGCGGTCGGCGCCCTCGCTCATCTTGGGGGCGTATTTCTCTCGCAGCCGCGCCGAGCCGATGGCGTCCTCGGCCAGCGCATAGCCGATCGCGGCGCGGATGATGTCGCCCTTCTCGGCGGCGTCGAGCGGCTGGAACTCCTTCCAGCGCTCGCCGTAGTAGAGCTCGATCTGCTCGGCGGATTCGCGCCAGCGCCGCGCCGCCCAGCAGATGTCCGAGCGCAGCCTTGTCACCTCGCGGCCGCTCAGGCTGGAAATGATGTCGAGCGCGAGGTCGTGGCGACCGAGGTCGCTCTGCGCCCGCGCCTCGAGCAGCAGGCGCTGCTGGCGCAATTCGCCGGCGAGATCGGCGACGCGGGTGGCGCGCAGCACGCCGGCGGCGCGGTCGGGCTTGCGGTTCATCAGGTAGATGGTGGCGAGACGTGAGGCCACCTGCGCCCGCGCCGCGCCCTCGAGGCGGCGATCGACCTGGTATTGCAGGAGATCGGCGGCCTGATCCAGGAGGTCGATGCCGACCAGCCGTTCGGCGAGCCGGCGGATCAATTCGTCGCCGCGCCGGCCGATCGGGGTCAGCTCGCGAAAGTCGTAGAACAGGCCGAGCGCCTCGACCGTCGGCAATTCGTCGCCCTTGCCGCTCAGGAACAGCTTGGCGAACAGCGCCGACGACTCGTCCTGGATTTCGCGCGACACCGCGGAGTTCGGCGACAGTCGCGTCGCCATCCGCGCCGCGGTGAAGGCGTCGCGCGGCCGGTTGCTGTCGGCATAGATGCGGGTCAGCTGCTGCAGGGTCTGCAGTTCGACCGTATCGCCGCGCCAGATCATCTGCAGCGTCTCGAGCCCGACGGTGGCGTCCTCGGGGCTGATCTCGTGGCGCTTCTGGCGCAGCGTCAGCTGCAGCAGGCTGGCCTTCGCCGCCGCCTGGCGATCGTCGGAGACCGCGATCTCGTCGTAGGCGCGCAGCGCCTCCTTTTCGTGGCCGAGCGCCTCGGCAAGCTGGGCGCGCATCAGCGCGACCGCCGGCCGCAACGCCGCCGGCACGCCGATGACGTCGAGATCGTTGCTGCGCGAGGATGCACCGGCGTAGTCGCGCACCTCGAGCGAGGCGCGCATGGCGGTGGCGAGCACGATCCGCTGCAGGTCCTCCGGCAGCGCCGCTACCGAGAACTCCGCATTCTTGAACCGCTCGCGCGCCTCCGCCCATTTTTCCTGGCTCGCATAGGCGAGACCCTTCCACACCTGAAGGTCGTAGGCGCTGCCGATCAGCGGGTTGGCGAGGTCCTTCAGGCCGTCGGCGGGGTGATTGCTCAGCACGTTGGCGATCGCGCGAATGACCAGCGCGGCGGGATCTTCCGAGCCGGGCTTGGCTTGCGCCAGCGCGAGGCTCGCGGCCGCCCTCGCCTCGGGAAAGAAGCCGCGCGCAAGGTAGAAGCGGGCGAGATCGATGGTGGCGGCGACCCTGGCGTCGTCGGTGACGCGCGACGCCGCGTCGATCAGCGCGTCGAGCCGCTCGGTGAAGTGGGCGTCGCGGTTCTCGCGCCAGTCGGCGGGGTCGAAGATCGGGCGCGGGCCGTTGGCCGCGCGGGTGTTGACCACGTCGGCCGACGACAGCGTCAGGCCGCCCGGACGGGTGACCACGACCTTGTCGAGATTGGTGGTGACCAGGAGATCTTCGGCGTCCGATTGCACCACCACGCCATGGATCGATTCCAAGAGCGAGAATTCGACGAAATGCTGGGGCTTGATGAAGCCCCGCGCCGGCAGCGGCGCCGTCACCACCGTGAGCACGTCGCCGGCGTCGGGATCGGGCACACGGTGGACCACGCCGGGATTGGGCAGCGCGATGGCGACATGGGCGCGCGTCGGATCGGCGATGTTGCGGACCGCCGCAAGCGCCTGCGACGGCGCGTCGATGGTGTCGGCGAAGGTGACGGTCAGGTCGGAGCCGTCGCCGAACAGGCTCGCAAGCTGCGGGCGGTTGAGGCGAATGCGCAGCGCCTGCCCCGACTCGATCGGCATGAGCGCGGCATCGCCGACCACCGAGCCGCCCTCGCGCCGGATCGCTTCGATGTTGAGCGGCTGGTTGTCGTCGAACACCAGCCAGACCGCTTCGCCGCGACGGAACATCGCGACCGGCTTCGCCTGCACGAACGGAAAGATCAAGCGCAGCCCGTCGCTGCTGCGCTTGGCCACCACCGCGATCGCGCCGGGGCGCGCGGGCGCCGCAGTCGACGGCGCCGCGGGCGCGGGCGCCGCCGCGGGCACTGGCTGGGGCGCGGCGGCGTGGGCGACCTCCGCCGCCGGCGCGGATATGGGAGCCGGCGCCTGCGCCGCAGCCGGGGCTGGCGCCGCGGCCGGCGGTGGCGGCGGCACGGCACGGGCGGCCTCGTTCGCCGGCGGCACGGGGGAATCATCGGCCCCCTTGTCCGCAGACTTGTCGGTGGCGTTGTCGACGGTCTTTTCGACAGGCTTGGCAGCGACCGGCGGAGGCGGAGGCGGCGTCTCCGCCGTGGCGGCCTTGACCTGCTCCATGATGTTGCTCGCGGCCGCGGCCAGCGGCGGCGGGCCGTGCATGGCGGAGGATTCCGCGGCGGGCGGCTTCGACGCCGCAGCCGCAACAGCCGGTTTTCCGCCCGCGGGGCGCGCCCCGCCGGCCTGCGGCTTGCGGCTCTGGCTGAAGCCGATGTCGACCACGTAAGCAGCATCCTCGCGGAACGAATGGACGTCGACCTCGCCGATCATCGATATCGTGATCCTGGACGAGGTGCCCTCGATCTTCTGCTCGATCGAGGCGACATTGGGCGGCGCGGCCACCCTGGCGTCGGCCAGGTCGAAATTCAGCGGGGCGGCGAACACCAGCAACAGCTCCTTGTCATCGAGCGACGACGAGGCATTGATGCCGGGCGGCAAGTCGAACACGTAGCGCACGAAGGTCGGCTGCAGCGAGGCGCGCACCCGCACCTGCGGACGCTTCTTGGCCTCGGCCACGCTCTTCTGCTGACGCAGCTCGCGCTCGGCCTCGCGGGCGCGTTCGGCGAGCTCGCGCACCACCTCCTGCGGCAGCGGCGGCGGCGGTCCGGTCCAGGTGTCCGGCAGGAAGTCGACGAAGAGGCGCTCGCCGGCCATCATCGAATTGACCGTGACCTTGCGCGCGAGCGCAAAACGGATGGCCATGCCGTCGGGATCGCGCCGCGCCGAGCCGACATAGTCGGGCACCGCTTCGGCGATCTTGTCGACCGGCACGTCGACCGGCTTCTTGAATCGGATCACTGCGATGGTGCCGGCCAGCACGACCTCGGAATCGACATCCTGGTCGAGGCGGATGACGAGGCGGGCATATCCCCCCGCTGCCGAGAAGCTCGCCTCGCCCCTCACCGGTTCGGCGCGCGCGAAGGACGGTGCCGCCAGCGCCAGCGCGACGACCGAAAAGGCCGCGACCGCGGCGATCCCCGCCGCGCGGCGCGCCGCCGCGCAGAGCCGCGCGAGCGTCCGAGGCCAGCCTTCTGCGCATTGCGATCGCGCCATGCTCTCAAGTCTCTCGGCCCGCCGTCGCCCGGCCCCACGCGGCCTCGGTCTGGTGTGGTGTGTGGCGGCTTAAGACTAGCGGACGGGAAATTAAGGAGCTGTTAAGCAACGCTCGAACTAGTTCGCCTGGTCGACGGTCGACCGGCCGTCGATCTTGGGAAGGTTCGACGTGCTGGTGGCCTCCCCGCCCGCCCGGCGCGCCAGTTCGACGGTGAGGCGCTCGGCGGCGTCCGGCTGCATCAACCCGACGATGTCGGACATCTTGCGCGGCGCGATCTTGGAGGCGACCTGGATCAGGACCGACATCTCGAGCCGGTCGAAAATCTTGGCGGCATCCTTCGGCTTCATCGATTCGTACATCGTGACGAGGCCCTTGAAGCGATCGGCTTCGGCCTGGTTCTTCTGCTCGCCCGCGGCGGTGACCCGGGCCTCGGCCGCCTTCAATTCGGCGACCTTGCTCTCGATCCGCTTCTCGGCGGCCCGCAGCAGGTTTTCGCGGATGTCGATTTCGCGGGCGCGGGCATCGAGCTCCTGGCGCCGCTCGGCGAGACGCTCGAGAATCGCGCGCTCGGAGGCCGAGACCCCGCCGCCCGGCTGCGCGATGGCGGAGAGATCGACCGCGCGGCCGTTCTCCGGGCCCTTGGCGGCCTCCTTCGCATCGGCTCCCTTGTCCGACTTGGCCTCGGACTTGCCTTCAGGCTTGCCTTCCGATTTGCCCTCGGCCTTGGCCGCCTCCTTCTTCTCCTCGACCGAGCCGGTGATGTCGGCGGCATCGCCAGGCGATACGCTCGAGCCCCGCGACGGGAAGTTGAACATCTGCTGCGCCCAGGAGGCGGGCTTCGCCGGCGCTGGCGCGACCTCGCGTACGTCGAAGATGTAGCCGCCGTCGAGCACGAGCCCCAGCGTCTTCAGCGTGACGAGACCGATGATCGCGGCCAGCACCAGCGGCAGGATACGAAACTCACGAAAGAACTTCATGCAGCGATTCCCGGCGCGCGCTTGCGTTCGGAGAAGGCCTTGGCGGCGGCCACGATCGCCTGCGGCGAGGCCGGTTGCGGCGAGCTCGGCGCCGCCGTGCGCTGGGGCTCCTCGCCGCCGCGGCCGGCGGCGACGATGCGCGACAGCCGGCGCAGCAATTCATCGCCCGCGAGCAGACGCTTGCTGAGCTCGCCCGACATCTCGGTGGCGGCGTCGAGCCGGCTGCCGAGGTTCTCGTTGCAGTCGCGCACCGTGAGCTTGAGCCCGGCGATGGCGCGTTCGGCGATCTCGGTGGCGGTGATCAGTTCGGCGATCACGGCCTTGAGCGACTGCTCGTCCGCCTTCAGCCGGGTCAGGCGCTTGTTGAGCACCATGCAGTAGCCGATCGTGACCATCAGCAGCAGCGCGACGAGGCCCTCGATCATCATTCCAAGCGCGTGGTTCATTGTGCCTCCATCATCTTGCTATGCTCGTCGGCCTTCTCGAACATCGCAAGCGTCGTGTGCGGCTTGCGCAGCGGCTTCACCACCCGGATGGCGACCTGGTCGCCGACCCGCCCCATCCGCCCCTCGGTCAGGGTGACGTCGCCGCAGCGCACCGACACCACGGCGTCGGCGCGCAGGCCGAGCGGCAGGGTGTCGCCGACCTGCAGCGCCATCAGCTGCTTCAGCGGAATCTCCGCCTCGTAGAGCACAGCCTCGACGGCGATCTGGGCGCGGGAGATTTCGGTGGCGAGGTGGCCTTCCCAGATCGGATCGCGCCCGAATTTTTCGCCCATGAACATCTGCAACAGCACGTCGCGGATGGGTTCGATGGTGGCGTAGGGCAGCAGCAGCTCGACATTGCCGCCGCGGTCTTCCATGTCGATGCGCAGGCGCACCAGAATCGCGGCGTTGGCGGGACGGCTGATCGCGGCGAACCGCGGATTGGTCTCGAGCCGGTCGATGGACAGCGTCACCGGCGACAGCGGCCGGAACGCCTGCTCGGCGTCGGCCAGCACGACCTCGACGAGGCGCTTCACCAGGTTGGTCTCGATGGTGGTGTAGGGCCGGCCCTCGATGCGCAGCGAGGTGGTGCCGCGGCGGCCTCCGAGCAGCACGTCGATCATCGAATAGATCAGGGCCGAATCGACGGTGGCGAGCCCGAAATTCTCCCACTCCTCGGCCTTGAAGACCGCGAGCACCGCCGGCAGCGGGATCGAGTTCATGTAGTCGCCGAAACGCACCGAGGTGATGCGGTCAAGCGAGACTTCGACGTTGTCGGAGGTGAAGTTGCGCAGCGACGTGGTCATCAGCCGCACCAGGCGGTCGAAGACGATCTCGAGCATCGGCAGACGCTCGTAGGACACCATCGCCGAATCGATGATGGAGCGGATGCCGGAATTGTCATCGAGCGTCACCTCGCCGACGCTGAAGCCGAGCAGGTTGTCGATTTCCTCCTGCGTCAGCACGCGCTCGCCGGAGGTGGCGGCGGAGAGCCCGTGGCTGCTCTCCTCGACCATGGCGGCCCATTGCTCCGCCATCGCCTCCGTCAGCTCATTGGCCGCGGCCTCGGCGGCGGCGGCCTCGGGGTCCTGCGAATCGAGCGCGGCACCCCACTGTTCAGCTAGTGCATCCTGGTCGACGTCCGCCATGCTGCGCCCTGCCCGCTACTGGACCACGATTTCCTTGAACAGCACGGCGTTCACCTGGTTGGGCTGGATCGTGGCGTTGACCCGCCGCGTCAGCTCCTCCTTGAGGCGAAACATCCCCACCGAGCCGGTGAGGTCGCTGGCGCGCAGCTCGCGCATGTAGGTCTGGAAGATGTCGACCACCCGCGGCATCGTCGGCTTGATCGCCTCGATCTGCTTCTCTTCCTTCACCTCGAGCGCGATCTTGACCCTGAGATACTGCACGCGCTCGCCGGGAACGCCCGCCAGGTTGACCAACACTTCCGGCACGTCGACATAGACCGGCGGCTTGGCCGCCGCGGCCGCCGCTTCGGCATGCTGCTTTTCCTCGGACTTCGGCCGCATGAACAGGAAGTAATAGGTGATGCCGCCGGCGAGGATCACGAAGACGCCGACCGCCGCCACGATCAGCTTGAACTTGCTCTTCGGTGCGCTGTCGGTCTCGTCAGCGCCTTCCGCCGGATCGTCCGCCATTGAACCCGCCCGCCCAGGAGTTTCGCAAAGGGCAATGTGCCGAGCAGGCTCTCGAAAACGCGATACCAATGCCGCCGGCGCCATCGCGCCCGTTGTGAAAACAGTAGGTTTACAATGGTTAACGGAACCTTTCCGGGCGGCGACGGGTGGGAAAAATTTGCCGGGGAAATATGGTCAACAAGAGCTTATTGCCGCCCGGAGAATCGGCCTCCGGCGCCATAATCAATTGAAATAACGAATCTTTTTTCGTTGGCACGAGTCTCGCTTTGTTTGGTCCGTGAACCCTCAAGCTTGGGAGAGCCCAAGGGTTCTTGCGGATCCGCCACCGGCCTTGGGAGGGCTGGCCGCGGACCATCAGGGGAGAGCACCGATGGAGAATACGCTCCTCATCGGATTGTCGCGTCTGACGACTCTCGAGCGCCAGATCGACGTGATCGCGAACAACGTGGCCAACGTGAACACCAACGGGTTCAAGGCCGACCGCTCGCAGTTTCAGGAATACCTGATGCCGGTGGCGCACGCCGACAATTTCGTCGGCCGGGACCGGCTGCTCAGCTACGTCGAGGACCGGGCGACCTGGCGTGACAACGGCCAGGGCTCGATCGAGCAGACCGGCAATCCGCTGGACGTGGCGCTGGACGGCAGCGGCTACCTCGTGGTGCAGACCGCCGGCGGCGAGCGCTACACCCGCGACGGCTCGCTGCAGATCAATTCGCAGGGCCAACTGACGACCGCCGACGGCAACCTCGTGCTCGGCACCGCCGGGCCGATCACCTTCCAGCCGAACGACCGCGACATCACCATCTCGGGCACCGGCACCATCAGCGTGCGCCAGGGCAACACGCTGGTCGATGCTCAGCGCGGCCAGCTGCGAATCGTCAATTTCGCCCAGCCGCAGCAGCTGCAGAAGGAAGGCGCCAACCTGTTGTCGGCGCCCAACGGCGTGGCGGCGACGCCCGACCCCAAGACGCTGCTGCGCCAGGGCTCGGTCGAGCGCTCCAATGTCAGCGCGGTCACCGAGATGAGCCACCTGATCCAGGTGTCGCGCACCTACACCGAAATCGCGGCGATCCTGAAACAGCAGGGCGACCTGCGCAAGGCGGCGCTGAACCAGCTCGCCGACGTGACGAGCTGAGGAGGCTGACCCATGCGCGCTCTTTTCACAGCATCGACGGGAATGGCCGCTCAGGAGCTGAGCGTCCAGGTCATTTCCAACAACATCGCCAACATGCAGACGACCGGGTTCAAGCGGCAGCGCGCCGCGTTCCAGGACCTGATCTACGAACACGTGCAGCGCGTCGGCGCCCAGGCCTCGACGCAAGGCACCATCCTGCCGGTCGGCGTCGACATCGGCGGCGGCGTGCAGACGGTGGGAACGCCGCGCTCGATGAGCCAGGGCACGCTGCTGCAGACCAGCAACACGCTCGACGTCGCCATCAACGGCGACGGCTTCTTCAAGATCCAGATGCCGGACGGCACCTTCCAGTACACCCGCGACGGCACCTTCCAGATGGACGCCACCGGCCGCATCGTCAACGCACAGGGCAACCCGGTGCAGCCCACCATCACCATCCCCAACAACGCCTCGCAGATCACCATCAACTCGCAGGGCCAGGTCTCGGTGGTGCCGCCCGGCACCAACACCTCCACCATCATCGGTCAGATCGGGCTGACGCGCTTCATCAACCAGGCCGGCCTGCAGCCGGTCGGCAACAACAACTTCATCGACACGCCGGCTTCCGGCGCGCCGCAGGACGGCCTCGCCACCATCGACGGCTACGGCACCATGACCCAGGGCAGCCTCGAGCAGTCCAACGTCGATGTGGTGACGGAGATCTCGAACCTGATCGGGGCGCAGCGGGCCTACGAAATGAACGCCAAGGTGATCACCGCGGCGGACCAGATGATGCAGTCGACCACCCAGATGTTCAGCTGACGCGGAAGGAGCGAGCGATATGATGTTGCGCCAGATCCTGATCGCCGTCGCCCTCGCAGCAGGCTGCGCCGCCGCCTCCGCCGCCGAGACCGATATCGACGCCGTCATCGCGCCGGCGGGCGCCGACGCCGGCGCCATCCAGCGCACCGACGCGCCGGCAAGCGGCAACGCCCTCGCCGTTCCCACGCTGCGCGAGGTCGTCCGGGTGGCCAGCGACGTGGTGCGGATCGGCGACCTCGTCGACAATGCGGGAAGCCTTGCGCAGGTCGCGGTCTACCGCTCGCCCGATCTCGGCACCACCGGAACGCTGACGACCGCCGAGGTGCTGGCGACGCTGCGCGCCAACCAGGTGTTCGGCGTCGACACCCGCGGCATCGGCGAGGTCGTGGTCACGCGCCTCGCGCGCACGCTCTCGGCAAACGACATCGAGCAGAAGGTGGCGCATACGCTCGAGCACCGCTACGGCCTCGGCGCCGCCGCCAACCTCACCGTCACCTTCGACCGCGAGCTCGGCACGCTGCAGCTCGACCCCGCCAACACCGGCGATCTGCGCGTCACCTCGACCCGCTACGACGCCCGCAACAACCGCTTCGACATCATGTTCGAGATCGTCAACAGCGAGTCGATCACGCCGACGCGGCTGCGCTTCACCGGAACGGCGGTGGAGACC
>Ga0187771_10001495_pt1 | contig 15662 bp, 17 predicted proteins | sample 0116_SJ02_MP15_1_FD_133139 | JGI IMG/M metagenome (GOLD analysis project Ga0187771, IMG submission 133139) | Tropical peat soil microbial communities from peatlands in Department of Meta, Colombia - 0116_SJ02_MP15_10_MG | ecosystem: Environmental > Terrestrial > Soil > Wetlands > Peat | place...
AACGTTTTCTCGATCTTAACCTCAAGACTGAGAATAACATCACGACAGGCATGGTCTACAAGGCGGTGATCGAGAAGGAGCGGAAAGGAGACTTCTTGGGCAGATGCGTGCAGATCGTGCCTCACGTGACGAACGAGATTAAGCATCGCATTCGCGCGGTGGCCAAGGACTCCGACGCCGACGTGGTCCTAACCGAAGTCGGAGGCACGGTCGGAGACATCGAGGGCCAGCCCTTTCTAGAAGCCATTCGGCAAATGCGCCTGGAAGACGGCTTCGAAAACACCCTGTATGTCCACGTCGCTCTGGTTCCGATTCTTGACGTGACAAAAGAGATGAAGACTAAGCCTCTTCAGCACAGCGTCAACGAGTTGAGGCGAATCGGCATCCAGCCTGACATAATCGTTGCAAGAAGCCCCGAGATGATAGACGCCGAATCTCGACGAAAAATCGCTCTTTTCGGAACCATTCCCGAAGATGCTGTTTTCTGCTCCTACAACGTGGAGTCGATCTATCAGGTTCCGCTGATCCTTGACGACCAACGAATGGGCGATTTCATATGCAAAAGACTCGGGTTTACCGACAAGAGGAAGGACTTCAAGAATTGGAAAAAGTTCGTCGACGCGACCCTGGACCCCCAGTCTGAGCTGAAAATCGCCTTAGTGGGCAAGTATGCGGGACTAACGGACAGCTACGTCAGCATGAACGAAGCTCTTCGCCACGGCGGTGCCGCATGCAAGATCGGAGTCAACATCTGTTACATAGAGGCCGAAAAGCTCGAACAGAACCCGAAGAAGGTGGAAACCCTCAAGGATTTCGACGGCATCTTCGTTCCTTACGGCTTCGGTCCCAGAGGAACTGAGGGGAAGATCGCAGCGATAGAATTTGCCAGGGAGAATGATATTCCATTCTTAGGAATATGCTATGGATTCCAGCTCGCCGTCGTAGAATTCGCTAGGCACGTCTGCGGATTGAAAGACGCAAACAGCACCGAGATCAACCCCGACTCATCAAACCCTGTGATAGACTTAATGCCTGAGCAGAGAGGAATAGAGATCAAAGGGGCAACGATGCGGTTGGGAGCACACAAGATAATCGTAAAGCCCGACACCCTCGCAGGCAGCCTCTACAAGAGCGAAGAAATCTGCGAGCGTCACAGACACAGATTTGAGGTCAACCTCGACTTCCTCGAGAAGCTCGAGAAGAAAGGATTAAGGTTCTCGGGCAAGAGCACAGACGGTCGAAGAATGGAGATCCTCGAGTTGCCAGACCGCTTCTTCTTCTTTGCCTCTCAATACCACGGAGAATTCAAGAGTCGCCCCGGCAGACCAGACCCAGAGTACTATGGTTTCGTAAAGTCCTGCTCAAACAGAAAACTGGGAAAAGGCAGACCCGAATTTTAGGTAAGCGCCTACCTCTCAGTTTAATAGGAACGGCTGTAGGGCCTCACCAGCTCCTCAAGCACCGAGAGCATCGCTGGCACCTTGAAAACTATGTCAGTGTAAGTTATTATACCAACAAGCTTGCCGCCGTTCATCACCGGCAGCCTCTTCGCCCTCTTCTTGGTCATAAGCCTGGCAGCCTCCTCGATGCTCAAGTTCTCGTCAATCGTGATAACAGGGCTCGACATGATATGCCGGGCAGTTAAAGTCTCAGGAGCCAAGCAGGGCTCAACCTGTCTCTTGAGTATGTCCCGTTCAGTTATGATACCCACAGGCCTCTCGCCCTGAACCACTACTATGGAACCTATGTTAAACTTGTTCATCGTGGCGACTACTTCCTGCACCGACGTGTCAGGGCGAACAACTCTAACATTCTTCGTCATGATGTCCCTAACGATGACTATAGTTGCCATACACTCTCAACTCCAACAGTATGCCTACATTCATCACTTCGATCATTTATTGCTTTTTGTGATTTAGGATTCCTTGGGTCCTGATGGAACAAACTCGATCGCTTCAGAACAGTTTATATACAGTGCGCTGGGCATTGAAAACTGAAGGCAAACTCTATGAGCAAGCCTGTTGACGATTTGAAGAGTGCCTTTGCCGGTGAATCACAAGCGAACCGCCGCTATCTGGCATTCTCTCACAAGGCTGACCAAGAAGGTTTCTCGCAGGTGGCGAGGCTCTTCAGAGCCGCCGCAGAAGCCGAAACAATTCACGCGTTAAACCATCTCCGAGCATTAGGAGAAGTAAGATCCACCAAGGAAAACTTGCAAACCGCGATAGCTGGGGAGACTTTCGAGTTCGAGAAAATGTACCCCGAGTACTTGAGCATCGCTAGACAAGAAACAAACAAGCCGGCCTACTGGAGCTTCGACGTTGCGAATAAAGTTGAACAGGTCCACAACGGCTTGTTCACGAAGGCCGCCAAAGCCCTCGCTGAGGGCTCAGAACTTCCGCAAACCGACTACTACGTCTGCGGAGACTGCGGAAACACCGTTGAAGGAGCGGCGCCTGAGAGATGCCCCATTTGCGGTGCACCAAAAGCCAGGTTTTTCAAAGTAACCTGACATGAAAGCTCATGACATCCATCAGTTCCCCCGATAATGCTAGCTTCGTGAGTCGCCTAGAAACAGCACAGGGTTACGCTGAAGTCTGGGAAGTCGTCAAGGACACTGTCCAACATTCAATTAACAAACGTAGGAATAAGATGATGCTTTTCCTCGACGACTTACCACTTCAGCTCGGAGCATACCATCCGATCGGGACAAACAACATCGTCCTGAACAGGACACTTGTGCAGATCGTTGAGGCGAGCATCGAGAAGAAGCAGGTAGTTAACGCTCTAATTTACAACCTGCTACTACATGAATACCTTCACGCGCTAGGAGAATATTCGGAACAGAGCGTGAGAGACATGGTCTACAAAGTGGCAAGGAATTGCTTCGGGGAGAAGAACATCGTAACTACGATTGCCAGGAAAAGTCCGTGGATCCTCCTAAGAGATATCCCAATCGGCGCGATCAACACACGAAAACGCGCGATGGAGATCGTGAAGAATTTCGAGGATACGAAGGAATATGTCGTGTAGCGCGCAACCCTGAAATACGTAGAGCGTTGATTCTAGGCCTTTTTCGTCTGAATCAGGTTTTTCTGAGCAACCAGTCTTAGTAGCGTTGAATATTGAAAAAACATACGAGTTGACCATAGGCCAAAGGCTCAGGCGAACTCACGTCTCCAAGCGTTCAAGCGTTACGCGGGCGTTTGTAGAACACCCAGAACTCGCTGATTCTTTAGCTCAATCAGAGATCATGTCACTTATTTCCTTCGGATAAATTCTGGTGTGCCTGAACTGAAGAAACAAGTATACCGATAACGCAATAAACGCAAATACCCGAATGATGCAGGTTATGCTGGATGCTTGTGAACATTTAGGTTCGAGTAAGACAGAGTAGCCACCCACTACTGAGGGGGGTGGAACCACTGTGATGATCGTCGGGAAGTCGGTCTCAGCCTGGACTAAGGACAGCAGACCACTGACATTTACGTACCCGTCTACTCGAGCAAAGTCGTCCACGTGAAGTGGTGGCTCGGAAAGCAGGTCTCCAGGTCTAATCGTGTACGATATTCCGGTAATCGAATATTCATCGCCCGGTTTCGAAAGTGGCGCAAGGTCAGGAACGCTCCATGATGAAGACGTTCCGTCCGGAAACTGATTCGTGACTGTCAGGTTCCTATCCCAGTAGTTGCCCAGATTGATCACGGTTATAGCATAACAGATCGTTTGATTAACTTGAGCTTCAATGGGTCCATCTAGACGAATTCCTATGCCCGTTCCACTCGCAGAAACCCTAGCGATTGCCGCTGTGGAAATAACAGGCAACACCCCGAGCATGACCAACAGAAGCACGCGAGTGCTCCCCAATAATAGGCTCCCTTCTCCCTTTCGCAAATAATATTAAAGAATCTGTTACCTCATAAACATTGTGAATCTATCCTCTATTGACAAGGGTAATCGCAGCCCACAAGCTCAGATACATTTTATTAGTCCCAGTCCAGCGTCCATGCCTGCTCAGTAATCGGCTAAGAATGGCACTCGTTCTTCTTCCATCATTTTCGCGGCAGCAGAAAGCCCGTTCTATTGCTGAACGCACCAAAGACCCCAGCGACCAAGAGGCTAGAAAACCAGAGATAGTACCCGCCATGTGGACAAGCGTTCATAATATGAAACCGATTTCCTGCGTGATATAACATTCGAGAGATGGAGTCTTAGGGTAGATAGCCTAAAGGCTAACAGGCTTTCTCTCTTTTTCCATCTGAGGTACGCGCCACTATCCAGAGACAATCTTAATTCCCAGTTCAGCTATTGTCTTTGCTTCCCTTAGCATGGTGTAACAATGGCACCCGTAATTCAGATCCAAAACCTCACAAAAACCTATGGAAATATTGCCGCTGTCGATCATCTAGACTTAGACATTGAAGAGGGGGAGATTCTCGGACTTCTAGGGCCGAACGGGGCTGGCAAGACTACTACAATCCTCATGCTCGCAACCGTCATTAAACCCACAGATGGCACAGCCATTGTAGACGGATATGACATAAGAAAACAGCCTGAAAAAGTCCGAGGTGTCTTGGGAGTTGCTTTTCAGGAACCCAAGATGTTGTGGGTCAGCACCCCATGGGACGTGGTCAATTGGCATGCCAAGGTGTGCGGGCTCTCTACGTCTGAGCGCAAGCAACGAGTCAAAGAGGTGCTCGACGCGGTTGACATGTGGGACGCAAGACACAAGAACGTTCATGCTTTATCTGGCGGAATGCGCAAGCGAGTTGAAATGTCAAAGGTCCTAATACAGAAACCAAAAGTCGCCATAGTCGACGAACCGACAGCGCAAATCGACATAATAGGCAAACACAAGATATGGAACATGCTTCTCAACCTCCGTGACGAGGGAAGTACGATAATTCTCGCAACGAATGAACTCTACGAGGCTGACCGGCTCTCAGATCGCGTTGGAATACTCCACAGAGGAAAGCTCCTAGTCTGTGGCACACCTAAGAAGTTGAAGGACAGCATATTGGGCGGAGACATAGTTGACGTGGATCTAGGACAGGATGCCTCACCAGAGGTTATTGCAGACCTCAAGGGCTTGAAGGAAGTTGTGGACATCATGCAAGTCAAGTCAAACAGCCTGCGACTCTACTTGAACAAGGTGGAAGAGGTTGTCCCAGACATAATGGGTCTGCTCTCCAAGAGAAACGTGTCCATAAGTTCAATACGGATGAGCGAACCGAGCCTCGATGATGTTTTCGCGCACTACACGGGTCTGACGATTGAAGAGGCTCAGAAAGATCAAGGGTGAATCGTCGATGAACAAGACTCTCTATGTCATCGAAAGAGACATTCGCCTGTTCTTTCAGTACAAGTTTCTAATTATAATGCGCGCGATCTGGTTTGTTTCACAAGTACTCCTTTTTGGAGTAATTGCTGCGAACATGGTGAGTGTCAGCAGTTACTTCCAGTATTACGTCGCAGGACTGTCGGTGATGGCCCTTTATTCCACTGCAATATTTATCGGTTTTGACATTTACGAAGAAGCCGAACACGGAGTCTTCGAATACCTTCTGAGCCTTCCCGTCTCAAGAAGAGATCTCGTCGTAGGCAGATCCATAGGTGGAGGACTCAGAGCGTTCATATACGTTGGCCCACTGGTGGCAATTTCACTATTTGTAATCGGCGCCATCAGCCCATTGAATTTTGCGATCGCATTGCTCGCGCTTTTCCTATTCTCATTCGGCATTTCTGGCATGTCAATTGCAATAGCAGTGCTTATCAAATCCAGCGATCGTTTCGATATTTTCATGGGAGTCCTGGACGCGTTCATCGTTCGCCTGAGCACGACCATGTACCCGTTAGCAATCATCCAGCAGACAAACCCTGTCTACGGTGGAGCCGCCAGTTTTAACCCGCTCAGCTACGCTTCAGATCTCTTCCGATGGGGCACCGGCTTAGAAAAAATAATATACGTACAGAATCCTCTGCTTCCACTCTTAGGAATCGTCGTCTTCTTCGGGCTTTTCACATTCTTGGGCATAACGATCTACGAAAGAATGATTGAAGGCGGAGGCTGGCGGTAGATGAGTGGAATCGTCCGAATGGTCGAACATGATTTCACAAATTTCTTCCGTTACAAGTGGTGGCTCGTAGGCCTAATCAGCATGAACCTTGCGGACTTGTTCGTGTCGGCATTGGTTTACAACACAATTCTAAGGAAAAGCGTGTTCCAAGCAATAGGCAGTTATTTCAATTTCTTTGCGCCTGGTTTGGCAGTGACAGGGCTCTTCGCCTCAGCCTTCATGATAGGAAGGGAAATCAACATGGAGCGTCGAAGGGAGGTTCACCACTACATGCTGAGCTTGCCAATGACACGGTTTGAACTGGCCATTGGACGGGTCCTTTCAGGCGGACTTAGGGGAATGATGTACATGTCGCCACTTCTTCTGACATGCTTCATTTTTGTGGGTTTTCCCAACGTATGGCAATTGCTGATGATCCTAGCCGTACTTTTTCTGCTTGCGGTCGGCATTTCCGGCCTAAGCATCTCCATTGCTGTGTCGACTTCAAGCCTGGAAAAATTCATAACCGCAAGGGGAGCGGTTTACTACCTACTTTTCTTCTGTAGCACAGTTTTCTACCCATTGGTTGTAATTGAGAAGGCAGGACCAGTCATAACCACTTTGGCCGAAATTAACCCTTTGAGTGGAGCTTCCGATATGATAAGGTCTTTCTTGTTGCCTCAGTTTTTCTCTTTCTCCTATCTTTCGATCGTGTACATTTCGACCTTCTCGGCAATTTTCATTCTTACCGCTGCTTTCGCGTACATGAAAATCCTAGAACGACAATAGTATGAGCAATTAGCTTTTCTCAGGGGGCGATCTCTCGAAATGTATCACATAGACAAGTTGGTTCTCGTCCCATTCACCGTAAGCGTCTTGCCACATCTTCCTGAACTCTCTCATCGTAGGGTATCCCTCTCGCTCCGCATCCTCCTCATCGAAATACTTCAGTTTCTTCCTCTCAACCGAGCTGATACGAAGATCGGCAAAGCGTGGCTCCCTGACAATCGCGTGCACGATTGCCCCTGCCTTTATCTTAGGATCAGGAATCGTGAGTCTCGAGGTCTGAGTCTTCTTGCCCTCGACTATCGGCTCCTTTTCGCAGGCTAAGAACTGAAGTTCGTAAGGAGCCTCAGCGACTTCCTCAATGACTTCGTCGATGGATTTTTCAGGTTCAAGGGCGACCCTCTCGATGACTCGAGCTCTTTCCTTAACAGGAAGTTTTCTTTCTGCCAACTTCTTTATGATCTCTGCTTTTTTTTCTGGTTCTTTGACTGAGCGTCCCACTTTCAGTGCGGTGGCGTAGTCGATTTTTCCTTGAGGCACGCTTCCAGAAATAGTGGAGGGAGCAACTAGTCCCTGAACTTCCTCAGGAACCAATTCGGCTGATCTAAGCCATAGAGAGACGGCGTCAGCGCTGACACCGATTTTTCCCGCAACGGCACTCTGGCTCGGGTATTTCTCTGAGAAGTTTTCTAGAAGGTATTTGCACACGTTTCCCTTTTCGATAGCGCTCAATTCCTCTCTCTGAATGTTCTCTACCAGGTTCAGTTGGACCACTTCATCATCGCTGTATTCCCTCACGATTGCCGGGACCTTTTCAAGTCCAGCCTGCTGCGAAGCTCTGTATCGCCTCTCGCCGACGACGACCTCGAACTCTTTGTCCACGGGTCTAATGATTATAGGTTCGAGCAGCCCGACTTCCTTTATGCTCTCAGCGAGTTCATTGAGGCGCTCTATGTTAACCTCTAATCGGGGGTTGAGCTTACTCGGCCGTATTCTCTTCAGCTCAACCTCAATTATCACATTCGGCATAAGCTCTGAACCACCGCTACCTGCGCTTGACAATCTAACTTGCCTTTATTTAAGATTGTAATATACGGTTAACGACTGAAGAGTCTCAGCCTCAGTGGGGCTATTCATGACTCCGCGCGTCAAGCTTTATTTATTGTTCGTACCGTACATCTCGTCCGGTCCCAGCGTGTCCGGGTGTGTGGCTCGAAGCATGCAGCGAGCTGAATAACATAAATGGCACGCGTCTGCGTAACGATCCTCATGCGGTAGGCCGAATTTCTCGACTAGGGCTACTGGGCCGCCGCGAATTAGGGGTTCCAGAATAGCGTTCCCACTAGGTTCATACTCCCTGATCAAACTTGAGAATTTCCTCTGCCAAGCGTTGCCTATGGATATCCCTTGGCACACATGAACCCATCCGAACGGGTCGACGTGAACCCTTTCTGGGCTTGCAAGGTTTTCGTATGGGCACTTGACGAATTCGCTCCAAGGTTTTAGAAAGGCTTTCCCCACAAGATTGACGGCCGCTCTGCCTTTGTACATCAGGCGACTCGCGTACACCTTTGCTCCTCCAATGTTCCCGGGGCTAGGGGTGCCACTCGGATTCTCGGTAGAATTGATCCCCACTTTGATGCCTAGGTTGAATGCAGCTTTAACAGCGTTTTCTACTTCCCCAGTTTGCACTTTGCTATCGTGATAGGAGTCGCTGCTTAGGCTGAGCTCCACGTTCTTCGCTTCAGCCAACGGGGTCAACCATGCCTCGGCGTCCTCTGGGCACGTCGCCCAGTAGCAGTTCGTTAGGACTTCAACGTGAAGGCCGAGTCGCGTAGCGTCTTGAACGGTTTTTAGCATGATGGGATAGTGTAGGAACGGTTCTCCACCTTCGACTGAGACATAAGTGAGGGTCTCAAGCTTCCTTGCTTCATTCAGAATCTGCTTGACTTGCGCGATGTGAAAAGCACCCTTCGCATTTGGGTTTCCCCAAACGAAGCAGTGGTCACATTCCAGGTCACACTTGTAGCTCAAGAGAAAATGAACACCCTTCAACGACACGAGAACCCACCATTACAAAATAGTCGTCCAAGGTAGTTAAGCAGTGGTAATCCACAGAATCGATTTCCTCATTCTCACGAGGAGATAGCGCCGTAGGAGTTTCCACAGACGGAAAAAGTCTAAATCAAACTTTGCCTTTGATGTTTGCTGATGATGTCTCGCATGACTTTGACCGTTGAGACTGCATCTTTGCGGCATCTGGACAGACTTTACGAGATAGAGAGGGAATGCTTCGGAGAAGAGGCGTTCGGTCGGGATCAGATCGCGGCGCTAATTCGAGAGTACAACTCGATAGGCCTAGTTGCGGTTGAGAACAAGGTCATTATCGGCTTCATCTTGGGAGCAATATACTTTCAGAGAAACGCGTTAGATGGACACGTGCTCACCATAGATGTTTCAACAAGAAACCGCCGGCGGGGCGTTGGGTCGAGGTTGCTGAAGGAAATAGAAAAGATCTTCTTGCAGAAAAACGTTAAGACTTGCCACCTGGAAGTCAAGGAAGACAACGTCGAAGCGGTTAGGCTTTATGAGAAGGCTGGCTACAAGAAAATTGCGAAACTGAAGAACTACTATGGAAGAACTGACGGGCTGTACTTGTGCAAAAGGCTAACCTAGGTCGAGGAGTTTCAGCTTGGTTCTCTCATCAAAAGTTCTGCGCAGGCTTGCGCCTTCCGCTTCGAACAGAACAAGTTCCGCCGTAGGTCCAACGTGAGACCCCTTCATAAGGTGGCCGCCAAAGGCTTCCGCTTTCTCGTTTGAGACGACAAGATGCGCGTGAACTACTGTCTCACCCTTCTCGTCGAGTGCTATGTTTCCACTGCATGAAGAAATCTCCATCGGACCGCTAAGATGACTGTACACGTACTCTCCGCCCTTGTAGCAGCCCAAGACCGCGTCTTTCAAGGCTCCAATGAGAATGAACGCTGCCGAGCTAATGCTATTCTCCTCAGCCTCCTTCTTGATTGTCTCAAGAAGATCATCGTTCTCCGCCAACCGAATGAAACAGATTCGCCCCAACTTTGCTTTCGACGCCTTCATCGATCCTCGTTCATTCTATGTGGTATGACTTGATAAGCGTTTCAATCGACAAGCTCGAGCATCGTGGCTCCATTCCAGGAAGAGAGAGAAGTCCGAGGCTATCGAGGCTTAAGACAAGCGCCAGACAAGTCGAGCCTTTTTCTCGATCTAGGCGCAAATCCTAAAAACTGCGTGAAGTAACATTTCATGCCTGCGACGAGATTTGAGAGACAAGCTTGCACAAACGAAAAAAACAGGGTGAAGGCAATAGTCGTTCTTATCCGCAGCACCAACTGGCGATGCGGCAAGTTAGAGTGGCTGATAATTGAGCACTTGTACAGCAGGCTCATGACGCGTGCAACACAAGAAATGCCCGTTAACGATATTCTTTAAAACTTAAGGCATACAAGCAGGAAGAAAAATGAACTCTTAGATGCTTTGAAGAGGCTGGAAAGAAGGAATATAATAAAGATTCTCAAGCTCGTGAACTGATCTCTTCTTAAAGGCTATTTCAGGACTTTGCTACAATCTCTTTCGCGTTCTCGATCCATCGCTGAGTGAAGTAGGGTGCGATCTTCAGTTTCTTGGCCAAATCTTCTGCCGAAGCATTTGCGAGTTGTTCAACGCTGGTAATACCCAGAGCTCTTAGCTGCTCTGCGCGTTTTTCCTTTATACCCTTAACTGCCGTAAGCTCTCTTGTTGGAAGCTGCGGTGCCACAGCAATGGGTTCAACGACGGGTTCAGTTTTCAGCTGCTTAGCTTCCTCCACGGTCCCGGAGATGACTGGGGGCGGCGGAGGAGTCTCTATCGACGCCACCTGCGTAACAGGAGCCTGCGTAACAGGAGCCTGGGCTATTTCGGTTTTAGGTTGTGGCCTCTGAGTGTAGCCAACGCCCGCGAACAGGAGTCCAAGTACTACTGTTGCCACGGCCGAAAGGTTTCTTTCGACGACGTAGTTGCTGAGTGCCAAGAGGGATATGATGGTTATGAGGAAAAAGATCAGTGCCACTACGTACAAGGCATAGTCCGAGCGCATACGGTTTTCTCCGCTACGGTTTTATGTTCTGCTGAAGAGTTTAAAAGATTTTCTGCTTTGAATAAGGAAAAAAGGAGACTTGGTTGTTTTTTTCTGCGGTGTTACTTGAGTAGCTCCTTCTCTGGCGGAGGAGGTTTTATCAAGCCTTCTTTCATTAGTAGCTTCGTGGATTCTCTGGCGTTTCGTATTATCGCCGTAGCTCTTTCGTAGAGCTCTTTTCTGCTTGGTTTGACCCTTGCAACCCCTTGATCTATGGATTTTAAGGCGCACGCCACTGCTTCCCTCGGGTAGACCTCCCATTCTTCCATTCTTGGCAGAATGTCTTCCTCGTTAATTCCACGCTCCTCAGCGAATTTTGCCAGTTCCTCAGCAGCCGCTATGCACATGTCGTCAGTTACAGTCTTGGCTTTGACGTCAAGCACGCCTCGGAATATCGCTGGGAACCCTAGACTGTTGTTGACTTGATTTGGAAAATCGCTTCTGCCTGTGGCAACTATTCGGGCTCCTGCTTCCTTGGCTTCCCAAGGCCATATTTCTGGTATGGGGTTTGCGCAGGCAAACACTATTGAATCGTCGTTCATGTTTTTTATTAACTCCTTTCTTATGGTGTCTGGGCCTGGTTTGGAAGCGGCGATTACTGCATCTACGTCTTTGAAGGCGTCTGACATGTCGCCTGTTCTGTGTTCTGCGTTAGTTTTCTGCGAGAGCTCGAATTTCCAGGGGTCTTCGTCCTTTGTTATGTCTTTTCGACCGGGGTAGATCAGTCCCTTGGTATCTACCAAGAATATGTTTCCAGGCTTCACTCCCCACCTCATTAGGACGTATGTGGTTCGGAGGTTGGCCGCGCCTGCTCCGACCAATGTTATGAGGCTGTTCTTGGGGTTCTTGCCGACTATTTTGAACGCGTTGATGAGTCCTGCCAATATCACCGTGGCCGTGCCTTGTTGGTCATCATGCCAGACTGGAATTTGTAGTCGTTCTCTCGCTTTTTCCAGAACTTGGAAGCATTTGGGCTTCTCGATGTCCTCCAGGTTTATGCCGCCGAAGGTTGGTTCGATGAGCTCGCATGCTCTGATTATCTCTTCTGGATCCTTGGTTCTTAGGCATACTGGAAACGCGTCAACGCCGCCTAGGTACTTGAACAATATGGCTTTTCCCTCCATCACGGGCAATCCGGCTTCTGGGCCTATGTCGCCTAATCCCAAGACGCGTGTACAGTCAGAGACGACGGCTACAAAGTTCCACCTGTTAGTGAGTTCAAAGGATTTTTCCTTGTTAGCCTGGATTTCTTTGCATGCCGCGGCAACTCCGGGAGTGTACCATATGGCAAAGTCGTCGGGGCTTGCAATCGCGCATTTGGTCATTACTTGGAGTTTTCCACCGTAGAACTTGTGCATTGGTGGCGCTAGCGTCGATGGTTTCTTCGCCTTGGCGAGCAATTCGTCTACTGTGGGTTTCCTCTCTTCTTTTTTCTGTTTAGACATTACGCTATTCTCCTTTTCACTGGAGGTTGATGTCTTTATCCTCAGATCTTAAACGTTGTGGTCGTGCACTAGGAGAAAACGTCAAGCTGAGATGGTCGCCTTGTTACGTACTGCACAATAAATATCGCAGTTTCTGCGCATGCTAAGCAACGGAAGCCTCTGACCCTGACCTCGTCGAGTGATCAAACGTAGAAAAAGCTATCAAATGACTCTGATATTCTAGAAGAAAATGATGAGAGAGTGGAATGGCGTCTGCTAGCTTCTAGTATCTTCTTTGCCTGTAGCCGCCTCGTCGATCTCGACCGCCGTAACCCCCGCCGTAGCCTCTTCCTCCCCCTCTGCCCCCGAATGATCGTCTGGGCTGTTCGTAGACTTGAGTTGACATGTTGTTCTCCGTGTTCACTTCGCCCTGCAAAGGCTGTTCGGAAGTCTCAAGTGTACCGTATCTCCCGATGTTCAAGCGCATGTTGCCTCTGAACAGGTTTATGTAACCGTTCTTGACCTGTATCGTGTCTCCTTCGTTCACTTTCTCGATGTTATCGTCCCACAGCGTGAGATATATGGAGCCCGTTTCATCACCGACCAGTGCATCGCTCACCTTGTGGGCTGCACCATCTCTTCCTGCTGCGATGCTTCTAACTTCGGTCTTCGAAATCACTTTGGCTAGCACGTTTACCGCTCTTGATTGAGGGTTCAGCTCATTCACTTTGGCGTCTACTGGCTGTCGAGCACCCGAAAATCCTTCTACTGCCAAATTCTTTCAACACCTTATGTTTTGACATGACAGATAGCGCTACCATTGACACTTAAGGTTTTTGGTGGGTTGATTTTGCCTTTAGTGCCAACGCTCACGTACCTTTAGGGGCCACTTACGGCTCAATGGCTATCTTAATCTCAGTCTTGGATGTCGAAAGCACGTCGAAGGCACGTCTGATGTCTTCAAGCTGCATCCTTCCTGTCACGAGCCGGCGCACGTCGATTACCCTAGACGCGATCATGTCCAAAGCTCTCCTGAAGTGCAGTGGATTTGCGTGGAAGGCTCCTTGAACCCTGAGCTCTCCGTAATGAACATTCTCGGCGCTTACCTTTACTTCTGTTCCCGGGGGACACCCGCCGAACACCAGAACTGTGCCGCCCTTTCTCACGAGGCCAAGAGCCTGCTCCCATGTGGCCGGCAGCCCGATGGCCTCGACCACCACGTCCGCGCCGTACCCGCCCGTTAGTTCCTTGATCCGCTCAGCAGGGTCCTCCGACTTGCTGTTGATGACATTGTCTGCGCCCAGCTTCTCGGCAAACCTTAGCCGATCGTTTACGATGTCTACTACTGCAACTTTCGCGGCTCCCATTCGCCTTGCAGTCAATAGATGCAACAGTCCTATCGGGCCGGCACCGATTATTGCAACCTTATCGCCCAGTTTTACCTGCGCCTCCTCGGCTCCGTGAAGGACGCAGGCAAGTGGTTCTGTCAATGCTGCTTCCTCATATGATACTCCATCAGGAATTTCCTGCATGTTGACGAAAACCATTCTAGCCGGCACCTTAACGTACTCAGCGTACGCGCCCCATAGCCAAATCATGTTCTCGCAGAGGTTGTACTTGCCCCTCTGACACATGGCACAGTGCAGGCACGGTGCACTGTTTCCTGCACGAACGCGCATTCCCTTTGTCGGCCATTCCAGGCCTTCAGCGACTTCGACCACGTCTCCGGCCCACTCATGTCCGAAGACCGTTGGAAGTTTGATGATCTTTTCAACGTAGCCCCTCTGAAAAATTTTCAAGTCTGTTCCGCAAGTCGTCGCGGCTTTGACCTTGACCAGAACCTCGCCGGCATCAAGTCTCGGAACTTCGACGTCCTCAACTCTCAAGTCCTTTACACCATAAAGCAAGGCTGCCCTCATCCAACATCACTCCCTATAAACGATGACCTTCAGGCTCTCCCTCCCCTGTCTAGCCGTTCTGAAAGCTTCCGCTGTATCTTCAAGCGCGAAGCGATGAGTTATCAGGTCTGCTGCTCTTAGTCTCCCAGACTTCATGAGCTCAAGAGCCTCTCTTGTCTCGACGTGAGAAGTCGAGTAAGATGGAATTATCCTAAGCTCAGAAAAAAACAGTTCCTTCGGACTGACCTGCATAGTCTGGTCAGGCGACGTAGGAGCAAAAATGCACAGAGTGCCTCCCCTACGGCAGACGCTCATAGCGGCAGCGTAAGCCTGAACGGTCGGTGCAGTGACCACAGCGACGTCGACGCCTCTTCCATCAGTCTCGGCCCTGACAATGGCAACCAAATCTTCATCTTCGGGGTTCACCGCTATGTCCGCTCCGAACCTTCGAGCAGCATCTAGTCGAAAATCGAGCGGGTCACTGACGATGGTCTTTGAGGCGCCCAGAAGCTTTGACAGCATCAGATGAATGATTCCAGTCACTCCTGCTCCGATCACGGCAATGGAGTCACCAACTTTCAAGCTACACTTTTTCATCGCTCGCAGGCAACAGCCGATAGGTTCGATCAACGTGGCCTCGTCGAAGGACATGCTGTCTGGAATTTTCAGCGTGTCAACTTGAAGGTTCAACGGAGGAACCCTGAAGTACTCCGAAAACCCTCCTGGCTCGATATTCGTTTCCGGGAACTGTTTGCAGAGAGTGTAATCGCCATGCAAGCAGTAGTGACACTTTAGGCAGGCAACGTGGTGGTGTACAAAAATCCTGTCGCCGGTTTCAAAGCCTTCGACCCTGCTTCCGTTCCGGACAATCGTTCCTGAAGGCTCGTGGCCGAGAACCAGAGGAGCCCTAGTACTCAAGTACCAGTCCATCAAGTCTGAACCGCAAACTCCGCATGCTCTCATCTCAACCAACGCATCGTGCTCGCCGATCTTCGGCGTCGAAGCCTCCTCGACGCGCATGTCTCTCGGCCCATAGTACATTGCAACTTTCATAACAATCCAACCGTTCTTAGGACAGCAGGCTCACAGCATTTTCTATGAGCAACCCCGCCCTCAAGGTTTCCCAGAGTCAGCTTCCCTATCAGCCGTCCGACCCTTCAAAGTTCATGCGCACTCGCCTTAAGAACTCGGCTGCGGGGACCCCGTCCAAAACCCTGTGGTCATAAGTCAGACTAAGCATGACCATGGGCCTGACTTCGACTTTTCCATTTACAGCCACAGGCCGTTCCTTTATGGCTCCGACCGCAAGAATGGCGGCCTGGGGTGGGTTGATGATCGGAATGAA
>Ga0187771_10001496_pt1 | contig 15660 bp, 16 predicted proteins | sample 0116_SJ02_MP15_1_FD_133139 | JGI IMG/M metagenome (GOLD analysis project Ga0187771, IMG submission 133139) | Tropical peat soil microbial communities from peatlands in Department of Meta, Colombia - 0116_SJ02_MP15_10_MG | ecosystem: Environmental > Terrestrial > Soil > Wetlands > Peat | place...
CAGCGACGGGTGGACGTGGATCTGGGGTGCCAGAGTCGCCAACACCTTCGCTTGGATAATAGAGCCTAATTTAGGGAACTTTGGGCCCATATTGAATCCTGACGTGTACGAAAACCAGCTTTACCTCCTTCACCAATACCACAGGGTGTGCGTCGGCATCGACAACACAGTGCAGTTCCAACAATCTTGGGGAGCAGACAGAAATTCGCCACAAACAGTTACTATAGAGACATGGGGCATGCAATACGTGAACAGCGGATTCTTCGGCGCACCATAGGTCCCACCGAAACATTCAACAAGAAAGCTCCACCCACCCATCATCGGCTGCCTGCATAAAAACATCGGCGAACGAAGAAGACAAGTTGCTTTAGAATACCCGAAGCTGGCCGCTGGCCCGAAGGGTTAGAGTCTCAAGCCGAAGAGACTCAAGAACGTTGAAAGAACTCAACGGGGCCCTTTCAAGACTTAAAGCTCAGGAGAGCAGGGCATGAACCAACTGTTACCACACACCATTACTATTACCATTACTTCTAAACGAGCAACGCCAACAACTTCGTCACGCACACGTCGCGATCGAGTTCTCCCCTCAGCACGGGATTCGCCTATCGTATCCAGACTCAGCAGCGCCAGCGAGAAAAGGAAAAGCAAAACAAAAATGTAAACAACAACGACAACCTTATACAGCAACGAAATGCTCGAAAACAAAAGCACGTACGTGCCCAGCACCACGAGTACGAGAGCAACCGCACTCATGCTATTGGACATTCTTATAGATATCTCGTCCACCTACTCATTAAAGCCGTCACGTGCCCTCCTAAAACGCATGGTCCTAGATAAAAATATCCACGCCTAGAAAAGATTCTTGAAGAAAGGAAAGCTCAAAAAGCTCTAAAAAAGATCCTAACAAGCCTAACTTTCAGAGCTCTCGCATCCGATTTGGCCATCGTTGGCACGAGACACTAAAGAGAAAAGACCCTTCTCGTCAGAACATGTGTTTCTACCAATGTTACGTTTAAATGTTTGAACCGAAAATACCTAAGTGAAACTAGAGGGTATCGAAATGGTCAACTTATGGCGAGACATTCCATGCGGTCCAGACCCTCCGCATAAAGTCTACGCAATCATCGAGGTGCCGAGTGGAAGCACAAACAAGTACAAGTTCGACTGCGAAATTGGATTCTTTAGACTTGACAGAGTTCTCTACTCCGCCCTCTACTACCTAGGTGATTACGGCATAATCCCAAGATCATGGTCATTAGACGGAGAACCCCTCGACATTCTAGTGTTGACCACAAAGCCCACGTTCACCGGCTGCGTGATCACCGCCCGCCCCATAGGCGTCCTCACCACAGAAGATGAAAACGGACAGGACGACAAGATCCTCGGAGTGCCAGTGAACGACCCGAGGTTCGAGGAGATTCTGGACATAGACGACGTTGCAAAACACTTGAAGGCGGAAATCGCAGACTTCTTCGTGAACTACAAGAGACTTGAACCTAAGAAGTGGGTCAAGATCAAAGAATGGGGCGACGCTAAGGCTGCGGAAAAACTGATACTTTCGGCCTATCAATTGTACAAGGAAGAATTCCACTCCACCTAGCGCCGGACATTGCGCGTGGAAAAGCCCAGGTAATTCGTTCGAACCTGAGAAAGAAAACAGAATCAAAAAGGCAAAAGCGCGCCAACGCATAGTCCATGGTAGATTCCATTTTGTAGAATTCGCAACGGTCAGGCAGTTCCAAGTGCAGCTGTAGATGTGTTGTACATGTCTACAGAAACAGAATCTAGAATACAGAATGTTTAATTTCCTTTGGACAGCTTTTCAAACTTGTTTTGGTGGCCAGGCGGATGAAGCCTCCCTCATCCTTACGATCATTGCTGAAGCGGAACGGATACTCCGAAAGGACAGTTGATGAAATTTGGAAATGGTACGATTTTAGCGAGAGAAAAGGAGTCGCGAGCTTCTGATCTAGGCCGCACTGCCAGAATTCTTGTTTGTAATCTTTCTTCTGCGTCTTGATGACTTGTTTATCGTCTCTACCAGCCTCGGTAGATCCCTGATTGAAGCGATGAAGTAACTCGCTCCAGAAGCAATAAGCTCTTTTTCAGACGACACGCCAGTCGGCAAGCCTACGGCGATGACGTCCAACTCCCTTGCACACTGCATGTCACGGGTTCCGTCTCCAATCAGGATCGCCTCTTTTGGGTTTACGCGCAAAGCTTTCAAAGTGGCCTTCAAATGCTCAGGACTGGGTTTAACGAACTTAACCTTGTTTCTAGGCGTAACGGCATCGAAGAACTTAGATATGCCAAACCGTTTCAGGATATGGTTCGTCGATTTCTCGCTGTTAATAGTGCACAGGCCAATTTTCAAGCCCATCTTCTTCAAGGTTTCCAGCGTCTCGACGGCGCCTGAAATCAGACCGGTGGTTTTCGCGGCTTCCAGCTCATATTTTTCAGCTATACCCAGGGCTTCGTTCCTCACTTTGCCAACAGTCCTATCGGATTTGCCGTTGTTTTTAAAAAAAATCTCGGCCATCTTCAGCATGTCAAATATGCTCTGGTTAGTCGACAGTATCGAGCCTGGTAGCCCGACTCTGATGAGATAACTCCTGACATCTGCCTTCACGGTCACGTAGTCCAAGTTGAAGTTTGCAATCGTGCCGTCCAAATCGAAGACCACAGCTTTGACAGCCATCAGCTCTCAACCTTTCCTGATGGATTTTTGAAGGCTCTAATCACGCTTGACTAGAGATATACTTTGCGGTAAGACCAGAACGACGAGCTCTAAAAGCGAAAGCGTGAGTCTGTGGATTCGAGATGAGTCAAGAATGGTGAGCTTTCTCTAGAAAAACATGGGCTTCCTTTTGGGTATATGGCGAGGGAAGTCTCCTTTGCATGCCGTTCATGAGGCCGTCGAACGACTTCGTACACTCGCAGTTGGGTCTTCGATACAAACCCTTTAAGTTGGACCCAAGGCGCATAAATATGAGTAACAGCTGGGCAAAACTGTGGAATTCACTAAAACTGAGCGCCTGTCGTTGCGAGATCTGAACGAAGCCGATTGGCACTCTGTTCATTGCTACGCTTCAGACCCAGAGGTCGTTCGATACATGAACTGGGGGCCCAACACAGAAGAGGAAACGAAAGCCTTCATTCAGCGAGCGCTCGCAGAACAAAAGGAGAAACCGCGCAGAAAATACACGCTCGGAATAGTCGTAAGAAACGAGAACAAGCTCATCGGCGGCTGCTCGATCTTCGTTTCAAACATCGACAACAGAGAAGGATGGATCGGATATTGCCTCAATCGCCATTTCTGGAGAAAAGGATACGCCACCGAGACAGCGAACGCACTCGTCGAATTCGGGTTTGATAAACTAAGCTTGCACAGAATATTCGCCATCTGCGACCCAGCAAACAAGGCATCTGCACACGTTCTGGAGAAGATTGGCATGAAACGTGAGGGTCACCTCCGAGAGAACATTTGGGCAAAAGGAAAGTGGCGAGACTCTTTACTGTACGCTATCTTGGAACACGAACGTGTGCGTGCTCGAGGTGGCCAAAGGTAAACTCAATATTCAACCCTCAACAATGTAAAATATTGATCCAGCATGAACTTCGAAGAATACATTAGAGAGAAACTCTGGCCTATATTAGTTGAAACGGTCCATGCCTTAGTCATGTATCCGCACCATAAGGCCTTCACGAGAGATACTGTGCTTCCCGAAAAACCCGAGACAATCCCCGCAGAATTGGCTGCGACACTGAACATACCGTTTGGCGAGGCCTTAGTGATTCTGTGGGAACTGGCGAGCGAAACGAAGGTTGACCCCTAGTTTAGGGTTCGGTCTCTTTGAAGGCTATTCTACAACGTATCTAAACGCTAGGTGTTCGCCGGCTGTCGGGCTTTTTCTTATTATTCGCAGTATGTCGCCCGGCTTGGCTCCTATCGCCTTGACGGTTGGGTCCAACGAGCTTATCTGAGGCAGTTGGTACGGTTGCACCCTGTACTTCAGCAGGAGCTCCGTTTTCTCTTCTTCACTCAGAATTTCATGCTTCGGAACAAGCCTGTGTTGAAAAAGGTCGAAGGCTGGGAATGTCTTGGGCAGGAGTTCAATCTTCTTCTTCCTGGCACCCTGCTTAACGGCATGCGTGTATCTTCCGTCAGTGACTATTATCCCCCTTTCTACGTCAGCGTCTTTCATGGCTTTCGAAAGACGGTTTATGCTGTTTATGCCCACGGTGCTCTCACCTGGAACGCACCAAACGATGGCCTTCTGCTTGTCCCTTGGAATCTCGACCAAGTATTCAACAGCATCTTCACGTTTCTGTTTCTTGAAGAGTTTGTACCCTCTGAGCTTTATCAAGACCTCGGCCTTGCGCTCTTCGAGAGTCGCGACTTTCTTGCTCAAAGATTAAGCCTCGTAACAGAACATTCGAAACCTAAACAACCCGTTAACCCTTAAACCTTACGCTTGATAAGGATGAAATGTTGTTCATGAAAAAATCGCTTCTGGAAATGTTGTTTATGTCAAACGATGAAACCTGGGAGGCCTAGGATAACTAGGTTCGAAGAACTATTTCCTCAGCACAGTTTCTGATGGCTTCAGCATACTCAGACATTGTTTCTGGAGTGTACGGTTTCAATGTGTTGAGGCTTTTGTCAAGCGTGTCTCCGGGCACAAACTGCTGCAGTGCCCATGCTCTTGCGCCATTCACAAGGCTACTCATAGCGCACACGTCTGCAGGTTCAAAGAAGCCTGGCACGACCGTTGTTCTGAACTCGTACTCGATTTTGCCCATCTTCAAGATGTCCACGGTGTGCACAAGTTCAGCCGTATCACGGGCTCCCAGCAGCTCGTATTTTCCCAGGCTCGTTTTCACATCCAGTGCCACGTAGTCCACGCTCTGCAAGCACTCTTCCAACATATGCGAGTCCAATCCGTTGGTGTCCAATTTCACTGCAAACCCTCTGTCTTTAAGCTTCTTCAAGAATTTTGGTAGCTCTTTGTGAATCGTCGGTTCTCCGCCTGTGACCACGACAGCGTCAACGTATTTTTTGCGTTCTTCAAGAATTTTCAGAACCGTTTCCTCGTTGAGAAAGGGCGGTTGGGGGTTGACCACTATGCGCCAGTTGTGGCAGAAGGGACAACGTAGGTTGCAGCCAGGTGTGAAAAGCACAGAGCATATTCTGCCCGGAAAGTCCGTTAGACTTGTTTTCTGAATCCCGCTGAACTTCATTGGCTTATCACTTGAGCGGGGGCCGCTGGAGTAACTGCTGACTTGTCAAAGGTTTTTCTTATGGCAAATTCTGCTTGTTTGCCATCGTTCCACTGATCCACTGGTCTCAGATACCCAACAACCCTTGAGTATACTTCGCACTTTGCTCCACAAGTTGGGCATTGCTTGTGTTCGCCCTTTACGTAGCCGTGGCTTGGACAAATGCTGAACGTTGGTGTCAGCGTGAAATAAGGCAGATGCGAACTCCAAGCTGCCTTCTTGATGAGTTCTGCCGACGCCTTCCATGATGGAAGCCGTTCGCCAAGAAAGATGTGGAAGACTGTTCCGCCAGTGTAAAGCGTCTGCAGTCTGTCTTGGTGCTCCAGCGCTTCAAACAGGTCGCCCTCGAAATCAACTGGCAACTGTGAAGAATTTGTGTAGAAAGGTTCTGCACCGTTCACCACGTTTTTCTGATTGGCGGCGATGATGTCAGGGTACCTCTTTCTGTCAATCCTTGCGAGCCTGTAGCTAGTCCCCTCGGCCGGGGTGGCTTCGAGATTGTACATGTTGTCTGTTTCGTCTTGAAATTCCAGAAGCCTCTTGCGCATGAATTTAAGCGTCCTGATCGCAAAGTCTGTCCCGTCGCCTGAGAAGATGTTCACGCCGAACAGGTTTAAAATCGCCTCGTTCATACCTAGTATGCCGATGGTCGAGAAGTGGTTTCGCCAGTAGCGGCCGTGTTTCACTTTGACGCTTTGGAGATAACGCTTCGAATACGGGTAAAGTCCGTTTTCGGTAAATGTCTCTAGTACCTTCCTCTTTATTTCCAAGCTGTCTTTGGCGACTTCCATGAGAGCTTCTAGACGTTCAGAGAATTCGTCCTCATCCTTAGCCAAGTACCCGATCCTCGGCAGGTTCAGAGTCACAACGCCTATTGATCCCGTCAACGGGTTTGCACCGAAGAAACCGCCGCCTCGATTGCGCAGTTCGCGATTGTCGATTCTGAGTCGGCAACACATGCTTCGGACGTCTTCAGGCTTCATGTCGGTGTTGATGAAATTGGAGAAGTAAGGCACTCCGTACTTGGCAGTGACTTCGAAGATTTTCTGAGCTATGGAGGATTCCCAGTCGAAGTCCTTTGTGACACAGTAGGTCGGTATCGGAAAAGTGAACACTCTTGCCTTAGAGTCGCCCTTGCTCATCATGTCTGCAAAAGCAGCGTTGAACATGTCCATTTCTGTCTGCATTTCTCCATAGGTGGCGTGCGTCTGTTCTCCGCCGATTATTACAGACTCGTTCTTTATGTAATCTGGAACGGTCAGGTCCAAAGTAACGTTTGTGAAGGGTGTCTGGAAACCCACACGCGTAGGCACGTTCATGTTGAAGAAGAACTCCTGCAGTCCCTGTTCAACGTCTTTCTGATTCAGGCCGTCGTAGCGGATGAACGGTGAGAGATACGTGTCGAACGTGCTGAACGCCTGAGCTCCTGCGGCTTCGCCTTGAAGAGTGTAGAAGAAGTTGACAATCTGCCCTAATGCTGTCCTAAAATGCTTGGCTGGTTTGCTCTCTATCTTTCCTGAGACTCCTCCGAACCCCGATGTTAGCAGTTCTCTTAGGTCCCATCCGACGCAGTACGCGCCTAGCACTCCGAGGTCGTGGATATGCATGTCGCCGGAAAAGTGAGCGTCTGCGATGTTCGAGGGGTAGATTCTGCTGATCCAGTATTTCGCGATGACAGTTGATGAGAGATAGTTGTTCAAGCCCTGCAATGAATAGCTCATGTTGGAGTTTTCTCGGACACGCCAGTCCTCTATGTCCAAGTACTGGTCCACGAGGTCCGCATCGCTCAACAGAGCTGCGAGCTCTCTTTGGTCTTGATGCTGTTTGCGGTACAGGATATAGGCTTTCGCCGTTCTCGCATGGCCGTTCTCTATGAGTGTTTTTTCAACCAAGTCCTGAATCTCTTCCACTGTGGGAACGCCGTCTTCGCCAAAGTGGAGGCTTAGCTGGGCCATTACCTGATCGCTAAGTCTTTTTGCTTGGTCGCGGTCTTTTCCCCCGACAGCTTTGGCCGCCTTCCAAATCGCGCTTGTTATACGTTCTTGGTCAAACGATTCTAACTTTCCATCACGTTTTCTAACAGACTTCATGCTTTTACCTCTTTGAGCAATTTCTGGAAATCTTCAGGTTCCTCGAACTTCCTGTACACCGAGGCGAACCTGATGTAAGCCACTCGGTCAAGTTTCTTCAGATATTTCATTACCAAATCTCCGATCTCTTGAGAGCTAACTTCCTCTTTTCCAGGCGCCATCAAGTCTTGTCTGACGTGCTCTGCCAGTTCGTGGATCTGCTCCATCGTCACGGGTCTCTTCTCGCAGGCTTTCTGCAGACCTCTGATGATCTTGTTGAGGTCAAAGCGCTCCGGCCTGCCGTCTCTTTTCTTCACTATCAACTCAACCGTTTCAACGTACTCGTACGTCGTGAAGCGTCTCTCGCAGTCTTCGCACTCTTTGCGCCTTCTGACAGCGTTGTCAGGCGAATCCCTCGTTTCGAGGGTCTTCAGGTTTTCAGACCCGCAGTAGGGACACTTCAAACCATCACCATGTATGCGCTCAGGAAGTTGTTAGTGTTTCACAACTTAGGGAAACGCTGTATCTAGCGTTTGGTATTTAAGTTCTTTCTACAATAATGTTGAATTTATCTGGAGAACATGCAGGTAAGTCATGTTTGATGTGAACATAATCACCAAAAAACCAGGTTGGCAAAGGAGGTGTATTTAGGTAAAAGGGCTTCATTTCTGGTCAACAGTGAAGCTGTTTAAGATTTTCGCATATAACTACTTTCTAATCGGGTTGATTGCTGTCGATTCTTTTTCTCATCACAAAAGACCATTTCCTTTCCTGTTTGTCTAGGAAGCCGAATCTCTGGTAGAGCTGCCTCGCGGGAGTGTTCGTCTTTAAAACGGTGAGTTCTAGCCATTTCTTGCCGAGCCTTTTTCCAACCAGAGTGCAACTGCTTAGAATGAAAGTGGCTACGCCGTGTTTTCTGTATTCTGGTGCTACGCCCAAACTGCCCACGTATAGAGAGTCAGATTCCTTGCGTAGCACGAAAACGCCGACTATTTGCTTCTTCAACTTGACGAAGTATCTCTCCTCTCTGAAAAAGGCAAGCTCGCATCCCAGAATGTAGGGCACGGCGATGAGCATAGCTAGCTTTCCTGAGTTCCCAAAGAAGAGCATTGCCTTCCCACGTTCGCCTTTTTGGAAGAAATTGAAGTTGCATAGGTTGAATGTCAGGTGTTCTAGTCTTCTGACAGGGGCGATTTTGAGACGCTCCTTGAAGATAGTCACGATAGTGCTTTCCTCTCTTTGCCTCTTTGACAGATCTTAAATTCAGAGTCTCAGCTGCCAATTCCGAACAGTGCAAACGCTGCAAAGGTTGGCAGTAGTATTGTCATGCTCACGAGGGAGACGCTCATCAATCGATCTTTTTGCCACATTTGTAACAGAAGCTCGCGCCACTTGGATTCTTTTCTCCGCAATCTGTACAAACAATTTGTCTGGCAAAACCTTTTTCTTTGACGTTGTCTGTCACCGTCTTGAACGCCTTCTGCGTCTCTTTTGCGGCGGTCGTAAATGCTTTTTCAAATTCTTTTTCCATCTTAGCGAAGGCTTCTCTCACATCTTCCAGAGGGGCAGCAACGCCAGCTTCAACGCCTTTTCTAGTTCTAAACCCACATTTTGGGCAGAAGTAGGCGTCTTCGGGTACTTTTTCGCCGCACTTCGAGCAAAACGCCATAGGCATCACTCAGGGCAGAGAGGTGTGGAGAACAATTTAAATCTTGCCGAGTTGTGCTAGCGCGCCTTCATCCAGCATTCAGAAGACGGCCGAAATTTTTCTTCTGTTCTTAACCTTCTCAAAATACTGTGCTCAAAGAAAGAAAAAAGGAAAATGGGGCTAGGGGAGGCTGTTTCCGTAGTTGTCGATTATGATGATGCCATCAGCTTTGTCCACGACACCGTCGCCGTTTATGTCTGCCTGTGGGTTCCAGTTCGGGCTAGCGGGGGTGCTACCGTATGCCGCGTCCCAGGCTATGAGATCGTTTATGTCCACTTTGCCGTCTCCGTTCACATCGCCCAATATCTTAACCTTAACGGTTCCATTTATCAGCACGTTGTTCGCAAGATTCGTCTCGTAGGGCACCGCGGTCGCATTAGCGCTGAGGACGTAAGGAGACAGCGCAGCGAGGCCCGAGGTGTTCCAGTTGGCGACGTAAGCGTACGTCGAATTGGGCGGTAGGTTCAAGACCGGAAACGTCGCTATATATGTGGTGTTCGCGTATATACTGACGGTGAAGTTTTCCGGCGCCATCCCGAGGTTAGCTGCTATGGCAGTGACGTTGACAATGTTTCCATCGTAAGTCTCGTTCGTTGAAGCTGAAAGTCCTGTTATCGCTACATCGTGGGCCAGCACGCTTACTTGGCCACCCGTGACTTGCACGTTTTCTATCAGGCCGCTTGAGTTCGCTAAATTGCAGCTTGTAAAGCTAAGAGGACTAACTCCATATTGGGCTATCTTGAAGATGATGTTTACGAGAGCCGTGGGGCTCGTCGCGCTGATGCTCGGAAGGTATGTGACGTTCGCCCAGAACCATCCTTGGGTGCCATTGGCCTGCCAGTTCGGCGTGGGCAGGTTCGCGTACGGCATGAAATCCTCGTTAACCACTGAAAGCATCGAGGGGTTGAAGCTCAAGTTGAAATCTATGCTCACTAGGCCTGTGACGTTGACCACCGTGATGTTAACGCCGAACCTCTGTCCAACCACGAGTGTATTGTACACGACCTGGGGCGGATCTACGTAGACTACCGTAGAAAGCTGAGTTGCCGTAATCGGCCTCAGCATAAAGAAAGTTATGACCGAAAGCGCGAGAACAAGTATGAGCGCTACTACTCCTTTTTTGATCTTCTTTTCATTCATTCATTATCACCTCCTGCTGTGTAGGTTTAAATTTTTGGCAACCAAGAAAGGGGTGACGTAAATTCCGCTGTCGAAGAGACTCGACAAAACTGTCGCATCCAAAGTGTCCAAAACTCCATCGCCTTTAATTAGTCTTGTTATCGTTTTAAGGTTCTGCTTTCGTGCTCCCACTCTCGCTTGTTTCGTTTTTTTGAAGAACTCCATGTTCGCTGTGCCGCCCCGCGGCAGGTCCGTGCAGAGACTTTTGTTTCTCGTTGTCGATCTCCAGTTGTCTTCCACCCACCCCTTCTCTCCTTGACCTCTTCTTTAGAACCGCCGAATCTCTCAGAGAACCGGCGCGTTTTTGAAGTTACACTTTACGAAGAGTATATGTATGTAGAACGGTGCTTTTTAGCGTTGCCGCTTTTTCTGAGATCGGGCTCATTCTATGAGGATGTGTTGTCTTCGTAGAAATCTCTTCCCGTTTATGCTCGGAAACAATCTTCGTTCTTACGTCGACTCACTGAATAGAACCGACACCCTGTCTGACTTTTTTGCTTCAGGTTTTAGCTTGCGCTTCTTCTGTTTTCTTGCAGACATGGACTGCTACTTTAGAAACTGCCAGTTACGAGCTTCTTCGCTTTTTCTATCTGTTCGTCTGAATATGCGGCCCATGGTGTTTTTTGTCGTCTCCGGCATTTATTATTTTCATACCATCAGCCCGCTTGATTGAACCGAGGTGAGGCTTTTTTCAACTCTTCGCTCTTACGATACAGCTCAGTCTTCTCAGGTTTCTTTGGATGGAGGAGCTTAGTACCATCCTACTTCTGGCTTTAATATAATGCGTTTATCGCTCTTTTCTTTTCAAGAAAACTGGAGGCTGTACAAACATTTATTACGTTTTCAAGTGCTCCTAACTCAAGAAGAGCCATGACTATTCAGGTTCGCGACTTCTCTTACGAGGATCTGCGGACTCTGGCAAAACTTTTGAACGAGACAAACAGGGGATCGTATGAATACATTCCGCTCACAGAGGACGAGTTGCGGGCGAGAATCCAAGAAGGAAAGTTTCGCACACTGATAGCAGAGCAGAACGGTGACGCTGTGGGTTCCGTTACCTACAGCGACGGGTTTTGGGGCGAAGAGATCAGATGGCTTGCCGTTCTAGAGAGACCCGACCGCAAAATCATCGAAGACGGGTTGGTATTACAGGCTGAGAAATTTGTCCACAGGGGAACGGTTTTCACGTCAGTCGAAGCAGAAAGTCCCAGGACCAGCGATTGGACAGAGAGGGGATACAAGCCCGAGGGCGGCATGTACCAAATGATAGCGAAGCTCGAGCATGTTCGGCCGCTTCCAGCCGTTCCAGAAGGCGTTATCCTCCGCAGCTCGAGACCTGCGGATGAAAAAAAGATCGTCGAAACTGTGAACTCAGTGTTTGGATGGGAAAGACTGAAACAAGGCTTTATTGAGAAGGGCAAGGTTGAGTCTCCTCCCTTCGACGAAGAATGGGTTCAATTAGCAACGCTTCAGGACAGAGTACTATCTGTTGTCGTTGCATGGCCCGCTGTGAAATACAATGAGCACTTCGGTGGAAAGCGAGGCTATCTCGGTCCTGCGGCAACGGTCCCCGAGTTTCGTTCGAAAAAACTCGCGTCTGCTCTCACAGTGCGGGCAATAAACTTCCTTCTCGAAAAAGGAATGGACACAGCGGTCTTACACACGTCAGAGCTCAACGTTCCGTCTGTCACTTTGTTGCGGAACGTAGGCTTCGAAGTCGGCCACGATGTCAGGTTCCTGCGCAAGAATTTCGTTAGAAAGAGCTGAAAAAACTTTGATCTATGGAGGACTTGGATATCAAGTTGAAGAAAAGGTTGAACGTGTTTAGAATCGATTCTCATCGTCTTTGTTTTTCTGCCACTTCGTTTTCCATGCCCATTTCTTTGACTCTTGCCTCTATGAATTCTGCGACTTTGTCCTGGCTGTATTTCTTCTCTTCTTGTTGTTTCCTCAGTTGTTGATCAATCGCGTTCAGGACTTTTTCAACATCGAACGGCTTTACAATGTAAGCGTCTGCACCTTTGTTTACAGCGTCCACAGCGTTTTGCAGTGTTGGGTAACCTGTGATTATTATCTTTCGCATTTTTGGCGTCGTGTCTCTTATCTTTGTGAGAAGCTCTATCCCTTCCATGTCTGGAAGCCTAATGTCGATTAAAGCCAGGTTGTAGAATTTCCTCTTGCTTTTCTCCACTGCCTCGCTGGCCGTTCCGACAGATTCAACAGTGTATCCTTTATCCTCCAGTATAGCTAATAGTACTTTTCTTATGTTTTCGTCGTCGTCTACGATGAGGATTCTGATGGTTTTATCCATACTGTTTCACCTCCTCCTCACGCGTGACTCGCCTTTTCGCGTCGTTGACGTAAGCTACGAAGTCCACGTGTCTCGGTTCTTCAAAACCTAGTCCCAGCCTTTCGTAGAGGGACCTTATGATGATCTTTTCAAGGTATGGAGCTCCTGGTCCGAATATTCTTTCCAAGGCCTGCTGGAATTCGGTCAGGTTTACAGGAATGTTCTCTTTCTTCAGCTGGAAAGATGTTTCTAGATGGTAGAAGATCGCTTCTCTAGGCGAATCTCCTAGCGACGACAACCCTCCTTCAATTGCGTCTAACAGAACTTTGTTGAATTTTTTCTGAGCCAAACGTCACCCTCGCTCACTTAACGTAAAGTCAGAATAAGACACAATGAAGCCTTGATAAATCGTTTGTGAACTGAGAATATGAATTGACGCTGTGACCATGCAATGGTTGCAGGTTCGTCTAAGAGGAGATTCTAGGGTTTCATTTTCTTTTTGTAAAAGCTCTGCTCACTTGCCTTGACGTAATCGATGAATTTGAACTCCTTGTCTTCATTCCATTTCATAGTTCTTCTCTTGGGTTCCATCAGTTCGTAGAGTTTTTTCATTATCAAGATTTCCAAGAACTTGGTTCCTGCTCCGAAGATTTTCTCAAGTCCATTCTCGAAATCTTCAAGACGGTTTGGAATTTCGTCTCGTCTCATGCTAAATCTCGTCTCAAGGTGAAAATATATTGATTGTTTAGCTGAATCACCAAGCGATGAGAAGGCTTCGTCTACAGCTTCAAGAAACAGTTTTTGGAAGTCTTTCCCGGTCAATTGTCAGATTCCTCAAGAGAGCCTCAATAGCAACTGCGTCCTCTCTTGTGTTTATGAAAGTTTCAACTGTTCTTAAATTTAACCGTTAGCGCCTTGGTTTCAGAGTTTAATTTGCATCAAATGATGACGGTTTTTGCACAAGTCCATTCGATAGTTTGCTCACCGTGGCACATGTTTTGATTTCAACCTTTATTCTTGCTCAGATCGACTTAAGTGTGAGAATCGATCATTGCGGAGAACAAAGAAAAAGAGGGGTTAGAGTTTTTTCTCAGCTTCTTACGGGTCTGGTCTTGTCTGTCCGAAGTGATTACCCATTATTATTGCGTCGTAGATGTCTATGACTCCGTCTTTGTTCAAATCGCAATACGGGTTCCAGTTTGGACTGCTTGCGGTCGCTCCGAAGGATTTGGCGAATAGGATAGCGTCGTATATGTCAACTATTCCGTCAAAGTTAATGTCTCCTAAAGGTGTAGGTACTATTCCGTAGGAACCGCCTTGGACATCGTGTGGAATTGGGTTAGCCTGGAAATCGGCAAGTTTGGTGTCAAAGAGCGTCAGATTGCAATAATTTGTGGGGTTTTGAAGTCCGTAGGGCTGGTAAATGACTTTGAAGGTTATGCTTGCGATGGTTCCGTTTCCGCTCGGGAACGGAGCGTGCCATATACCGCTTGCATTTGGAAGTATCAACCCTGCAAACAGTACGTAGTCTGAACCAAAATATGGGCCGTAATAGAGCACTCCCCCGTTCGGCGGACCAGCGAAACCTTCTAGGAACGTACCGTTATCCACACTGAGAACTTGCAGCAAGGTCGTGTTGTAGCTGAGTTTGAACTCGAAGCCTACAAGGTTCATGTCCGCTGTTACGTTGTTAAGTGTTACGTTCACCGTGAAAGTTTGATTTAGATCTTTTGCAACGTGTGTAGAAGGTTGAAGTTCCATAATGGCCGTGACGAGGGACTGAGTCTCCCAGTTCCATGTGATGCTTGAGTCTTGGTTTATCGCGAACGTGACGCTTGTCCCTATTCCGGAAGCAGGTACGTCTCCAGTTCCAGTCCAACCCGTGCATACATACTGAATCTCAGGAGTGTCAGGCACTGGAGATGTGACGTTTGCTGTGACGCTTGTTCCGACGAAATATGATGTTGTCCCCACAGATGGAGTTGGCGAGTCATAGGCGGACGCAACTGTCAACTGAACCATCGAAGATGTCAATGCTTGCATCGCTTCCGAGTCTATTTCAGAGTACTCGTCTGGACTTCCAGCCCACCCGCCGTTAGGCAACTGAGTGGCCACAAGCCAATCTGCGCCCTTGCGGGCTACGGCGTAATCTCCTGCCGCCAAAAGCCCCATGACAACGTAGGCTGTTGTTTGGGATTCTCCAGGTGACGCGGACGACTGAAAGTCCCAACCGCCATCGCACAATTGATTGCTCTCCAACTGGTTCTTAAGAGTGGTCACGTCACTCGCGAAGCCGCCTAGGGTCACCAGAAACTTCAAAGCCGATGCCATGCCCATGTTCACGTAGTCATTCGTGTAGTTATTTGCGAGGTATGGAGCAGTCATAGGTAGGGCTATGAGCCCCATGTTGGCGTCAATGACGTTAGTCGCCATGTGTCCCGCCCAAGCAGTGTCACTCATTTCCAGGGCCGCCAGACCCCAGTAGGAGCACACCCAAGCAGCTCCGCCGTAGTAGCCTTGTCCAATCCAATCATTAGCGTAGCGATCCCATAGTTGACTCTGATTTCCATCAGCGTATCGCGGGATGTTATCCTTCTGCCATGTCCAAGCGGTCAATGCGTAATTCGCGTAGCTCGAAATTCCTGAAGCAGCGGCCAACTGCATTAGGAAAATGTAGTCGAACTGGTAGCCCCAGCCGTTGTTCCAAAAGTCTCCGGTCTCAGGGTGGGCACCAGACGTCATGTAGTTAGCAGCATTCTCTGCTGCCGTCAGGTATGTCGAATTCCCCGTCTCTTCGTAAGCATCTAATAAGCCAAGAGCCGTGACACTGTAAAGGTTTTGCGGACTGCTGCCCGTCCAAGGGGGTTCTCCATCGACAACCCAATCCCATCCAAAGTCTGTCGCGGATTGTAGAGCAACAAGTCTATCAGCTGCTTTGACGATTGCCGTCTGATAGAGAGCAAGGCTGAACGTGGTGGGCACTGGGTTGGTTTGGTATGGTTGGTATTCTGCGTTGCCATTGACTGGATTACCTATGCCCGAAGGGTTCGAAGTGGCATTGTACGGGCCTGTTGGGTCGCCCCACCAGTTGTATCGTGCATCCACAGCCGAGGATCCGACCGTATTGTCTAAGC
>Ga0187771_10001498_pt1 | contig 15649 bp, 14 predicted proteins | sample 0116_SJ02_MP15_1_FD_133139 | JGI IMG/M metagenome (GOLD analysis project Ga0187771, IMG submission 133139) | Tropical peat soil microbial communities from peatlands in Department of Meta, Colombia - 0116_SJ02_MP15_10_MG | ecosystem: Environmental > Terrestrial > Soil > Wetlands > Peat | place...
GCCTCATAACTCTCTCCTGACTGTTTGGTGATGGGGGCTCGACCGTCGCCAGAATCGTCTGAATTAGGCCATTCCAGCTAATCAGAGTTCACTCTGAGCCTGTTTCCCGCGGGCCCGACGGGAACCGGACCCGAATGGGTCCGGGCCCCACTTCGGCAGTACTCTTCGAAGCTGAGGGTTCGAGCCGGAAGGGATTCGAACCCAAAAGGGTTATTCCTAGTCCCAGGGCCAAGGGTTCGGGCCGCTACTGTCTCACTCTCCTTGAATTGGGGGCTCAAGTCCCGGCCGGGGTGATGTCTTCGCTTGGCATCATACTCGGCTCCCCATTGAGTAAGGGCCAAGACATCAAGAACCCAAGAAGCAACCGCCCCTGCCTTCCATAGGCGGAACAGGGCAGCAGCTAATCGTCTGCTCAGTCCAAGGTTAAAATGGCCTGACGGAATCAGCATCGGTGCGTTGCCCAAGCCCATAACGACTATGCCCCCTGAATTCAGAATCTCTCACACGCTAATCCTATCCAGTCAGAACGAGGACGGGAGCTGGGGTTAAGATCCCGTGCTGACTTCATATCGCTTGGAGGCATTGTCCCTGTCCCAACAGATTTTAGGTGATCGACAGGTCAAGAGCAAAATCTCGAATGCTACTGGTTTCCTTGTTCAATGGCTGACGAATTCTACCAAACTTCTTTCAAAGGTGGCTGTGATAGACACACGAGAAGAACGCTTTTAGATGCCCGCGACATCGAAAGCCCGTTTGAGTTCGAATATCGATTCTAACAAGAGCGAAACCCCTCAGCATCAACCATACGCCGATATGGTTATGGAGCGGGATCTTCCTGTTCCGATGGAAGATGGAGTAATTCTGCGGGCCGATGTCTATCGGCCCAAAACAACCGAGAAGGCACCGGTAATTCTTACGATGGGCCCTTATGGGAAGGGGGTCAAATACCAAGAGGGTTTCGCTGCATCGTGGAACTGGCTCATCAGCAGGTATCCTGACATTCTAGGGGGTTCCACTGGGAGCTACCTCACCCTGGGAACTGTCGACCCCGAGTTGTGGGTCCCCGCGGGATACGCGGTTCTGCGAGTGGACTCTAGGGGATCAGGACGATCGCCGGGAATCCTAGATATCTTGTCGAGAAGGCAGGCGACAGACCTTTACAATTGCATTGAATGGGCCGGGGTCCAGCCTTGGAGCAGTGGTAAGGTCGGCCTGTGCGGGGTCTCATACTACGCCATAAATCAATGGCTCGTCGCCACCCTTCATCCCCCACACCTCACATGTATGATTCCATGGGAGGGCGCTGCCGACTTTTACCGGGACATCACACACCACGGAGGCATCTACAGTAATGTGTTCCTAGACGTTTACTCCGCCCTTGTCTCCTCGATTCAGCACGGCCTTGGCACGAAGGGTCCCACTGACCATTGGATGAAACAACCCGCCTCAGGTCCGGAAACGTTGGACCAGGCGAGCCTCATAGGAAATCGCTCCGGCTTCGTTTGTAATATCAAGAAACATCAACTTGACGACGAGTTCCACAAGTCCAGGACACCAGACTTCTCGAAAATCACAGTCCCATTCCTCTCTGCCGCGAATTGGGGTGCCTTTGGGCTTCACCAAAGGGGAAATTTCGAGGGCTTCACTCAGTCCAAGTCAAGACAAAAGTGGCTCGAGGTCCACGGTGGAAGACACCCGGAGAGCTTCTACCTGAAGGACTCTGTGAAAATACAGATGCGTTTCTTCGACTACTTTCTGAAAGGAGAAAAGAATGGGTGGGATAAGGAACCTCCAGTAATATTGACCATTCGTTACGTCGATCATTTTGAGACGCGCAAGGAGGCGGAATGGCCTCTGCAGAGAACCAGGTGGACTAAAGTCTACCTCGACGCCAAGAACTGCAGCCTCAAGTGGGTCGTTCCCCCACATCCGGGCAAGGTGCGGTTCGAAGCGCTTGGTGACGGCGTAACCTTTGCTTCTCCACCCCTCGAGAGGCAGACGGAGATAACTGGCCCCATGGCAGCAAGATTGTTCGTCTCCTCAAGCACCACCGATGCCGACCTCTTCCTGACGTTTCGCGCGTTTGACACGAGTGGGAAAGAGGTGGACTTCCAAGGTGCAAATGATCCACATACTCCTCTGGCTCAGGGTTGGCTCCGAGCATCTCACCGCAGGCTTAGTCCCCGTCGTTCGAACCCCTACCGACCCTATCACACGCATGAGAGAAAAGAGCCGCTCAAACCTGGAGCAGTCTATATTCTCGACATCGAGGTTTGGGCAACGTGCGTAGTCTTGCCTGCGCGCTACACCATCGCTCTAACTGTGCAAGGGAAGGACTTTCAGAGGCCAACGTGGCAGGAAGAGTGGGGAGGAGTGCCACTCAGAGGTTCAGGACCCTTCCTGCACAACGATCCAGATGACAGACCAGTGAGTGTCTATAGTGGTAAGACTCAGATATTCACTGGAAAAGGCAGAAGCTCATTCCTCCTGCTTCCAATCATCTCAGACACAGCGCGCGCTCCGTGAGGATTCTGGAACAGGAGGTGCCCACAGACAAGAAGTCCGGTGCGGTCCGCTTCCAGAGACCATCAGAGAAGATTCGAAATTAATGCGATAGTTGCAGGAGAGGGCATGGGCCGTCATTGGCCCGCACTCGTGGCCTCTATCACCCGTAGGTGTAGTTTGTGTGGCCTTGGAGGCTGGTTGTGCATGGAGAGAATCGAAGACCACCAATGCACGTCCCACTATCTCTTGGTCTGATTTTGATATGCGAGTTCAAACGCACCTGATAACCAAGGCGAACCTCGCCTAGTTGGTTGCATTCAACTACTACGTATATAGTCCACTCCAATCGAGGATTAATCAGGAGGTCTGAAGAAAGAATTGACTGTCAGCCTTACGCCATTCCTGAGCGACACCAACTATGTCGCATTGTTCGCAAGGCTTTTCCTCGGTGCCAGCCTTATCATTCATGGCTACCCAAAGGTCAAGGGTGGTTGGAAGCAGAGTGGCCAATGGATGAAGAGTATGGGTATTCCAGCAACCATGGCTGTCTTCGCAACCATCATAGAGTTCTTTGGAGGGCTTCTACTCGTCATAGGGCTCATCGTCCCTGTCGTGGCTGCATTTGTAGCAGTCCAGTTCGCTGCGATAATCGGCATGAAGATTTCCAAGATGAAGGCCAAGTTCATCTCGATAGAACCAAACAAACCTACCTACGAAATTGACGCATTCTATCTAGTTCTGGCTCTGATATTGGTGGTGCTGGGAGCAGGTGTGCTGTCCGTAGATTCCATATTATTCTAGGACAGCTCATAGAGATGGGGGCTAGGGCGACACCGAAGCTGCCCCTGCTGTGGCTTCATCAAGCCTTCACAGGCTTGGGTTCCCAGAACCAAGCGATAAGGAAGTATACAATGAAAAACATTAGCGCCAGTGTCGAGAGTGCACCCACGAGCCAGTCGTTGGCTGAAAGGACATACAATCGAATGGGGAGAAAGTCCGGGCCAAAGACCAGTGCGACCAGTTTGTCGAAATCACGTTCGTCAAGCCCGCGAATGACTCCCAACTGGCGCGACGGGTTGTCGGGCGTGGGTTGCCGACCCTTAATCTGATACCTTGAGGCGGTCCGTGGATCCGATGCGTCGAACCCCTTACGCGACTTCTGCTCCAGCCGTAGCCTTAGAGCACCGGCGGCGAGCCACTCAGAGTAATCTGCCACAGGTGAGTTGCGGCTGCGAAGCACCCCCCTTCTGATGAGTTCATCGAGTATCGCGCCGTAGTTCAGGAGGAGCGTGCGGAGGGTTCTCCCCTGCATCCCGTTCATTTCTTGGAACTCTCTACTTTCTTTACGTTTCTTCATCACCATCACCTGAGCGGCGATTGCGCTCTGGGTATGTTGAACAGCCAGTAGTCTGTGGCTAAGGTGGGACTTCCAACCCTGAGGTTTCTTCTTCCTTCTTTTCCTCGTTCGCGCCCTTTGTTCCCCGCTCCACCTTCTCCCCCCTTAGCGCCCTGATTACGTCAATGAGGTTGGAGACCGATTTGTCGTCTCTAGTGTCCACCTTGACCTCAATTGATACGGTGGCAGTCAATCCCGGAGAGGTGACCGGCGGATTGACTGTCTGCCCTGCACCCAGGGGTGGGACTTGAATGGGCCCCCCGCCACCGGGTGGCTGCGCCGGAGGCGTTGGAGGAGGCTGGACGATTGGCTTGAACTCTGCGAGCGTGAACGTATCCTTTGCTTGGTCATATGCCAGGAGCCCCTTCGAGGCATAGAGTTGGCACAGCCTCTTCCCTCCTTCTCTGTAGAAACTCGGGCTCCAATCTGCCTGGGCAATCTGTCTTAGATAGTCCCCTAGACCGATGGGACTTCCTTGAACTCCGCCGCCCTTGTCGGCGATGTAGTCCTTGATGTATCCATAGAGGGGGTGCTTTGTAAGCGCCTCCTGCCAGAGTTTGTTCGCGGCTTCCTCCTTTCCCTGCACTTTATTGACTCCGATTTCGCGTCCTAGACCGATGAGTTCGAACATATTTCTGCCTCCTTTTTCCTGTGCAAGGCCGAGATAGACGAGGAAAGCGGCCCCTCTGCCGGTCGCCTGAGCCGCCGGGAGTTTCGCATCCTTTTCTCTAATCTCTTTAGACGTTGAGGGCTTACTCAGGTTGAAGAGCGCCAGGACAATCCGGTCGAGGAACCCCGCATAGTCCAGCGGGGAGGAATAGTGGGGAAGTTTCGCCTTTCCTTTCTGTTCCGACATTTCTGTAAGATCTTAACACTTGGCCTGGCCTATAACCGTTAGCCCCTAGACGAGAACAGCCCCGGCACAGACACCTTCCTTCGAAACTCCGTTATGTCAAACTCATGGCGCCATTTCGATTCGACTATCCTAAGTAGATTCACAGACGTCATGAGGGTTATTCCCTTTGCCAGGGCCAGGGTGACTCCGTCCTTGTGGAAGGGTTCTCCCCTGAGTTCGATGGGCTTCAGCCTGTAGGGATTTCCCACCAGTATCATGTGCCTGCCCGCATACTCCGACCTGACGGACGCCTTCGAAAGTTGGTTTACATCGTTCTCCCCAATCTGCTTGATTTCGCCTTTGGTTTCCACCACAGCGTGAAAGTCATTCAACATTAGTTCAACGTCGGGCACTCCCGGAATGTCACTCGGAATCACGTTTGCGACAAAGCCCAATTCTTCAAACGCTTTGGCCGTGATGTCACGGAGCGGATGACCAGTTTCGTAAATCAGAGCCTTGTACGCTTCGACACGACGGGCTTCGGCAAACTCCGGAAGTTCGTGGACCCACAGTGGAATTCTCGTATGAGCCGCGACCTTCTCCCTTCCTGCCGTGGTTAGGGAGACCTTTCCCTTTGACGCCTTTATGAGACCGAGCCCCTCACCTATGTCAACAAAACTCGTCAGCATCGCCTTCCTGTTCTTCTCCGGTATGATGCCCGCCTGGTCTGAAAGTTGAACTAGGAGTTGTTCACTCGTGAGAAATCCAGAATTCAGCCTTAGAAGGAGAGGATAGTAGTCAGACTGCACAAAACCAACAATCAACCGTTCCTTTTCGCCCGAGAGAACGTATTTCCTACCGATTGCGCTGAGCCGGTCATCTTCATTGGTTAGTCCGAAAAACCTGAAGCCATGCAAATATCGTTGGAATCGGTCCTTCCTGTAGACATACTTCCATTCATCCCAGAGAAGGGCCTCTGACCCGCGCTGTGATAGGCGTTTGGCAAACAGATCCAGGTCTTTGAACCCGACCCCTTCTGGGAACAAACCTGCAGGCTACGCCTCCCGATGACGCTCGATCCAGTCCCAGTGCGACCTTCCAACGACGCCGGCGTTCACCTGCTCGTATCTCGCCCTAGCCCTCACGTGCCTGTCGACGGAGTCCTGGCTCTCGAACCTCTTTCCGCAGAATGGGACGGGGCACTTGAACTTCAGCGCCGCGATTCGTTCCCACCTGCTCCTGGTGTCGAAACTTCGGGGCTTAATGGGAAACAGGCGCCTCCTGCTTGCGCTGCTCAACAGCGGCCACGCGTGCGGGTCCTCCTATATGCTTTGGTCGTCCTCGGGGGGCTGCCGAAACTGCCTGAACTGCCAAAACCTCCCGGGGCCCGCGCGGTCCTTCTGGGCCATCATTTCTGCCGCAGCCCACGCTTGGCATGGTCATTCACCGATTAGTTCTTGGCCTTGAGAAGGCGAGAACCACGAAGAGAGGGAATGGAACCTTCCTTAGCTAGAGTCTCCAGAATAACTTCCTTCGTTGGTATAGCTAAGACCTGATTCGCTCTATTTTGGTAATCCTCCTGTCTCGTAGTGAATAATCAGCTAGTCGTTCTGTCTCAAGATAGGACTGAACCTTGGCAGGGTTGTCAATGCCGAGACTGTCCTGAATCACAATAGCCTCTGACCAAGTCCCCTGTTTCCTGTCATTGAAGGTCACCATCCAAAGGGCCATGCCCAGTTTTCGCAGCCTACTACTATTATTCGTTGTCTACAAAAGGAATTGTTACATCGACCATTCTTGGGTCGGGACTAATCTCCGCAAGGAGGAATAGGGGAGAATAGCCAACTTATCTTCTGATTTTCAATTTATTGTACCCTGCATGAAGTCTATTTCTTGAAGAGGACACCACCCTCGCCGTAGACCTCGTAGTCGATAGGTCTCAACTTAGCCCTCCCGATCAGGCACGTGAAGTTGGTCGTCGCGGTGGTGGTAATCTTGGCTTCTGGTCTCGACACAGCATCAAGCTTGTGAGTAACCTGAATTTCTGGGTATTCGGCCCCTTCTGAATACGCGTCTTCGGGCTTTTCTGAGGTTACGATACCCGTTAAGATTGAGACCTACTCCTTCCACCTTTCCCTTCGAACCCGGTCTTTTACATGCTTTACAATCTCTTCGAACGAACTCCCCGGTCCGTACAAGCCGGTAATGCCCAGCTTCAGCAGCTTAGGCTTGTCCTCCTCGGGGATTATCCCACCACCTACGACCACGATATTCCCTCCTCCCATCTTGTCAAGAAGCCTCTTTACTTTTGGAAATGCCGTCATGTGGGCCCCGTTTAGCAGCGACAGGGCCACCACGTCCACGTCCTCGTCGATGGCCATCTGAGCGACCTGCTCCGGGGAAGGGAGTAGCCCGCTGTAGATGACCTCCATCCCCGCATCCCTGAACGCCCTGGCGAGGACTAAGACCCCCCTGTCGTGGCCGTCGAGACCGGGCTTGGCCACGAGTATCCTGATTCTCCTTTCAACCGCCAGAGACTTCTTCATGTCTGTCACCATCAGCTAGATCAGCAGGGGCTCCCTAAACTCACCCCACACTTTCCTGCCAACGCCCACGATTTCACCCAGGGTTGCGTATTGCGTGACTGCCTCGAGCATGGGGTAGATCGAGTTCGCGTCCTCTTTTTCGAAGGCCCTTTCCAGCTTGTCCAGCGTCGCATTCACCCTGGTGACGTTCCTTTCCCGCTTGATAGCGGAGAGCCTTTTCACCTGGCTCCTCTGCACCCTGAAGTTGATTTTCAGGAATTCGATGGGTTCCTTTTCGGGCTTCGAGTACTTGTTCACCCCTACGACGTGGTCCTTCCCCTCCTCGACCCTCTTCGACAGCCTGTACGAATTCTCGGCAATCTCCCGCTGCAGGTATCCTGTTCTGATGGCCTTGAGGAGACCCCCTGCCGACTCGATCCTGTCGAAGTACTTGTACGCTTCCTCCTCCATCTGCTCGGTCAGCCACTCCACGTAGTAGGACCCTCCGAGGGGGTCGATGACGCTGGGCACCCCAGTCTCCTCGGCGATGATCTGCTGGGTCCTGAGGGCAACCTCCACGGCCTGTTCGGTGGGCAGGGCCCAGGCCTCGTCGTAAGAGTTCGTGTGGAGGGACTGAGTCCCACCGAGGACGGCCGCCAGCGCCTCTATGGCTGTCCTGACGACGTTGTTCAGGGGCTGCTGCCAGGTGAGTGAGGCGCCAGACGTCTGGGTGTGGAACCTCATGAGCAGGCTCCTCTTGTCCTTCACGCCGTACTTTTCGCTTAGGACCTTCGCCCATATCCTCCTTGCGGCCCTGAACTTCGCTATCTCCTCAAAGAAGTCCATGGTTGAGTTGAAGAAGAAGCTCAGGCGGGGCGCGAACTGCTCCACCTTCAGGCCGGCCTCCAGCCCCAGCTCGACGTAGCCGAAGCCATCGGCGAGGGTGAAAGCCAGCTCCTGGACTGCGCTGGACCCCGCTTCCCTAATGTGGTAGCCGCTGATGCTGATATAATTCCAGAGGGGCATCTCCTTCGTGCAGAATAGCATAAGGTCCCTTACTAGCCTCAAGTGCGCTTCAGGGGGATAGACCCATTCCTTCTGGGCGATGTATTCCTTCAGCATGTCAGCCTGGACGGTCCCCCTCAGCCTCGCCATCGACCCGCCTTGCTTCTTCGCCACCCCGGCGTACATGCATGTCAGGACAGTCGCGGGGGCGTTGATCGTCATAGAGGTGCTCACCTTTCCGAGGGGGATGCCGTCAAAGAGAACCTCCATGTCCTTCAGGGAAGAGACGTTCACCCCGCACCTCCCCACCTCTCCATGGGCCTTGGGGTGGTCGCAGTCGTAGCCGTAGAGCGTGGGCATATCGAAAGCTATACTCAGCCCTGTCTCTCCGTGTTCCAGAAGTAGCTTCAGCCTCCGATTGGTGTCTTCGGGGGTCCCGAACCCTGAGAACATCCTCATTGTCCAGGACCTTCCCCTGTACATGTTCGGGTACACCCCTCTCAGGTACGGGTAGACGCCCGGGAACCCGAGGTCGGAGTAATCGGTGTCGGCCACGTCAGCCGGGGTGTACAGCGGCTTGAGGGGGATGCCCGAAGCAGTCTGGAAGTCTTTCCTACCTTCGGGGAGACGCTCGGTCCACTCGCGATAGACGCTCTCCTGCCACTGCTTCAATCCTTTGCGAACGTCCTCCAACGCCTTCCTGTCATACAACGTGCCTTGAAGGGCCCGCCTCTCAACAGCAGCCTTTGCCTTTCTCGTCCAGTAATCGTCCCTCCCCACCCTCAACAAGGTGGGTGCACCTTTGGTCGGTCTTTACTACCTGTCAACCACGTATTAGCCAAGGACCGTCGCCTTAGGACCTGTTGACTTGTTGACATGTCGTTGTTGACCCCCTGAGATTCACGCTCATGCTGTATCTCTGAGTGGCCTGAGCGTGAACTCGGTCCCGCTGACCTGCTTCTCTCCCTTTCCGTATTCGGCCTCTCGTAGGGCCTTCCTGCGGATCTTGCCTGAGATGGTCTTGACGGGATCGAGGGACTCCACAAACTCAATTTTCCTCGGATGCTTGTAGGGGGCAGTCTCCCTCGCGACGAACGTTCCCAGCTCATTGGCCAACTCCTCACTGGCAGCATGCCCTGGTCGTAGCACGACGTATGCCTTGAGGATAGCGCCACGGACAGGGTCTGGAGAGGAAACGACGGCAGCCTCGACCACCGCCGGGTGCTTGACGAGTGCGCTCTCCACCTCAAAGGGGCCCACCCGGTAGCCCGAACTCTTGACGACGTCGTCGGCTCGTCCGACGTACCAGAAATATCCGTCTTCGTCCTTGAAGCCTCTGTCTCCTGTGTAATACCACCCGTTCCTGAAAGCCTCATCGTTTCTCTGCGGGTCCCCCGAGTACTCGCTCAGCAGAGCGAAGGGCCTTTCTGGAGTGATCCGTATCGCTACGTGGCCCTCCTCTTTTGGCTTCTGGACCCGCCCCTCGGAATCGACGACTTCAATGTCGTAAAGAGGGCTTGGGAGGCCCATCGAACCGGGCTTTATCTTGACGCCAGGGAAGTTGCCCACGGCAAGAACGGTCTCGGTCTGTCCGTAGCCGTCACGTATCGTCACGCCCGTCGCCTTCTTGAACCGCTCGATGACCTCGGGGTTTAGGGGCTCGCCCGCGCTTGTGGCACTGGCGATGCTGGACAGGTCGTACTTCGAGAGGTCCTCCAGCATTATCATTCTCCAGACGGTAGGGGAACCGCAGACGCTGTTGACCCCCAGCTCGACCATCTTCTGTAGGTGCTTCGCCGCAGAGAAGGGGCCCCTTCCATTGTAGGCCACCGTGGCTGCCCCAACGTTCCACGGGGCGAAAATGCTGCTCCAGGCATGCTTGGCCCAACCCGGCGAGCTAATGTTCCAGTGGAGTTGTCCTTCCCTTAGGCCCAACCAGAGCGCGGTCACCCTATGTCCCAACGGGTAGCTCGCATGAGTGTGCAGGACCATCTTGGGGAGCCCCTCCGTACCCGAGGTGAAGTAGATTATAGCGGTCTCACTCGATTTCGTTTCCTTCACCTGCGGGAACCTCGACGACTCTCTTTCGGCATCTTGCAGGTTGTTCCATTGTGAATTCGCTACTGGACCCGTAACGCCCAGGAACGAGAACGGCCCCGGCCGCTCGGCGAGAACTCCCGTGAACTTCCCGACGTTATCGGGACTTGTTACAACGCCGCGGATGTTTGCCTTGGTCACCCTGTATTCGATGTCCTTCGGCGCGAGACCCGAGGCGGAGGGGACTATCGTCGCGCCTACCTTGAAGAGAGCGACCACGAGAGACCACAGGATCGCAACGTTGGGCAGCATAACCAGGACCGCGTCGCCTCTCCCGATGCCGTTCTTCGCCAAGAGATTGGCGATACGGCTGGACTGCTCGCTGATCTCCCTGAAGGTGCGCCGCTCGGTTCGTCCGTCGTCGTCTGTGTAGACGAGTGAGAGGAGCTGTGGCTTCTCGCGTGCCCATCGGTCGATGACGTCAAACCCCCAGTTGAAGTGTTCCGGAACAGACACTGAGAAATCTCTCAGGGCGGCGGGAATCGAGTCATAGTCTTTGGTCCGCACGATCCATCAGTGGGGAATCACTGGGACGAGCAAGTGCGAATCATACTTCCCGCCAGCGTGTATGATGTGCTCGCCCTTGTTGCGCGTTGGGATTGGCGGCAGGAAGGGAAATGGGGGACCCATCACTTCGTAACCCGCTACAACGACACGCAGCTGCTCACCTGAACGCCAACGCATGCTGATGGGCCGGATGGGGATCTCAACTGGGACTACCTGACCAGGACTCAGCAGTTCTTCGACCGCATGTGTCAGGTACGGCTCGGAGTCGGTGGACCGCGCCGGGTCGAGTTGGCGGTGAGAAACACGCAGCCTTCCTCTGGGCCCGGAGATGAAGTATGATAGCTGATTGGACAACACCACAGCTGGAATATAGGGACTGAACGAATTGTGGCCCATACGCCTGCCCATCTTGTCGAGCTTCTGGACGGCCACGAACAGGTCCATGTCGTCTGAACCCTTGGTCTCGACCCACAGGTGCAGCTTCATGTAGCCGGTCAGCTCCTGCGCTTGGTCGAATTGCATAGTGAAGCTAGCCCTTCCGTCATCGGCCTTGTAGCTCGTCGTGGCTCCCTGGGTGACAGGGTTGAACGAAAGTTTCCCTTCCTCAGCGTCAAGAAAGAGCTTCCGGTACTGCGTCCGGGCCAGCGGAAACTCGCTCTCGGGGCGGTTCACCTCGTCGGTGCCACCAGGGTCGAGTACCGATAGTCGGACCCGGGGCGTCCGCTCCCAGCCATTCTGTATACCCCTAAGGTAGCGGTCGAAGAAGCGGTGCAGGTCTTCCCTGCCCTCCGGCGAGTATTGATCTGTGAATTCCATGGTGTTGTGGACACGCAGCCATTTGTCCTTGGAGGGTATTTGCCGGAACGCGGCTATTGTGCCCGGCGTGTGGACAAAATTGGACCAACTTGCAACCACATAGGCCGGGATTTCTATTCGATCAAGCTTTGCCGCCTTATCATGCCAGTAGGAGTTCATTAGTGGATATTTTGCAATCATCGCCATTATGTCTTCTGCTCGGTTGTGCCCAAAGAAAGCTACTTTGAGAAACATTCCCCAGAAGGGGTCAGGAATGCCCCCTTCGGCAAGGGAGTCACGGTACATGTCGGCGAATCCCTCCCACGGCGCAATCGCGGCAAGGTGTGGCGGACGTAGGGCAGCCATAAACCACTGACATATGGCCAGCCACGAGTTGCCCGACATGCCGACCTTGCCGTTACACCAGTCCTGGGCCGCCACCCACTCGATTAGATCATGGCCATCCTCCGCTTCCTGCGAGCCCCAGAAGTGAATGTCACCCTGAGAATTGAACGCACCACGCGCATCGGGGTTAATGACCGCGTATCCCTGATTGCACCAGTAGGCTGGGTCAGGTGATTCTGACTTCTCTAAACCAGACAGCGGAGACTGCACACCCATCGCACGCGCCCCGCCCATGCGCACCTCATTGCTCATTTTCTTCCCATACGGACTCCAGGCGACGATGGCCGGCACCTTGTTAACGCCCGTTGGCCGGAAGACGTCGGTGTAGATGATGGTGCCGTCCCGCATCGTCACCGGTACGTCGCTCTCGTAGACAATGTCGCAAGGGAGGGGAAGTGCTCCTTCCAGGCAGACAGTCCCCTTGGGGAGGATGATACCGGGGTCAGGGTAGAACCCTGGGTAGTGAGCTTCTGGAGAGCTGATTGGACTGGCTCTTGCGAAAATGACCTCGATTCCTTCCTTCCTGATTCTTTCGAGGAATTCTTTGTGTGTTTCAGTGGCCAATTTCTATCACACACGCCAGTCGGCCGCGAGTTCTCCCCTCGGCAGCGACGTGCGTTGTCATCCCAGCCGCATGATTTCCTGCACACACTTATAGCGCAGTGAGGTGATTCCCAGACTTGGCAGCCGGTTATTGCATAGCGACTCTCTGTGACTCGTTGCAATCAAGTCATTTGCTCGGGACGAGAAGAGGCCTTGAAGGGCTTAAGCCCAAGCCGGAGCCTCCACAATCAAGTTCTAGCTCCGAACCGTTGGTTCGGCGACCTTTTCATCCGAGGCCTTCTCACTCGCGGTAACCAGGACTCTTGTCGCCTGTTCGAGGTGCTTCTTGACCAGGCATTGCTCAGCCACAAGAACAAGCACCCTCTTGTACTTGGCTGGAAAATCGGGTGGGATTTGAATGTCGACAAGAACTTGATTGACCATACCGGTTTCGGAATCATCCACAGTCCGTACTTTCAATCCTATCCCCTCTACTGGAATCTCACGTTGCTGGCAAAAGCTAAGGATGGTGGATCCTGCGCATGTACCGATGGAAGCGATAAACATCTCGAATGGAGTCGGCGCTGAGGAATTGCCGATAGGTGGGTGCTGGTCTGTCTTCAGCGTGAAGTTGCCTATGTGGGCATCTACACCGCCTCCCCCTGGGAAGCTGATCACGATTTCCATGGAGGCACCCTTATTGTCAATGGGCCACAGGTCAGTGACACGCTCCTAGGCCTCCTGATGGGCCAAACTCTCAATGCCCTGCGCGTCGCCGAGATTCATGGTTCTAGCTTCACGATTGATTCGCCCTATGAGCCCGCTCAACACTTCGCCCGGACCTATCTCGATGAATGTGGACACTCCTTGGCTGACCATGTATTCTATGGAGCGTTGCCACTGCACGCAGTGGCACAGTTGTTCTAATAGCTCAGCCCTGACGGACTCTGCAGAGTCCAGTATCTGGGGCCCGGTGTTGCCGACCACAGGAATGGCTGGCCTGTTGAAGGGCTTGGCGGAAAACGCCCTTGACATCCCGTCAACAGCTGGCTGCATCAGCGGCGAATGAAAAGCCCCGCTCACCTGGAGCGGGATAGCGTACTTGGCTCCCTTGGACTTCGACAACTCAGCCCCCTTCTTCACTTTCTCTATTTCACCACTAATGACTATCTGCCCAGGACAGTTGATGTTGGCTATCCAGGCGCCCGTTTCCCGGCAGACCTCAGTCAGCGGGGCCTCATCCATACCGATGATCGCAAACATCGTACCCGGTTTGACCAGCCCGGCTTCGTACATCAGACGACCCCTTTCCCTGGCGAGGTGGACAGCCGTGGCGAAATCGAAGACGCCTGCTGCCGCCAGCGCCGTGTATTCGCCGACGCTGTGGCCGGCGGCGAAAGCGGCAGGAGGCAGAGCGTGAGGCGCAGATTCACGCGCGGCCTCAAGACAAGCGTAGCTCATGGTTACCAAGGCTGGCTGCGCATTGATCGTGCGTTTCAGCTCCTCCTCGGGCCCTTCGAAGCACAGCCTGGAGAGAGAGAAACCGAGCTCAGAGTCAGCCCGGTCGAAAATGGCTTTGACTGAAGGGGAATCCTCGTAAAGGTCACGCCCCATGCCGACCCGCTGCGAACCCTGGCCTGGAAAGATGTAAGCTGCCTTCGTCGCCCTGCCACCCCCACGCCCTATCTTGGTTTTAGCAGGGTTTCCGCGAACTCAATGATCTCGCCAAGTGTCTTGCAGTTGTTGATTTGCGCGTAAGAGACCCTTTTGCCGGTTAGTTCCTCCACCGAGGCAGCGATAGCGAGTTTCTGCATGGATTTGGCATTCAAGTCCTCTCTCAGACGAGTATCTCTGCTCAGAGCGCCTACCTCCTTCTCGAATACTTTGGAGATATCCTGCATCAGCGTGTCCGCAATCAGTATCTCTGTCATACTCTCTAACTCCTTGCGTCCTGTTTGATGCGGAAGACCGGCCAGCTGACGTTCTCGTCGAGTTTCTTGACTTCGGCCTTGACGTCAAGTGGGAGCCGCTTGAGGAGTTCTTCCTGATTGTCCCCCCCAACATCCAAAAGCCAGGACATGAATGCCGGGCCTTCCTTGAGCTTAATCCAGGCGCCCATTACAGGGTCGGTGAAGTAAGGCGGCACTCCCATGGGAGCGTATGCGAAGGCGGTCAATCTCCCTTCCCCGCTCATCTCGGCCCACTCCATGTCAGTCCCGGAGCAGGAGTTGCATATTGGGTGGGGAGGGAACTCGTATGCGCCGCAACGTTTGCACTTCACCCCCATGATCTTGCCTTCCTTCAGATACCCAAACCAATTCCGAATGTATGGTTCCATCTTGGTCATGAAGTGTTCACCTAAATCGCCCTCAGCACCCCGACCCCCAGGCTGGTGCCACTGCCTGCTCCCCAAATGGCACTAACTTCAGGTGGTGTTTTGATCTGCCTTGATCCGGCTTTGCCTCGCATCTGGGTGACCGCTTCGGTGACCTCAATCACCCACGCAGGTGCTAGGGGATGTCCGAGTTGCGTCCTGCCTCCGTCGGTAGTGATTGGCTTTTCTCCATCGAAACCAACGCGACCTTCAATCATGTATTTCCAGGCCTCGCCCGGTTTGATGTATCCGGCGGCTTCGGAGACGTTGAAGAGAGTTGTAGCCGGGCAATCATGAATCCCCATGAAGTTCACTTCATGATAGGGATCCTTGATATTCGCCATCGCATACGCCTCACCGAACATTTTCACATCGGCTGGATGGGGGAAATCTACGAAGCTTCTATAGCTGGCCGTCGCAGTTGCGATTCCGGCAACTTCGATTGGTTGCTTTACGTAACTCCGGGCTTTCTCCGTAGCACAGACTACGACCGCTGATGCTCCGTCGACAATCTGGCCCAGGTACTTTCCGCGTACTACTGCGCCCATGAGAGGGTTGTATTTGTTGCTCAACAGGTACTTCTTCACATCAGTGAATCCAAATCGTTTGGCTTCTTCCTCATAGGATTCCTTTATCCTGACCGCCTTTGGATTCAGGAGAGC
>Ga0187771_10001499_pt1 | contig 15646 bp, 19 predicted proteins | sample 0116_SJ02_MP15_1_FD_133139 | JGI IMG/M metagenome (GOLD analysis project Ga0187771, IMG submission 133139) | Tropical peat soil microbial communities from peatlands in Department of Meta, Colombia - 0116_SJ02_MP15_10_MG | ecosystem: Environmental > Terrestrial > Soil > Wetlands > Peat | place...
AAGTTTCTTATGTTCCTAGGCATGTGAAGACAAAAGATAAGGGTAAGGAAATGCCGGTATCGCCTCCGGGGATGACATTCTCCATGAGCAATCTCGAGTGCCACCCTCACGCCGGTACGCCAATGGTCCGTTCAGATCGAGTAATGTTTTTTCCATGGTAGAACGCAAGATCAAAAGAAGATTTATAATTATAACATAAAGAAACTGGTCAAATGCGGAGACTAGGGGTCCATACATCCATTGCAGGAGGTCTTCATCTCTCCCTGGAAAGGGCGAGGCAACTGGGGTGCACTACACTCCAGATATTTTCCCATAACCCGAGGTCCTGGCTGATTCACAGGATACCGATGGAGGCTATAGAGAAATTCAGGGATTTGAAGAAGTCCTACGACATCAAACCGGTATTCATTCACACATCCTATCTTATTAATCTCGCCTCGGCGAACCTGGACGTTCGTGGCAAGTCCATACAGTTGCTTATCAAAGAGATGGATATCGCTGATTCTCTGGATGCTGATTATGTGGTGCTCCATACAGGAAGCGCGTCCCGTGAGGACGAAGCAGTTGGACGCCAGAGGGCGGTAGAAGCCCTGATGGTTGTTTCACGCGTCAGGAGCTGGCCGGCAAAGCTGCTGCTCGAGAATACTGCTGGGGAAAAGGGTGACATTTCGTCCCGAATGAGGAACCTTGCCGAGATCGCACACGGAGCCGACAATAGACTGATAGGAGGGATATGCCTTGATACATGTCACGCTTTCCAGGCAGGATATGAAATATCAACGGATGAAGGGGTGTCAAGAATTATTGCGGAGATCGAAACGTTCTTGGGATTGGACGGGGTGAAGTTAATCCACCTGAATGATTCGAAAAGGGGCTTCAACGCGAGGGTAGACAGACACGAGCACGTCGGGCAAGGGGGGATAGGCGCAGAAGGGTTGAAAAGGTTCATTAATCATCCTGCCTTCAGAGATATTCCACTAATCCTCGAGACGCCGAAGAAAAGCGATGACGATGACCCGATGAATCTGAAGGTGGTGAGAGGGTTTCTCAAATAGTAGCTCAGTTAATTCAGTATGCCCAGTAGAGGCCGCTTCCTAGGCTGGATGCTTTCCCTTCAAATCCCATATAGACATTTCGACCAAAGTAAAATGGCAGTCCCCAGTCGAACGAACCTGGCTCATTACCTCCGATTTCGACATATACATTGTTATATGATACGATGAGACTGTCAAAGTTGCCTATCTTAAAAGGTACCACCCCGCTAGGCGAACCGGGGGCCCCGATATTGGTTGCGGAAAAACTCGTCGTTGATGAAGGACAGAACCATTCCTCATTGGGAGGTGCGCAGTTCGGCAGTATGGCCCCCAGCGGAGATGGGAAAAACAGTCCGTTCGAGCCCGTATCTAGGAAACCGGGGTATAAGGTATTTTGGAAATTTGTAATTAAATCTCCAGATTGGTCAGCCGTGTAGGTTGTCACTGTGGCAGGTGCGTTGTTAGAGCTAGTGCCAATCCCGAGGATGAGTGATCCGTCGACCGAAGGAGATCCTCCCAAAGGAACGCTCGGAATCTGAACTATCAACCCGTTGTTGTCCCGTGGGAGAAGCACTACCGGGTTCTGCACCTGGTTGGAAAGGGCGACTGCAGTTCCAACGCAGTTCGATCCACTGCAGGAGTAATATACGCCATTGTACGCACTGTTTGAGCAGAGTGAACCACAGTCCTGAGCGAAAAAGCCTACCCCCAGAATTCCGTTAAACCCAGCGTCGGACGGCATCATATCGGCATTTTGACATCCCGCAGGGGCAGTGCCAAAGGTGTAATCAATGACCTGAATCGGAACCTGAACGGGGGGTTCATTCCCCAATACTACATTCGCCAGCTGCACAGGGCCCCAATTAGACGAGCCGTCTCCATATTGCACACACTCAGCAAGCGATCCAGGGCTAGCGGTTACTTGAGTGAGAGGTACGCTGAGCGCCTGTTTGAAGACCCGCAATCCATAGCTTGCAGTATCCAGCAGGATGTCATTAATCGTCTGGCAGTTTGAGGTACCCGGGGTGCAGATCGTGACACTGACGCAAGGTTTGTTGGGATAAGAGTCAGCTGAACAGAGCGAACCGTTTACGCTGATGGAGAGGACGTTAATAACCTCGGGAGGGGGACTGCTGCTGCCCGACGATGACTTCGATCCTCCTCCGCACCCGGTCATCAGCGCGAGAACCGTAAAAATTAATAGTATCCTACTTGATTCCATCGACATCGACTCCAGGAGGAATCAGGGCAGGGATATAAGCTCTCCCCCTCAGATCCCTCATATGTCCCCATCTTTCGACAACGATCCGGTCTGTCTTCACCTGAAGACGTCTGTGGCCGGGGGTGCGAGGTGTTTTTTTCATCGCATTCTGGAATTCAGACGAATACGATCCCAAAAGCTGAGTAAGATCGGGATGTGTCAAGCCGTTCCACGCGATACCAAACACCACGCCAGATGGCGAGACATATTCCCGTATATCAACAGCGTCTGAGCGGAGCTCCTGGACAGTGTAACCATCGCGGACCTCCAGCGAGCGTTGCGCGGCTGAAAGCGCTCTTCTATCGGATTCCACCGATGCTGCAGACTCGCCGAGCGTAGCCTCCGCTTGCCCAGCGGCAATAAAAACAGCCACCAAGAATCCTACACCGAGAAAGAGGTGATATATTTTTTCTTTCATAATAATAAAATCTTTTCCACAACGGCGCTATTGCGACGGTGGCAACGGAGCCGGATAAGGCGCACTGGACGGTGGTGGCGCAGAGCTAAGGTCCGGCGGGGCAGGTGGAGGGACTCTCCGAACGCGACGGGTCGTCATCCCTGGAACCTCGTTCCCCTTGGCATACATGCACTGCGTATACACAATATCGTATCGACGCTGCGCACGCCATCCATAAACCTGACCCGCATTGGCTCCTGCGGCCGTTCCGACAAGAAGTCCGCTTGCAGCACCGATGGCTGCGCCAGCGCCCGCGCTGCCCGAGGCCGACCCAATAGCAGCGCCAAGGCCTGCTCCAACAGCCGTACCCACGACCGCTCCTTTGGCAGTACTCTGATCGGCCGCCTCCTGAGGAGTCAAACCGATCTGCTCTGCAGCCCATTGCCTGCAAACGGCATCGTCAACCTGGAATTGCTCAAATGACTTTCCCTGGGGTGGCAGCGCCATTACGCTGGGACCTGTGGGCATGGTTGCACATCCGCCCAGCAAAAAAACTGCTAAAACCGGTAAAATTCCTGCATCTTTCAATTTCATTTTTTCATTCCCTCCAATCCGGCGGAGTCTGAGGAGGAACGACCCTCAGCCACCCGTTGGGACACTTCTTCACGTAGGGGTAATAGTTCTTGAAATCCGGGCAAAAATACCAGTAATATTGTTCCTCCGCTCGCGGCCTCGGCTCAACATATACCGATGGCTGCTCCTGCATAAGGGCAGAAGCAGCCCAATCATAATAATACGGATAGGCCGAATACGCATAAGCCGGAGGGCCCCACCACCAAGGACCCCATCCGCCCCATCCGGGACCGATCCATACGCCTCCCCTAAAAGAGACGTGACCGTGTCCTCCGAATGCACTGGCAACATCAATCGGAACGCTTACAATAAGCAATGTAACCACAGCCAGGAGAAGACAAATGGACTTTTTCATTTACGTTCTCCTCTTCATTCCGTATATATTATATTACACCAATTCGCAGCATTCGGAATACAAAAAAAGTAGGTCCTTAAAACCTAATATCAAAAAGACGATTAAATTATGTATGTGGTTACAAAGCATCTATTCTCCTGGCAAAACGGCTTGGAAGACAAGGTTTTTTGAAAATGTTCGGCATTTGCCGTTCGCTGTTGAATTGCCTTTCGGCTCTCCGAGCTTATTCATCCTGTTGCGTCAGACCGGCGAGGGATGGAAGAAAATATAGGACACAAGAGGCAAGGCCCAACCAAGACTTTTTACAAAGACGCCGTTGGTGTCTGATATAAAATTATAAATGTATCCATGCGCGATTCTTACGCCATCGGACATTGACAGGAGTATTGAAAAAAGAGGAGAGGTTTGCTTTTGTGATTACTCTTTTTGTTTCGCCTGCCGAATGGACTTCCCCCTGCCGTAATAGTAATGTGTGTTTAAACATCGGCAGTATTTCCTCAGTGTGATGTGAAACATAGAGTATTGTTGGAGTGGAAGCCTTGCAGCTTAACGTCTCGATAGCGGACAGTATTTGTTCTCTCGAAAAAATATCCAGCCCGATACATGGCTCATCCATGATCAGCAAATGGGGCGAGTTCATGAGCGCCCTAGCTATGAGGACCTTCTGCTTTTCTCCCTGCGACAGTTCAAAATACGGCTGCTTTGCAGCATACCCGCAATGCAGCAGTTCCAGAAGAGACAGGGCTTTCTCAACGTCCTTTGTTTTTGGCACGTCGTAAAGCCCGATCGTGGCAAAAAGCCCGCTCAGCACAATTTCTTCGGCAGTCTCGGCCGTATAAAATCTTTCCTGGAGCGCTGAACTGATGAACCCGATCTTGTTGCGCAATTTCCTCCAGTCATAGGAGCCATAATGTTTTCCTAGTACGTACATCTCGCCTGCCGTCGGGGGCATATAACCGTTAAGCATCTGTAAAAGGGTCGTTTTGCCGGAGCCGTTCAACCCCATTATCGCCCGGTGTTCGCCAGGATAAACATGCCAGTTGATATTATGCAAAATCTGCCTGCTTCCGTATGCGCAGGAAATGTTTTTCAGATTGATGATCAACTTCATGTCTTTGCGGGTGTCAATTTTAATTAGTTTCAGCTTCATCGTTTTACAATAATGGCTGTTTTGGCTGCAAGTCAACATTGCAATCTTCCTGACTGCTTGTATCATCTATGCTTCGGGGTGGTGAAATGCCTGTTACCAACCTTTACTTTTATCTCTTCGATTTTATAGCTTAAGAAAGTAATGGTCGCATTGCCGACATGACGAGCAAATGCAAATAGGAGCATCCTAAGTCAGGTGAAGCCATGGAACTTGCAACAGCAAGTGTGACTCCAGGTTTTGTTCTTTCGGGGCTAATCGTTGGAGTGGTTTTCGGATTTATACTTCAGAGAGGACAGTTTTGCATGAACTCTGCATTCAGAGACACGATCTTTATGAAGGATTTTACCTTGCTCCGCGCCTATTTGATCGCTCTAGTACTTATGATAATCGGAGCAAATGTCCTTGATGACATGGGAATGATTGTGCTTAGAAGACAGACATTCTATCCCCTTGCCAACATCGTCGGGGGATACATTTTCGGTGTTGGGATGGTTCTAGCGGAAGGGTGCGGGAGCGGCATAGTTTACAGGACGGGAGAAGGACTTCTTTCCGCATGGTTCGCCGTTTTCGGTTTTTTTATAGGTATAGGTGCAACAACGAACGGCATTCTTAACCCTCTCTTGATGCTCTTGAAAAATGAAGAGTTAAGTTTTTCCCTGGCAGGAAAGCCGGATTCCGCCCTATGGGAACTTATTGGAAATGGCCCTGCTATTAAATGGTCTGTAATCACTGCCCTATCGTTCATACTTTCATGTTTTATTCTTCAAGGCAGACCTTTCAGAGTCAAGCAACGGGAAGGCCTCTCCTGGCCGGTCACGGGCGTTTTTGTAGGTGTTATAGGAGTTATCGCCTTTTGGGCCTCCGAGTTCTGGGGCGGGGGATTCGCGAGGGGCCTAAGTTTTACAACCCCCACGGGTGAACTTTTCTTCACGGTGCTCACCGGCAGCGCAGAATCGAGATTCTTCCCTATGTTCACACTGGGACCATTCCAGACAACATGGGCCGTTTTTTATATTATCGGTGTGCCAATTGGGTCATACGTCAGTGCAAAGGCGCTTAGAAAGTTTAAGTGGAGGGTTCCTGGTGCAAGGCAGCTCGTCACGGTAATGGCAGGAAGTGTCATGATGGGTTTTGGAGCTGTTCTTGCCGGAGGATGTAATATCGGTCAGGCCCTTACCGGATTTGCCACTCTTTCTATGGGTAGTATCGCTGCCACAGCCGCAATTATCGCTGGCAACTGGACAATTGTCTATTTCAAGTTCATAAAACCGGCGCAGGATTGATATTATTGTTCAGATAGCTTGGCTGCGAGAACTTCGGCCTCCTCAATGATTGGTGAAAGAAGATGGCAGAGGACCTCGGTCAGCGCCTTTGATTTTGCAATGCTACAACGGCGTGCAAAAATCCCGAAATGCGGTGTATAATTTAACAGGGAATCTCACGATTTCCTGGCGCTGTCCCGTCATCCCCCTCCAAGAGACGGGGCAGCGTCCCCCATATCAAAGTCCTGCCAGCTTTTCGAGAATGCGCTCACCGTATCCGGGGAGACCGTCCAGAGAAAAAGGTATTTTCCTCATCATGTTGAACTCCAGGAGCCTGAAATTCAGTTCCCTCAGTTTTTTCAATCTCTCCTTGTCGTCATCGATGACATTGATCATGTCCTTCAGGCTCAGAATCTCTTTCCGTTTATCGAGTTCGGCAGGGATGCAGCTTGCGTTCTTAAGGACACGGTAGGTCATTCTCAGGTCTTCGGGTACCCATGCCTCGTCCTCCAGGCTCAGCGGCTTGCCGGCCCCTTTCAGGTTCTCAAACTCTCCAGCCTCCATTGACCTTATTATTCTCTCCTCAGCAATCTTTATAAATATGTTCATATTTATGATCCCTCGTCTCTCTTCAATCCCTGCACGTATTCCTCCCACTCGATTGGCAAGAGGTACTTCTTCTTGTCATTGCACTCTTTGCAGACGGGGACGACGTTGCCTTTTGTGGACTTCCCTCCTCTGATGATTGGCACTATGTGGTCCATAGTGAGGTCTCTCGGGGCGACCTTCTTCCTGCAATATGCGCACACCCCGGCAGCCCGCTTTCTCTTCCACCACTGTGACTGCCTCAGTTCGCGGGCCTTTGACCGCTCTTTCCTAATTTCCTCTTCTGTTACGTATGAAATAAAGGGGTCCATACTTTTCCCATACAGGGTTCTAGCGATAAATTATCCACTGATAAGGCAGTGCTGGCTTGAGTGGCATCAGAGATTCTTGGGTTACTGTTCCTTGCCAAATGTAGTGGCCACGGCCTCTTTTGTTCCAAGCCCCAGGGGCAAGGTGTGAGGTAGTGAAGGAGTGAGTTTAGCACTGAAGAAAAATCGTGAAACAATTGGAGGCCGGTCTTGCCCGTCAATCTACCGCTCTTCCAATCCATTACGTTATCTCGCCCCATGCCACGCACATGTTCCTCCCATTACTCTTCGCATGATATAGGGCTTTGTCCGCCTTCTCTATGAGTTCTTCCTTGATGTCAGTGTCGTAGGGAGCGGTCGAAACGCCGATGCTCACGGTGACCTTCAACTTTTTCCCGTCAACGCTGAATGTCTTCTCGCTAATGGCCTTTCTAAGCCTATCGGCCATCTTCTGAGCCCCTAAGCGGTTTGTCCCTAGAAGTATAGCGGCGAATTCCTCTCCCCCATATCGCGCAGGTATGTCGATGTTCCTTATTGTTTGTCCGATTACTCCTGCGACACCCCTTAGGACCTCATCCCCTGCCTGATGTCCGTGAGCGTCATTGATCTTCTTGAAGAAATCGATATCTATCAAGAGTAGCGAGAGCGGGTTGGAGAAGCGTTGCATCCTCCTGAACTCATCAACAAGCTTTTCCTGGAAATTTCTGTGATTGAAAAGCCCCGTAAGGCCGTCGGTGACTGCCATCCGTTCTATTTCAGCGTGGAACCTAGCATTAACTAGGGACAGCGACGCCAGGTTCCCTAGCACCTGCAGGAGCTGGATCTGATGAATTCTAAGGGCATTTATTTTCGGCGTCATATATATGAGTATGCCGACCAGGTCCTTTTCGTACAGAAGAGGAAGAATGAAAAGGGAACCCTCATTTCCTGTCGAGAAGGGCAATGAGGGGATGCGGGTGCCTTCGCCTTTTTGGGCAAGGTCGGATATATAATAATAATTTTTGCTTCCCATTCTGGCAACTGACCCTGCAAGAGTGTCCCTGAAATCCAGCACGCTCCCCTCCGAAATTGTTAATCCGATCTGCCGCACCACTTCAAATTCCTCGCCCTTCGGTACGAAGAGGCCCATGGAAACTTTCTTCTGAGGTGCTATCTTGTTCGCCACTTCGAGCAGGTTGCTCGCAATATCGTACATCTTGAGAGACGAAATGAGTTTTCTACTACCCACTTCAAGTTTTCTGAACATCAATTGTCCTCTCTGGAGTTCGAAATGAACCCTTTGTATCTGAAGTACTCTCACGATCTGTTGAGAATAAATCTCCATTATTTTTGCATCTGAATGCTTGAACGCCACGTCTCCCGCTCTTAAGACTGCCAGCGCACCACTGACATAATTTCCATCGATAAGGGGCACTACAAGATATGTGCACGCCTGTGCGCTCCTGCCTACTGGGACATTGCTCAGGATGGGTCGCCTCTTTTGGATGCACGCCATGATTAGCTTCTCCTCTGCCGCGCTCCAGACACGGCCCATATCTGTAGAACACCTGAGCCTAAGGGCGTCGTCTCTTATCGAGAACATGCTTACAGAGTCCACCGGAACGAGGCTTTTCGCCAGCGCAAGAATAGATTCAATTTCCCTGTCCGCCTCGTCGTTTATTAAGCGGTGCTGCGAGAGGAGGTTGTCACTGCCAGAACTCGTCGGGACATCTGTGTCCTCATTCACATTGCCGGTACTTCTCTTGTCTAGACCGCTCATCATCTCCATATCCTGGACCTCTTCCTCAAACCCGGCAAGGGCTTCTCTCATTTTGTCCTTTTCTTTACGCATCTTTAGGAAGACTATAGAAAGCACCGTGCCTATAAGGACCGTCACGCCGCTGAAAACTGCCTCTTCTGGAACATTTCCCTTAAGTAAATGTCTCATCTCGAGGAATGGAACACAGATACTCAGCGGGATGACGATCCAGGGACCGTATACCACTGAGAGCAATACTAGGCAAGGTATATACACGATGTGAAGCCAGCCGAGGTTCAGAGACTGGATGCCTCCCGCCAGTAACAGACCATAGGAAAGAAGGGTCTCGAAGGTAAGGCCCTTTTCCCCCTTAACAAAGCAAAGATAAGAATACAATGCGGTCGGGAGGAGCGAGAATGAAAACCACGGGAAAGGTCTTGTCAGGGGGAGAGAGAATATGATGCCACCATACGAGAGGACAAGTAGAGACAGAAGTAGAGCCCTTTTTACTCCGATGCCATGCCCTTTTTCGATGCCTCTTCTTTGTAGAATTTTTTGTACAGTACCTCCCACTCAGGGCTTCCCTCGACAAGTTTTCTCGAAAAAGATTGCAGTTTCTTTCTTACCGCCGTGTCGATGTCTTCGCTGATCTTCAGGAACGAGACTATGGAACGTTTTATCTCGCGCCTTATCTTGCCCTCTTCGTCTTGTAACCCTAGTAGCTGCTTATCCATCAGGCCCTTAAAGAGGACATGGCTCAGATGAGAAATTTTTTCATCGGAGAGCGTCATATAACTATTCCCCGCTCCTCTATGATCTTCTTCTTGGTGAGCTCGAACACCTTCCTGTAATCAAGCTTTCCCTTTTCGATCTCCGCGGAATGTTTCCTGAGTATTTCCCTAACCTCATCGTTTAATTTGTCCTCAACTATGAGCTCGTCCATGATAAGATGCTCAGCCGCTACAACCAGCTCTTCTACCGGCACCTTGGACGCGATTAGCTCCTTTTTGATCAGGTCATCAATTATTCTTTTCGCGATCAAGGGGACCCATGTTTTCGGGATCCTCATCTATTATTTTTCCACAAATGAAAGAAGTGCGATATTCCGTGCCCTTTTGATGGCCTCGTTCAAGCTCCTCTGGTGTCTTGCGCAGGCTCCGGTCATACGCCTGGGAAGGATCTTGCCCCTCTCTGTCAGGTAACTCCTCAAGGTCTTTATGTCCTTATAGTCGATGAATTCAGACTTTTCTGCACAAAACCTGCAGAACTTTCTCCTCTGGAATCTTCTCTGCTGCAATGTCAGCTCCTTTCTGTCCTTATTGCCGGTCAGCTTAATGACCCGATTGTGTAATTATTCACTGCTGCGCCGCTTGGGTTAGAACGGCTCAAGGTCGGTCCCTTCAGGCGGTGCCTCTGTTTCGGATGCAGTCTGGCCTTCCCCGCTACTTTTTCTTGAAAGGAACCTTACGGCCTGAGCAACGACCTCGAACTTGCTCTTCTGATGTCCCTCCGATTCCCATTTTCTCTCCTGCAGCCTTCCCTCAACAAGGACCGATTTCCCCTTGTTCAGATACTGGCTGCAAGTCTCAGCCTGTTTCCCGAATGTCACGATGTCTATGAACAGCGTGTCTTCTCTCGACTCCTCGGACTGTTTATAGCGCGTATTCACCGCAATCCTGAAGGTGGACACCGGGGTGCCTTGGGGAGTATACCTGAGTTCGGGATCCTTGGTCAGATTGCCTATGAGAATTATCCTGTTGTACACTTATTCTTCTCTCCTCTGTTCCACCGCCGGGGCCTTGGCTGCTTCGGCCTTGGCTGCCTCTGCCTGAAGACTCGCAAGAAGATGGGCGCTCTGCTTTTTCTCGAGTCTGACCACCATGTATTTTATCACGGGGTCGAAGACTTTGTAGTAGTCTTCGAGTTTCCTGATAAGCGACGGGGCTGACCTGAAGGCAAGAAGCACATAAAACCCTTTTTTCTGCTTCTTGATTTCGTTGGCGAGCTTTCTTCTTCCCCACACGTCTACTTTAAGGATCTCACCTCCGGCGTTAGCGATGAGATCCCTTATCTTTTTGAGCGACGCTTCGATCTCCTCGTCACTGGGGGAAGCATTGAGGATAACTATGTTTTCATAGATGTTCATCCGAACACCTCCTTATGGATTTTCCCATATCGCTATGGGTCCGCCGTAAGTCAACGACCCGCTCGACGGAACAGCCCCTGCCTTTAATCGCAGGGGCAAGGAGGGCACCCGATTGTCAGGAGACTTTACGAGAACCCGGCTTGTTATTTATACCACAGCAGTGCAATAAAATCAATTACTTTATTCGGTATTCCCTGATTTTTGTCCTGAGAGTGTTCCTGTTGATCCCGAGGGTCTTCGCAGCCTTTAGCTGATTACCGCCGGTCTCGTTGAGCACGATACCGATAAGAGCCTTTTCCACCTCGGATATCACCGTTTCATAGAGATTGCAGTTCTCGAGTTTTGTCATCTCCTTCAGGTAACGCTTCAGTTTGTCTTCGAGAAATTCCTTAATGGTAAACGAACTGGCCTCCTCCAGAAGAAGGTCCCTTTTCTCGATCACTGTTCCGTTGGATAGCACGCATGCTCTCCTGATCGCGTTCTCAAGTTCCCTCACATTGCCTGGCCAGCCGTACTTCAGAAGGAGGTCCTTGGCCTCCCTGGAGAGTTCCTTCTTTCCCGTCTCGAACCTCTTTTCGGCGTCTTTCAGGAAATGTTTTGCGAGCAGACCTACGTCTTCCCTTCTTTCTCTGAGGGGGGGGAGTTTAATCTGGACCACGTTAAAGCGGTAATAAAGGTCTTCCCTGAAAAGACCCTTCTGCACCAATTCCTTAAGATCTTTGTTAGTTGCACCGATTATCCTAACATCAGCATCCACCACCCTGTTGCTGCCCAAAGCACTGAACTTCTTGTCCTGCATGAACCTCAGCAGCTTCGCCTGGAGATTCATGTCAAGTTCGGATATCTCGTCAAGGAAAAGCGTGCCGCCGTTAGCCGATTCGATTTTTCCAGCACGTCTTTCCTTTGCTCCTGTAAAAGCCCCTTTCTCCCATCCGAAAAGCTCGGCTTCAAGAAGGTCCCTAGGGATTGAGGCCGAGTTTATGGCTACGAAGGCCCCATTCCTCCGATTGCTGTTATAATGGATCGCCTTGGCCACAAGTTCTTTGCCCGTGCCACTCTCTCCGGTTATCAATACCATAATGTCCTTTGGAGCGACCCTCCCGATATCTTTGAATACCTTCAGAATCTTCGGGCTTCGTCCGATGATCTGGGGTTCTTCGGCCTCTGCGCTCGCACTCTTTAGGGTTGAGAGTTCCTCCCTTACAGCCATGTCCCTGAATGCCTTTTCCACGATGATCTTGAGTTCCTCGATATCGAAGGGCTTTTCTATATAGTCATAGGCTCCCTCCTTCATCGCCTCTACCGTGCTCTCCATCTTTCCGTGGGCAGTGATCATTATCACAACTGCGTCCTGATGCGAAGACCTTATCTCCCTGAGTCCGTCAAGACCGTTGCCGTCCGGCAGGACAATATCAAGTAGCACCAGCTGGAATCCGCCCTTCACCGCACGTAAACCAGAGGAAAGCTTGGGGCGCGAGGAGACCTTGCAGTTAAGCGGTTCAAGGGCCTTTTTCACCACCCATGTTATCGCCTCATCGTCGTCTATTATGAGAATTTCTCTCTCCATGCCTTTCCTTTTTTCCTTGTAATGCTTAAAGAAGAATCACTCCATATTGTCATTGAACATACGGAATGTAAATATGAAATACCGTCCCCTTCCCAGAATCAGGCCTCTCGACCCTTATAAAGCCGTCGTGGTCCTTGATAATCTTCTTCGACAAGGCGAGACCCAGGCCGGTCCCCTTTTTTTTCTTTGTATAAAAAGGAAGGAATATTTTCTGCATTTCATTCTTGGGGATCCCCTTACCAGTGTCTCTGACGGATATCACCGCCCAGCGCTTCACCTGTCCGCCCTGTACCACATACTCGCCTGAGGGCCTCGTTGTAATGCTCAGACTTCCACCCCGGGGCATGGCCTCCAGGGCATTTTTCACGATATTGAGAAAGACCTGAAGCAACTTCCCCCCGTCACCTTTTACCCTCGGCAGGCTTGGGTCATAAAACCTCTGGAGAGATATATTACCATTTTTTAGTGATAAATCCATTATCGAAATGGCTTTCTCCAGCACCTCGTGTATATTGAGCTGCTGATGAACTGACCTTCTGCTCATGGTAAGGTAGTTCTGAAGGACTGTATTAAGCCTGTCCGTCTCTCTGATTATAAGGTTTATGTGATCCTTCACGTCATCAGGTCCAGACAACAACTCCCTGTCCAACTCCAGAAGCCGTTTCTTCAGAAGCTGGGCTGCACCCTTGATGCCGCCCAGAGGGTTCTTGATTTCGTGGGCTATGGTTCCGAGTAGGAAAACAAGGGAATCGAATGAAGAATCCTCTCTTTCTACCAGAGATAGTTGTTCACGGATGGATAGGAGTGCCCCCTCGCATCTGCCGTCTACAAAAAAGGGAGAAATATCGATATCGACTCTGGCTGCGCCGTTTATCCTGGCCTCAATGTCCCTCACGCTGAACGATCTCTGTTCCCTCATCGCCTTTCGGGCGAGCCCCGACACCATTCCGGCATCAGCATACAACTCTGTGAGACGTCTTCCGAGGATTTCCTGCTGACCTTTCCCGAAAAACTCCTCCGCTGTCTTGTTTATGAATATGACGGAGTTGCGTTTGTTCAGTAGAAGGACTGCTCCGGCGAGAGAGTTGATGATCGTCTCTAGGTCCCAATGTTGCTTGCGTGCCATGGCCTCTGCACTTTATCACAATGGTTTTTTCTTTTTCAATACTTCCTTATCCCTTTGTTGCCCTTGCAAAAGAGTGGCCTTCTGTGCTAAGCTTTTTAACCCAAAGGGGATTACTCTCTTTGACTCTGTAATGCATTGCATTACCCAAATACACACGCCGTTACGTTTCCCTGCTGGTCTCTTTAATAAGAGGTAAGGGAAGGCCCAGTGAACGGTCCCAGATCTTTACCGGGCGGTGGCGGCGGAGGAAGAACCAGAGGAGGTCATAAATATGGTAGTAACGATGAAGGAGCTTCTTGAGGCCGGTGTTCATTTCGGTCATCAAGTGAAACGGTGGAACCCGAAGATGAAGAAATATATCTTCGGGGAAAGGAACGGCATCTATATCATCGACCTTCAGAAAACCCTGAAGGGTCTTGAGGAAGCCTGCAGATTTATCAGGGAGACAGCCGTGCGTAACGCACCCATTCTCCTGGTGGGGACAAAAAAACAAGCGCAGGACGCCATCCAGGAAGAGGCGCGCAGGTCCGGTACGTTTTATGTTAACCAGCGATGGCTCGGTGGGATGCTAACCAATTTCTCGACCATAAAGAAAAGCATAGAACGTCTGAAAAACATCGAGAAGATGAAAGAGGACGGGACATATAACGCCCTTCCAAAGAAGGAGATCTCGATCCTCGAAAAGGAGCGGGCAAAGCTCGAGAGAAACCTCTCAGGAATCAAGGAAATGTCCGCTGTTCCCGGCGCTGTCTTTGTAATTGACCCGAAGAAGGAGAAGATCGCGATTGCGGAAGCGAGAAAGCTTTCTGTCCCCGTTGTGGCTGTTGTGGATACAAACTGCGATCCCGACGAAGTGGACTATGTGATCCCTGGTAATGACGACGCGATCAGGGCAATAAAACTCATTGCCTCGAAGATCGCGGATTCGGTGGTCGAGGGCAGGACGCTGGCCGCTAAGGCCGCGAGCGCTGAGGCTGAAAAGGCCATGATAGAAGAGAAGGTACATCAGGAAGAGGCCGGGGACGTTGCGAATGAAGGACCGGCCGGTGAAAAAGCGGAGGTTTCAGCATGACAGTGATCTCAGCGGACATGGTAAAGGAGTTGCGCGAGAAGACTGGCGCAGGCATGATGGAGTGTAAGAAAGCCCTTTCGGAGAGCGGCGGGGATTTCGAAAAGGCGTTGACTGTGCTCAGACAGAAGGGACTGGCAAGTGCGTCGAAGAAGGCTGGAAGGACCGCGTCAGAGGGCCTTGTAGGAGCCTATATACATATGGACAGGATCGGCGTCCTTCTGGAAATGAACTGCGAAACGGATTTTGTGGCGAGGACCGACGATTTCAGAAACCTCCTCAAAGACATCGCCATGCATATTGCAGCAGCGAATCCGGTATATGTGTCGCGGGAAGAAGTGCCACGGAGCGTTGTGGAGAGCGAACGGGAGATATATAAGGCCCAGATCACCGGCAAACCCGCCCAGGTCGTCGAGAAGATTGTGGAGGGCAAGCTCGAAAAGTTCTTCAGCGAGACTTGTCTCATGGATCAGATATTCATAAGAGATGACGAAGGTAAACTGAAGGTCAAAGACCTTGTTGTCGAAAAGATCGCAAAGCTGGGTGAGAATATAGTGGTGAAGCGTTTCGCAAGGTTCCAGGTGGGAGAAAAACTGTAAGGGCAATTCTCGAGAAATTTGTATCAGTATCAACCACGCAAAACGGGTCACTTGCTGCTGCGTGGTTTGGATTTTCTGTCCCGGCATTGTATTGTCTGGGTCCAGGATTTATAATCTAGGGCAATGCCGGTGGTGCGATACGGCGCGATGAAGACCACTCACTACAGAAGGATACTCCTGAAGCTCAGCGGGGAAGCCCTTATGGGCGATAAGGGCTACGGCATAGACTCCTCCACTGTCCAGTACGTGGCCTCCGAAATAAGGGAAGTGTTCAGGATGGGAGCCCAGGTGGCGGTGGTCATCGGAGGTGGTAACATCTTCAGAGGCGTTGAAGCCAGTGTAAAGGGGATGGAAAGGGCATCTGCGGACTACATGGGAATGCTCGCTACGGTCAT
>Ga0187771_10001500_pt1 | contig 15643 bp, 16 predicted proteins | sample 0116_SJ02_MP15_1_FD_133139 | JGI IMG/M metagenome (GOLD analysis project Ga0187771, IMG submission 133139) | Tropical peat soil microbial communities from peatlands in Department of Meta, Colombia - 0116_SJ02_MP15_10_MG | ecosystem: Environmental > Terrestrial > Soil > Wetlands > Peat | place...
CCTGAGGATCTTGTCGAAGTCTCCCCAGGCAACAGTCCAGACGTCCGGGTGGAAGGCTTCCCTCAGCCCGCCGACGACCCTGAACGCGATGTTTGCGGTCACGGTGTCGCCCTTATCGTAGGACTTCTTGTCGGTCACTAGCTGGATGCTGCCGACTGACGTTGGGCGCCAGGTGTACTCTCCCCTTCTGTTCTTGAGAGGCAAAACCTTGCGACGGCGACGCCCTGAGGGATAAAAGCTTGGCCGGGGGATTGTTCCGAGTCATCAGAAGATGTCCCCGACGCCTCGACACAAGCCGAAGGACGATATCACGCGTAGCAACCGGCGAAGGACTTGGATTATTAGAATTTGCATGAATCAGGCTGCCCAGAGACCCTGTTAACTCTCAGTGGAGGCGGATTCTCACCCCAAAACCACCTGATACGCTGACGCATGATACAGAAAGAACCCTTTTGTGAAAAAGGACTTGGAATCAGCACAGCTTAAATGCAAATCACGCATGGAATGTCGCGGGCGTAGCCCAGGGGAGTAAATGAGCGTAGCAGAGGCGATGCAGGAGAACGTCAATTCTAGGACCGTGCAGCTGGTGAAGCTCCTCTCAGAAGTAGGGCCTGATATCCCAGAGATATCGAGAAGGCTGGGGCAGTTCAAGGAATCGGTAAGGTACAGGTACAAGGAGAAGATCCTGAGCAGAGGGTTCTCGGTGCAGGCTGCAGTGGACCACGAAAGGCTGGGCCTGCGGAGAATGATGCTGGTGGTTGATTTCGCTGACCAGTACAGGAACTATGCCCAGGCAATATTCTCGGCCATGAGCGAGCTGACCTATCTTGTGTCGTTTGCCAAGGAGCTGATAGGGACCAGGTACATGGTGATGCTGAGCGCCCCCGCCCAGCTCGAGAATCAGATCGTCGATCTTTTCCAGTCTTTGAAGGACAAGGGGATGTTCTCTTCCATCGAGATCATGAGCTTCGATTGGTTCAGGAACCTGCCCATGAAGGCGGAGTATTACGATTTCGACACCGGAAGATGGGACTTCCAGTGGACCGAAGGTTCCCCCACCGATGTCCAGGCAGCGGTCTTCAGTCCATCCGAGCCGGTGAGGTTCGACTATGTGGATCTCCTTATCCTGAAGGAGCTCCAGATGGACGCGAACAAGTCGCTCAAGGAAATTTCGGATCGGCTGGAAATCAACTACAAGAAGCTCGCATGGCACTATAACGCCCACGTCAAAGGGAGGAACCTGATACGCGGATATGCCATCAACTGGATGGGAACGAGGTACGACTACGCCCTCGAGAAGGCCCTGCACCGCAAGCACAGGTACTTCGCGGTTAATCTTCTGGCCAGGAACGTGAACGAGTACGAGACCATGATGCTTAGACAGCAGCTGAACCGCATCCCGTTCGTATGGGCAGAAAGCGCCGGCAAGGACTACTTCGCCATGCTGTTCTTCCCCGTAGACTACGTGGTCGAAGGGCTGCAGTACCTGGGGAACATCACGAACCTGGTCAAGGACAGGGTCAGCCTGTACCCGATAGACCAGACCGATGCGCTGACCTTCTCCATCTCCTATTCGCTCTACAGCACGTCCAGCAAGAAATGGATCTTTGACGGAGTGGACCTAACGAAAAGGTTCGAAGAACTGATAATGCAAATAAAAACCGGGGCGCGATAGGCGAACCTATAGCGGCCCGGCTCCGCCGATAACCTCGAGCGGACCAACGACTTTCAGACCTAGCGTGGCGAAAACAAAGCTGGCGCCAGCTAGTGCCAACATGCCATAGCGGATCTTCTCGTCTTGGGTCATGGTTCCATATGGTCGTCGCCTTCGGCTTTTAAGACTAAGCCTTCGCATGAGTGCGACTCTATCACGCTAGGCGAATTCTAACGTCGCAAACCATCCCCGGCGGAAGCCGGACTCCCTTTCTTGGGCGCGGTTGGTCGCCAACCCCTATATACGAACCCGCGGGCTGAAACGCGAGTCGAGCTGTTCGAAAACAGGGCCGAAAAGCACCCCCATATTCCCGCCAGGCGCGTGCTGGACAGGATTGTCCTTGGAGGGAGCGACGGGGCCATAGAAAGCGTCGCGATGACCGCAGCACTAAACGGGGCCGGGGTCGCTTTCGGGACCATCCTGATCGCCGGGCTCGCCTTTGCTGCGGCGGGGGCCCTCTCCATGTTCTTCAGCAGCTACCTCTCAAGCAGGTCGGAGCGCGAGGCGCTGCGGACGGACGTCCAGAGGGAGAAGATGGAGATTGAGACCGAGCCGCAGGAAGAGAGGGCCGAGCTGGAGGATCTGCTGAGGAAGGAAGGGTACGGTCAGCAGGAGATCGACGTCATAATGTCGAAACTCATGAAGAACAAGGAGTTGTGGCTGAGGGAGCAGCTCAGCAGGGAGCTGAGGGTCCACATGGAGGACCTGCAGTCTGGTTCACTGGATAGGCCGTCGGCTGCGGGGCTTTCGTTCCTCCTCCTCGCCCTCGTGGTGGTGGCGCCCTATGGCGTTCTTGCCAGCCACGTCTCCGCGCTGGTCACTTCCGTCATAATCTCCATCCTGGCGCTCTTCTGCCTGGGATCCAGGCTCTTCCTGCGGGGCCATTTCAGGCCCCTGGCAGGGCTCGAGTCCGCAGCCGTGGGGGCCGTCGCGGCGGCGTTGCTTTACGGCCTGGGGCTCCTCATCTCTAATCTCTGAAGCGCCTCAGGTTGATTAACAGGGACTTCCGGGAAGCCCCGTTGGCCGAGGCAGAGCTCGAAGGTAACCCGGAGATTCCTCAGGCACCCCCGCCACGGCTCCTCAGCAGGGGGCGCCTCCTCTTGATGGCAGGGGCGTTCGTGGCCGAGCTGGGAATATTCGTCGCCGGCCTGCTTGTTCCCATCGATGCGGGGACCAAGGGAATCATCGTGAACCAGACCACCACATCGTTCGCGCCGCTGCAGGGCTCTCCCCCTGCTCAGGTCGTGCTCCTCATTTTCAGCCACAACGCCGTGATCGCCATGATCGAGGTCATTCCGGTGATGGGCGCCTTCGCCTTCGTGGGCTCGATGTTCACAACAGGGGTGATTGCTCAGGCGTTGCTCGCTTCCAACGGGGTCCCCGGCTTCTTCGGCGCATTCCTCCTGCTGTTCCCCTATTCGCTGGTAGAGCTCTCGGCCTACGCCGTCGCTCTAGGCTCCGGGATCATGCTGATTGTCGGCTGGAGGATGAGGAGGCTCAGGTCCGAGGTACAGGTGCTCCTCGAGGAGGTGATTGTCGTCTTTGCCCTGCTCCTGCTCGCTGCGGCGATGGAGGAGGCCACCAGCCTGTCTCCTCTATTGGGGTTCGCTCTATGGGCCCCGACCGGTATCGCGGTTGGCGTGCTGGTCTTTGTCGCGACGCGGAGCACGAAGTGAAGTTCAGGTACCTCACATTCGATTGCTACGGCACACTTGTCGATTGGAGAAGAGGGATAGCTGAATCTCTGGAGGCAGCGGGAGCGGCGACACGGCTGAACCCGGGCGCGCTCCTGGAGGCCTACGTGGCCGCGGAGAGAGAACAGGAGAGAACCTACCAGAAATACAGAGCGGTCCTGAAGAAGTCGGTGATGGCCCTATCGGAGGGGATTGGAGTCAAGATTGGACGGGAGGAAGCAGACAGGTTCGCTTCGTCGGTCCCGGGGTGGCCTGCCTTCCCGGACAGCGGGAGGTTTCTCAGGGACATGGGAGCAGCTGGCTACCAGAGGTACATACTTTCGAACGTCGACACAGACATTTTGGAGGAGACAATAAGGAGGAACCGGTTCGAGGTGGACGGCTACGTGACGGCCGAGGAGGTTGGGAGCTACAAGCCTGGGAAGCGCCACTGGCTCAGGTTCCTAGAGAAGACTGGGGCACAGAGGAAGGACGTTCTGCATGTCGCCCAGAGTGTTTTTCACGATGTCCTCCCCTCCCAGGACCTTGGAATCTCGTCCGCCTGGGTCAACAGGTATAGGGAGGGAATTCCCGCGGGCGCCCGGCCCTTGTACATTGTGGATAGCCTGAAGAGCCTTGGCAAAATCCTAGAGGATGCGGACTGAGAGATTGGTCGTCAGGGCGAACTCGCTAAGGCCGGGGAAGATCCCCATAGACCTGCTCGAGAAGACGGTCCTGAAGCTGACAGGGAAGGGTTCGAAGAGCGTCGTGACACCCCCCAAGGCAGGGCTGGACTTCGCCGCCGTGAAGGTCGGCTCGAAGTACATGCTGGTGTCCGCAGACCCCATCACGGGGGTGACCAAAGACATCGGCGAGTATGCCATCAACGTGAGCGCCAACGACGTGGCGACAAGTGGGAACAGGCCGCAGTTCGCTGAAACGGTGGTGTTGCTCCCGGAAGGCGCCGGCCGTCGGAGCGTCGCGAATGTGGCGAGCCAGTTGGACGTAGCGGCGAGGAAACTCGGCATGGCCATCGTTGGAGGGCATACGGAGGTCACCCCCTCCCTCGATAGGCCCATAGTGATGGTGACGGCATTCAGCTTCGTCGACGATTATGTGACGTCCGGAGACGCGCGCGAGGGGGACTCGATCATGATGACGAAGACGGCGGGGCTAGAAGGAAGCGCCGTCCTGGCGACCGGCGGGAGCCTCGCAGGAGCGATCGGCCGAGAAGCTGCATTGAGGGCCAGCGGATTCCTTTCCAAAATCAGCGTCGTGGAGGAGGCGGTCGCCGCCTACGCAACAGGCTACGTAGGTGCCATGCACGACTGCACGGAAGGGGGAGTCCTGGGGGCTGTCTACGAGATGTCCCTTGCGTCTGGCCTAGGGTTCACTTTGGACGAAGAAGCGGTGCCTGTCGCGTCCGAGACAAGGGCCATCTGCAGGCACCTGTCGCTGGATCCCCTGAAACTTATCGCGTCTGGCTCGATGTTGCTTTCGGTGAAGGCAGGGAAGGAAGAGGATGTGAGGAGGAGGCTGAAGGGAACAAGGGTGACAAGGGTGGGAGAGTTCGTCAAGAAGGGGCGTGTTCTGGTCAGGGCAGACGGCCGGGAGGTCCGCTTGAATGCGGCGCCTGAGGACGAGCTATGGCGAGCCATTGACAGCGCGGCCTGAAGAACTATGGCTTCTCCTACGGAAGAAGGCATCCGATTATCAAACGTCCAATCCTGGAAGAATCGATTTGTCCGGAACATCATGGGCCGAGCACACGAAGCCCTCTCGTGTCTGCGAAATCAGGTCTTCCCTGGGAAGGAAGTCTCGCTTCTCTGAACCAGGTATACCCCCGATAAGATCAACGCGCCCCCGACCACCTGAATGGGAGAGACTGTTTCTCCCAAGACAATGAAGGCGAATGCAGGGCCCATGATCGTGGACGCAGAGAACACCAGGATGGTCCTGACGGCACCGATGAGCCGGAAGGCTCCCACGGAAAGCAACGTCATGGCGGCGAAGATGACCGCAAGGAGTACGGTCAGCGGAAGCGATCCAAGTGGCACAACCAGCAGCGAAGAAAATACCAGGAGAAGTATTGTAACGCTTCCTCCTATGAGTCCCTTGAACTTCGAAATGGTCGCTATTCCCTCGCGGTGACTGACTATCCTGCTTAGATTGTTGTCGATGCTCCAGAAAATCGTAGCCCCCACGATCAGCACGTTGCCGGAGAGTCCCTGGACCAACGACGCACCACCCGCCTGCAGGTTCGCAGAAACTACAATCACCCCCACGGCAATGAGCAACCCTTCGGCCAGCTGCCTTCGTCGCAGCGATTCGTGGAAGATGCCGAAACCTATGATGGCCGTGAACAGCACCTCGCCGTTGCTCAATAGGGAGGCGTTGACCGCAGTGGACTGTTGCACCCCCGTGAAGTATAGTATGGGCGCCAACGTGGCTCCGGCCAGCGACAGCCCAAGTATCAGCCGGATGTTCTTTCTCTTGGGGACAACCTTCGGTTTGTATGGGATTAGAATCGCTCCGGACAGGAGTGCTGCCAGGCCGGATGCCACCAATGGGTTGATCTGCGTCACGAGGAGCTTGGTGACCACTGGGACAGTGCCTCCCAGTATTGCCCATCCCAATGCATAGGTGTACCCTCTGGTCGAGTCCTTCGATTCTGGTCACTTCCAAAGGGCCTTTCAGACTGCGGAACGCCTAGCAGGACTCGCGGCCACCTTCACCGTGCGGCTCTTCTCGGAGGGGACGGCACCGGCCACCCACGAGAACTTCCTCTGGAGCGACTTGCTGTAGACCTTCGCCCAGTCCAGGCCGACCTGGTCGCACCAGGCCTTTACCAGCCTCGGGTCGATGTAGTTCTTCAGCGACGTGTTGAGGTTGTAGTTCTTGGTGCGCTTGTAGAAGTCGAGTTCCATCTGCAGCTTCTTCACGCGCTTGCTTCCGTGCTTCTCCCTGGCCCTGGCATCCGCGAGCTTCTGTTCCTTCTTCTTCCGCGACTCCTCCCAGGTCTTCGGGGGGGTGCGCTGGTGGTTGCAGAAGATGGCTGCCTTCAGGTTGGCTTCCTTCTCGTGGTACAGCTTGTCCAGGTCGTCGGCTTGGGTCATGTCACTTGAGCGCAACGCTTCGTCTGCCACCGCAGTGGCGTGATACGTCCTGAAGACCTTGGCCGTAACTCCGGGGACGATGGAAGAGAGGTACTTGTTGACATGTGTGGAATCGATGTGATGGAAGATCTCCGAACTCGGAGGTTTCCCGGAAGAGAATTCGCTCAGGTTCCGGAGGACCGACGGAAGGGGCCTGCACTTCTTGTTCCATGAAACCGAGTCTTTGCCGATGAAGTTGAACTCCACCTGGTCTCCCTTTACCTTCACGTGCTCAACCCTCAGCGTGCTGGCCCCCACGGTGTCGGCCTCGTCGGGGTCCTTCTCGTCCCCCACCCTCATCCCCAGGAAATCAATGAGATAGCAGGTGGTGGCCACCTGTCTGGCCCTCGGGTCCTTGGAGTCGAGGTCCTTCTGGATCCTGGACCGTATCTTAGCCAGGTTGACCCCCACTTTCTTGGCCTTGTCGTACTTCTCCTGGTTCCTCGTCTGCTGGATGGGGGTGCTCTCGTGCAGCCAGACGTACTTCTCCTTACGGGTGAGCTTGTCGATCCACTTTGCCATCCACATCGAGTTGCGGTCGTGCACGATCTTCTTCCATTTGCCGGGGGGGACGGCGGACGATCGGTCTAGGTTGAGGATGACATCGTTCTGGAGGACCCTCGGCTTCCACTTGCCTCGCATCGGGTGAGCCCCGCGTCCCATGAACAGCCCAGGAGGCTCCACCATCCAGTTCGCTATCTCAACTTCTTGTCCGTCGAGGGTGGCTTTCCCGTGCTTGGCCTTCAGCTCCTCCTTCCGCGCCTTCCTTTCCGCGGCCAAGGCTTTCTTCTCCTCTTTCGACATCGATTCCTTGGCTGCCTTCTCCCTGTCTACCTTCGAGAAGAGCTCGCCGAAGTCTACGTCTGAAAAGCGGGCGCCCCTGCACCAGTCGGGGAGCTCCTTCACGAAGTCCTTCATGAAATTCGCTGCGAACGTCGGATCTTGGATGTACGGGGTGTCCTTCTTCTTGGCCAGGGCGTAGGCCATCTCCTCGGCGAGGGGAGAGAGAGCGACCTGCCTCCCTTTCACCCTGATCGAAAGGCCGTCAGGCTTGTAGGGTTCAGGGAACGAGACACCGTTGTGTGAAAGAGCCTTCCAGTAAGCGGTCATGAACCGGATATCGGTGATGCTTCTTGGGCGATATTTAAAATTCGCAGAGCCAACCGGTCGGGGACGGTTAAATACGCGCGCGAGGCGCTCGGCTTCTGAATCCTGTTGTGGATTGATTTCGAAGAAGGGAAGGTCCCGCGCCTCAGGGAGCCGATCATGGTGGTGGCGGTTTCGACGTCGATGCCCCAGTACAAGGCACTCTACTCTCAGGCCAAGGAGCTCGGGGAGTACATGCTGAAGACTCTTAGATTCGAGAGGTTCGCGACGGTCCGCTCTTCGGCTTTCCCCCCGGAGGTCCTAGTGAGCGGGGACGGAATCTCGGCGCTCCCGGCATGCCACCTCTACCTTAGCAGAGGGAAGACAGACCTTGTGCTCTTCGCGGGGGACACCAGCCCAATGGAGGACCAGTACGAGTTCTCGCACTTCCTTCTGAAACAGGCAAAGGAACTGGGGGTCAGGGAGCTTTACTCGGTGGGCGCAAGGTGGGCGGAGAATCCTCTCCCTCCTGAGGCAGAACCGGTGCCCAACGGCTTCGCGACGGACGCTGTCGGGGTGGCGAAGCTGAAGAAGGCTGGGGTGAGCATAATCAAAGAGGAGCCCGCACCGTTCTTCGCTTCCATGGTGGTGGCCCTGTCGAAGGAGTACGGGATACGCGGGTACAAGCTGTCGGTGGACCACGGCGAACCGATCCCGCACGCCCGGTCGGTGTCGAAGCTTCTGGGCGCACTGTCGTCGATGACCGGGTTCGACGTGCCGCTGGAGGGACTGGGGGTCAAGCCAGGCCAGCCGACTCCCCAGAGACAGCCCGGAGACACCACAATCTACCACTAGGCCGCTACCGCAACGTCTCGGCCTCTTGGTCGAGGGCGTCGAGCTCAGGGCCGAATCCCCACTCCCTGGCCAGCCTGTCGGCTTCTGCTTCCCTCGCCGCGGACTCCTCTGGACTGACGTGCTCGTTCAGCCAGGCATGGGCGAGTTCGTGGGCTATCACCGCTTCCGCAGCTTCGTCGGAAAGGGCGTTCAGAAGCTCGGAGTAGAAGGTAATCGTCTGCACGGGGCGAGAGAGGACCACGAGGTATTGCACGTCAAAATACCTTGTCAGCCCCACGGTGGCCCTGGTGGGGCGTGAGGACAGAATCACTGAACGGACCGTTGTTATCCTGGGCACAGAAGGAGGTGGACGGGATTCTGCGTCCCGGAGGATGCGCAGGAAGCGCGGGTCGTCGGCCTCTATGAGGACCTCTCCTCCCAAGAGAGCTTCGCCTTCTTCGGATTCCCTATGAGGTTGACGGGACAGCTTGTTTCACTTGAGATCGGGCACCTTTTGCGACCCTTCTGCCGACCACGGCGAAGATTAGTCCAACCCAGTAGGGAGCGTAGGCAAAGGTCTGCCCGAGTCCTAGGTTGTAGGCCGAGTAGCCGAAGGAAGCGAGCAGGCCCAGAAGCCCTGCCCCTCCTCCTAGAAGAATCACAATCCTCCCGGTCCTGGCGTGACCCGAGACAAGGACTAGACCTCCGACGATTACAGTCACGCCTCCCAGGGCATTGATCCACTCAAGAACTGAAATGGTGAGAAGAGCAGTGCTGGCCAGGGAGCCTGTTAGGTATGCGGGGATTTCCGCGCCTATGGCCTGGTAGAGGAGCCCTCTGGAGACATAGCCGCTCCAGATCATAAGGAACCCTCCGATCATCGCCAGGAGCCCGCCGGCCCAGAGCCTTGTGCTTGTCACCTGGCCACTCCCGTCACTACCGATCGAGCGGTCTTAATGAAGTGGTTGCTGTTCAAAAGTGGCGAACTCCGGCGGAAGCCCTAAGCTCCCTCTAGCTCCTCTGGGGGTTTTTCCAACAGGTTCTTCTCGGACAGCGAGTCGGCCATCCTGAGGGCCCGCCCGAACTCCTTCTCCAGAAAGATCTTCTCCGACTTGCCAAAATGGACGAGGTACCCGTCTTTGATCCTTCCAAGGAAGACCACCCCCGCTACTATCAGAGGCGTCGCCGGCAGGAGGATCTCCAGTACTGGCACCAGGAGCCCTGAAGCCCCGACAAGAGGGATCGACCTGGACGCGGCCAGCGCCTCGTGCGTCTGGGCCGGGGCAAGGATCTCCAAGGCAAAGCCGGCACAGGAGAGCAGGGCACCAAAAAGAAGATAGTGCCACGACCGCTTTGCGAACCTGGTTATCCTGGCGATTTCCCCGTAGGGGAGTGAAATCGCGAGTCTGCCCCCTTTCACCGAGGATACGATGAGCCTCTTCGTCGTCACGGAGACCATCTTCCCTCCCTGGACTCTCGCCTCGATCAGCTTCTCCTTCGCCTCCTGGAGAGGCGTCATTCCAGGAGCCTTGGAAAGCTTCGCTAGGAGCTTCTTCGACAGCCCGGCAATCAGGACCGAGAGGGTCGCCTGAGACGATGTCTTGGCGGCACCCTTCGAAAGCTTACTCCTGGTCCTGGAGTCCTTCAGAAGGAGTTTGATGGCCGAGACCGCGCCCTCGATGTCGTCGGGTCCCTTGAGCACCACTCCATTGACCCCGTCCCGGACCACCCAGGACTGACCCCCCACCCCAGACGTCACCACCGGGACCCCGCGGTACATGAACTCGAGCTGTGCGATTCCGAGAGCCTCGCTCCTGCTCATGGTGATGTTCAAGAATGATGCATCGATGAGCTGGGCTTTCTCTTCGTCCGTGATTTCGCCCAGCAGGGTGACGTTGCCCAGCCCTTCGGCGGCAGCTTTGACCTTGTCTGCGTAATCGCCGTTCAGTCTGCCGGCGAATACGAAGTGCACCTTGTCGTCGTTTGCGAACCGCTTGGCTATCTCGACGACCGAGAGGGCGTTCTTCCTCTCTTCTACGGTCCCCAGGCAGGTAATCAGCCTGGCCCCCTTGGGGATTCCCGGCCTGAGCTTGAAGAAGCCGGCTCTGTCGGAGCCTTCGAAGATGTCTTCGTCTATGCCCCCCGGAAGGAGGATGAACTTGCTTTCGTCTGCACCGAGTTTCTTCATCTGGTCCTCTTCGAGGGGGGTGGTGGCGATGACGTAATCCGCCTGGCGTATTATCTCCTCGAGGCTTATCCTGTTCCAAACCTCCCGGTAGGTGCGCTCCTCGACCGTGTATCTCTCGTCACTGGCTTCCTGGAAGTGGCTCATGTGACATAGGATGACCGGAGGATTCTGCCCGCCCTCCTCGGCAAGGTGGCGGTTCCAGACGACGAACTTGATGGTGTCTTCGGGCCCGTTCCAGAGCGTTGAGTGGGTGATCAGGACGTTCAGCTTCAGGTCCGTCACAATCTGGGTTAGCACCCCCACGAAGTTCCTGAAGAGGACCCTGCGCGGTGGCCACCCTGCGATTTCGCTCCCCACCCTCAGGACTGGGATTCCGAGTTCCCTTTCGTAGGTGTGGGAATACCCTCCGCGCCTCGCGATTTCCTCCTCGGTGATGACAGGCTCCCAGTCGTGATAGGCGCTTGTGATCAGGTATGCCTCGTGGCCAAGGCGGTTGAACTCTCGCACCATCCTCTGGGCGACCAGCTCCTGCCCCTTCGAGTGGCTGGTCTCGTACATGACCACGCCGACTCTGAGCATCTGTTCTAGCCCTCCCGGGGACTGATGTGGGGCAGGTCCCCCGAGAACTCCAGCCCGTTGTCGGAGAGCCCATCCAGGAAGGTTCCGAGGTGGTTTCTCCTGACGTAGTAGTCGCAGTCGAGGGTCCCCTTCGACCAGTCGTTCCGAATTCCGATTCCGACATCGGCCAGAGCGAACGCTGGGTTGTCCGCCGGCGTGTCGCCGATGTACATGACCCCGCCTTTGACTCCTAGCATTTGACGTAGAACTCCGACCGCCACTCCTTTGTCATGGCGTCGGGGGATGATGTCCAGCATTGGATATAAAGAATAATACAAGACTTGCAACCCTAATCCTCGAATTCTTGCAATATTCGCGTTCAGGAAACCGATCCCCGGACTATTCTTTCGCTTCCACTCGATGCACACGCCGCAGACCTCCCCCGCGGATGTCCTCTTCACCTCGATGAAGGGGCGGTTTGGCATTCCCTTGGCGAGCTCGAGGGCGCCGGAAAAGTCTGGAAGGGGGGTCGCGACCCTCCTCTCCCCGTTCTTGAGGATGGTCTCCACGCCATAGACGCACCCCCAGGCGTCCGCAAATGGGGTCCGGGTCCCGACCGACGCGTAGTCCTTCGCCGTCACGATCGCGACGGGGATAGATTCGTGGATCCGCCAGACCGTCTTGGCCAGGCCGGGTGGCACCCTAGAGCGGCTTCTGGGGACGTTGAGGGGTGCGAGCGTCCCGTCGTAATCGCAGAAGAGAGCGCGGATCCTCAACCGAATCAATTGGGTCGGAGGGGTCTAAAGGCATTTTACCGGCGAGCGCAAGGTCTCCCCGATAGGATGTCTGCGCCAACCAAGGAGGAGCCGGTCCTCGAGCTGGGGACGGGTCCTCATCGACGGCCCCACCGGTAAGGAACTCTTCATTGAGAGGGAGGTCTTCGTCTCCTTCGCCGGTCAGGTATGTTTATCCGTGCCTCCTGATTCGGGGCCGAAAGCAATGCGCGCCGCCCGCATCGATAAGTCGCTCCAGAGCACTCTGGACTGGGCGCTGAACAGGATGCGAGACAGGGGGTACGTCATCAGCTCGCCGGTGACTCTCTCCGTGGACGAGAAGCTCTCAATCATGGGGTACGCGAAGAAGGAAGGAGATGCCCACAGGATCATAATCTCGGAATGGGCTCTTGATTCAGAAATGCTCGGAGGGCTGGTCCTTCACGAGCTCGCCCACATTTACTTCACGGAGCAGGGCGCCCACTCCCACGACGGCCAGATCCTGGAGGACGTCCTGGAGGGGCTTCGGGAACGAGAAGGGATCCGGGCAAAGGAGACGGAGTATCTGATCGACTCCTTCAACCACCTGCAGAACATCCTAGTGGATGATATCGTCTTCGCAGTAATGGACCAGAAGGAGCAGACGCTTACGAAGCGCTTCTTCTCTGAATGGGTCTCAGATAGGCCATCGGGAGACCCTGTTCTGGACGCGGCCCTCCTGTCGCGTAACGCTTTCGCCATAGCGTCGCTCCGGAGGAGGGGGCTCTTGGAGAACGACAACGAAATTGACTACAAGAACAAGGGTTTCCTCACCGCGCTAGGGCGCGCCGACAAGGACTTCGAGTGGGTCGAATCGTTCCTTGAGAACGCGAAGTACGAATGGAGTAAGGAACAGTTCAGCCACGCGGTCGAGGAGTATTTCGAGACGGTCCTTTCGCTGATGCGGTCCGCGGCCAAGCTCGACGACCTAAGGTAGAACCTTGAAACCTGCCAAGAGAGGTATCTCGAAGGCGAAGGTGCTGGTCATTGCCGTCATGGCTGTGGCCGTAATCTTCGCGGCCTACATCGGGTATCTGGCGTTTGCGAACGAGAGCTTCCCCGTGGAGCAGAGGCCGTTCGGCAACTACGCGGCGATGGCGAGCCCTCCTCAGTTCAACGGGACGGAGATCTCCTTCCACGTCAGGTGGCTCAACTCGGACTACATCCCTGTGAAGGCGCAGATCAATTCTGATACAACCGATGCAGCCAACTCGCCGACCTGTTACCTGGACCTCACGAGCGTAAATGCGAGCCAGGTCATAGCGATGCCCTTCGGCCTGAGTTCTGCAACTCCTGTCATAACCAACGTCCAACTCTCCATCGATGTCAGCACCGTCGCCACGGGGCACGATTTCACAATAGTTTACACGGTCAACAGTACCTCGGCGGCCCAGGGAGATGTGACCCCTACTAACATCTCATGCCAGGAATCCGCCAGTGTCATGTAGCTGACCAAAGAGCGCTCCCGAAGATCTTGCAATGTGTCCGGTTGGAGGGCGTTAAATAGCGGGGAGGGCATGTTTGGCCATGGCCCAGAAGGTGCCCGGCTGGCTGGAACGGGTGCTGCTGCCCCAATTGAGCGAACTGAAGGGGGAAATCAAGGCGCTGGACGCGAGGATTGGGGGCTTCGAAAGCAAGATTGAAGGCGAGTTCAAGGCCATCCATTCGGAGATTCGGCGTCTCGACGAGAAAATCGACGGACTGGATGAGAGACTGAGTTCGAAGATGGAAGAGCTCGACAAAAGGCTCGATGTGACCCAGAGGCTGGCAGTGGTGGAAGGCAAAGTCTCTGAGCTGGAATCCAGACGTTAGTACACACTTCCGTCGGGCGGTGGCGGTTCCCAAGGACGAAAACCGACTCCCCCGTTTATTAGTTCTCGACTCGAAAATGCCTTCCATGCTGGGGAAGACGAGGAGCCGTGGTGTTTTCGCTGGCACGGGCTCCTTGGCGATGATGCTCGTGCTGATTTCAGTTCCACTTACAACCGCAGTCGCATTGTCATCGTCCTCTGCTACGTCGACCACAAGCTCTGGCCCTTACGTCGGATACACGTTATTCCTTGGAAACAACACGCTTTGGCCAGGCAATGTCATTCCGAGTGGCATCAAGGGCGGCCCGACTGCGATTCAAGCTTCTCCTAATGGGTACGTCTACGTAGATGGCCCTCCTTACCTCCAGGCCATCAGCGACACCACGAACAGGGTTGCCGTCAAGATAACAGGCCCTCAAGGGGCTGACATAATGGACATGGCATACGATTCTTCCAATGGAGACCTCTACCTTACTAACAGTGCCTCGAATTCGGTCGTCGTCGTCAGTACGGCCACTAATGCTGTTGTTGCAAACATCACATTGGGTCCATTTTCCAATGTGGATGGCAACGTGATACCGGCCCCTTGGGGCATTGTCTACGATTCTTCCAACGGAAACCTGTATGTTGGGAGCATGGAAAGCAACGGGACAAGCTGGCTTTCGGTAATCGACGGAGCAACCAATGAAGTCGTCAAGGCTCAGATTGCTTTGCCCTCGGTAGTGACAGGGTATGGTTACAACATCTCGACCCCGAGCGCACTGGGTTATGACCCTCAAAACAAATGCGTGTACGTCCCCGGCGAGTACTTTACTTTGCAGGGATACCCAGAATACAGCCTGGTCACCGTGATGAACACAACGACGAACACAATTCTGACCAACGTGAAGGTAATACCATGGCCGACCCTCTTTGCCTTTGACCCTGAGAACGGCTTCGTGTATGTCAGCTCGGGCGGCACCCATTACATTAGCGTCATAAACGGCAAAACGAACACTATGATTGGGAACGTATCCCTCGGCGGGCTTGGTTCGACATTTGGCCTAGCCTTTGACCCGACCAACGGATACTTGTATGTGACAGCTTACGGGTTCGAGTCCAACGCCGTCTCTGTAATCGATCCCGCGACCAATGAATTGATAGCGACTATTCCAGCAGGTGATACTCCGGAGTGGATAACCTACGACCCCTCGAATGGAGATATGTACGTTGTCAACGGATTCTCCAATACAATCTCAGTGATTGTGACGCCGTCGGCGATGCCTTGGTGGGTTGAGTTCGAGTATCTCGCAACCGGCGTTGTAATAGTTGCCGCACCTGTCGCGGTGTATCTGCTCGCAGTGAGGCGGAAGGTAAGGAAGGCGCAACCGCCTCGAATTCTGTAGCAGTTTCTTGATGGGATTCGATGCTCGAGAGTGGACCCTAGCAGGCCACTGACTTGCGTTCTCAGATGACAGCCGTCGCTTGGTTTAGGTTCCAGTTATTGGCTGGATGGGCAACGGTTCGCCATGCTCGCCAGCCGCACAACCGCATCCCTGGACGTGACCACCGCGCCTTAGCGTTCCCCTGTAGAGGCCATCTTCCAGCTTCCTGTGGTTCTGTGCCTCCCACTGCTCGATGGGCATACCGTACTTCTGCTGGATCCTGTCCCTATACCATTCGGGGATGACGTTGAAGCTGCAGAATGGGATGATTCTCAGGTCCGGGGTGAGGTAGTGGATGTCGCAGCGCTGCAGTCGTTCCTCGTCCTGGTTGTATTTGTCCTGGAAGTGCATCATTCCGAGGAACATGCTCTTCAGGTGGAACTGGCCG
>Ga0187771_10001502_pt1 | contig 15624 bp, 17 predicted proteins | sample 0116_SJ02_MP15_1_FD_133139 | JGI IMG/M metagenome (GOLD analysis project Ga0187771, IMG submission 133139) | Tropical peat soil microbial communities from peatlands in Department of Meta, Colombia - 0116_SJ02_MP15_10_MG | ecosystem: Environmental > Terrestrial > Soil > Wetlands > Peat | place...
GCGCTCGGTGCTGGCGCAGATCATCTTCGAGCAGGAGAACAAGGAAGGCCAAAGCCTGTTGCCGATCGCCTTCCTGCGCCAGTTGATCCGCTTCTACGGCGACAGCATGCAGATGCTGGTGCCGCGTTTTCTCGAGCAGTCGATGCAGTCGCTCACCAGCCAGCAGGACAAGTTCCGCAAGCAGATGACGCAGGCCTTCGGCGGCGTCGGTTTCGGCGCGATGGAAGATCAGGTGCGGCGGAACATGGAGATGTTCGAGAAGACCTTCGCCATGTTCGCGCCCTTCGCGCGCGGCCAAGCCAAGCCCGCCGAGGAAAAGCCGCAAGGATCGAGCGGCGAGATGGACGAGCTCAAGCGCCAGCTCGACGAGCTGCAGAAGCGGATCGATAAGCTCGGCAGCAAGGAGTGACTTGTCTTCACCGGAGCGACACGCTGCGCCGCGATCCGGTGATCCCGCTTAGCAAGGCAAAGCCTTGCCACGCGAATCGGGATGGCCGGGACAAGCCCGGCCATGACGTCCGAAGTTAGCTCACGAATTTCTTACGCGCTTGCCGCGTGCGGCTTGATCCATGGCCGCTCTTCGCTGGCGAGCCCGCTGAGCGCACCCTGCAGATAATCGCAGCCCCAACCCGCCAGCAGCCGCGCCGCCGCTTCGTCCTGCACCCATTCGGCGACGGTCTTTAACCCGAGCCGGCGCGCGAGATCGATCAGCGTGTGCACGAAGGCGCGGTCGTCCCCCGACTTGACGATGTTCTGCACGAAGGCACCGTCGATCTTCACGATATCGACGCCGAGCTTGCGCAAATTGCGGAACGACGTATGGCCGGCGCCGAAATCATCGATGGCGATGCGGCAGCCGAAATCCTTGACGCGGGCGACGAAGCCGCGCGCGTCGTGTACGTCCTGGATCGCCGCAGTCTCGGTGATTTCGATGATCAGGCGCTGGGCGGCACCGGGATGCGCGCGCAACAGCGCGCCGAGGCCCGCCCACCAGTCGGGGTCGACGGTCGAGGCCGGCGAGACATTGACGCTCGCCGTCAATTCAGGCGCGGCAGCGAGCTCGTTGACCACCAGTTCGAGGATACGATGGTCGAGCATGCGCATCAGCCCGACGCGCTCAGCGACCGGGATGATCTCGCTGGCGTGAGCGAGCCGGCCGTCAGGGCGATGCACGCGCATCAGGCCTTCGTAGAAGGCGATCTGGCGACTGTTGGTTTCCACCACCGGCTCATAGGCAAGCGCGATGCGTCGCTCGTTCAGTGCCCCCACGATCTCATCCGTCGCCCTCACGCTGTCGCGGCGCAGCGCGTCGCGTTCCGCGTTCGGCCGATACGCGGCGAACGAGCCGTGCCGCTTGAGGCGCGCAGCGTGCAGCGCCTCCTGAGCACGGCTCAAGATTTCCGGCACCGTGCGGGCGTGGCGCGGCGCGGTTACGCCACCGATCGTTACCGTCACCGCCACCGGGCCGGCGGTCCTGGCGATCGTCTCGTCGCGCACGCCGGCGAGCAGCCGTTCGGCGGCGACCGACAATTCGTCCGCGGTGCAGCTGGTCAGGATGACGCCGAACTTGTTACCGGAAATGCGGCCGAGGAAATCCTTGCCGCGCAGGCGCGCGCGGATGCGCTTGGCCACATGCGCGATCACCTCCTCGGCGATGTCGAAGCCATACGACTCGTTGAGATGCGCGAGATGATCGATGGCGATAAGCAGGAAGCCGAGCGAGCCGCGGAAGCGCGCGACATCGTCGAGCTTGGCGCCAAGCACTTCGGTGAGGTGCACGCGGTTCATTTCGCCGGTGAGCGCGTCGAATTTCGCCAACCGGATGAGCGCCTGCTCGCGTGCGTGGCGCTCGGTGATCGCGCGCACGATACCGATCGCGCGCTGCGGTGCGCCGTCGCTGCCGGCGAACCAGCGGCCGCTGTCCTCGAGCCAGAGGGTCTCGCCGTCGCCGCGGCGGAAGCCGTATTGCACCTGATAGGCGACGCCGTTGCCGGTGTCGGTCTGACCGGAGGCGGTGATGACGTCGAGGCGGCTTTGCCCGTCCTGCGCTTCGACGTGCTGGGCGTAGGCGCGGCCCGTGCCGATCTCGCGATCGCCGAGCACAGTGGCGGCATTGCCGCTCCAAGACAGGGTGTCGGTGTCGAGCCGCCACTCATAGGCAGCGTCGCCGACCGCCTGCAGGATCTCGCCGGCATCGGGCATTCCGGCTTGCTCGATTCGGGTCACGCTCGCCCCTTTCTGGGAACGCCTCGCCGCGCCGGGCGTTGTCTTGTGGGAATGGATGCGCGTCGAAGCTACGGGCAATCCTTAAACAATTCGAAAAAACATATCGTTCGGGCCGGTTAAGACGCGTTTTCCTGGGCGGCACGGCGCTTGCCACGTCCAAGGCAGCGGCGGGACCGTTGTCCCGAAACGAGACATTCGATGCGGCTTGGCGAGATCAGAAAAGTGGTGACCCGGACGAGCGCCCCCGCGCCGCGCGCCGTGGAACCTGCGCCGGCCGAGCCAACTCCGAGCCGCGCGCTGATCCCGATCACCCCCGCGGCCGATGTGGCCGAAGCGCCAGCGCCTTACCGCCAGGCGCCGTTCCTGGCGCATCTGATCGCCGCCAGGGATCAATTGCCACAGACGCGCGAGCGCCGCCGCGCCGCGCCGGACGACGCGATTGCCGCCTATCGCGCGGCGGCGGCGCTCACAAACCGATAATCAAGCCGTCAATACCCCAGCGCGCAGCCATCCTTGCGCGGCTCGGAGCCGGCGATCAGCACGCCGCGCTGCCAATCGATCTGGATGGTCTGCGCGCCGCCCCAGGGCTGCTCGGCGTACGCCGCGTCATGCCCGCGCGCCCGCAGCCCTTCAACGGTCGCGGCCGGCGTGCCCCGCTCGACCACGGTCTGCTCGCCCTCGAAGAAGAAACGCGGCGCGTCGATCGCCCGCTGCACGTCCATGCCGTAATCGAGCATGTTGTTGACGATCTGCACGTGGCCCATTGGCTGGTAATGCGCGCCCATGACGCCGAAGCTCATGTCGCAGCGGCCCTCGCGCATGGCGAGCGCCGGGATAATGGTGTGCAGCGGCCGCTTGTTCGGCCCGAACACGTTGGGGTGCCCCGCCTCCATGCTGAAGCAGGCGCCGCGGTTGGTGAGCAGGATGCCGGTCTTCTCGGTGCAGATGCCGGAGCCGAAATTCGAATAGAGCGTGTTGATGAACGACACCGCCATGCGGTCGCGGTCGACCACCGTGAGATAAACCGTGTCGCTCCCCGGCGTCGGCGCCGCCGGCAGCTTGGCGCGCTTGTTCAGATCGATCCTGGCCGCGAGTTTCTTCGCGAAGCCCTTGTCGATGAGATCGGCGACCGGCACGCGCATATATGCGGCGTCGGCCACATGCGTGTCGCGCACCGCGAAAGCAAGCCTCGCCGCTTCCAGCACCAGATGGAAACGCTCGGGGCCGTTGGGATCGAGCGCGGCGAGATCAAAATTCTCCAGGATGTTGAGCATCACCAGCGCGACAAGGCCCTGGGTGTTGGGCGGAATCTCGAGGAGATCGAGGCCGCGATAATTGCTGGCGATCGGCGTCACCGCATCGCCACGGTGGCGCGCGAAATCCTCCGCCGTGAGGAACGAGCCGCGCGCGGCCAACGTCGCAACCATGTCTTCGGCGATCTCGCCCTCATAGAAGGCGCGCGCGCCCTTGGCGGCCACGGTTTTCAGCGTCGCGGCCAGCGCCGGCAAGCGGATCACGTCGCCTTCCTGAGGCGGCGCGGCGTTGAACAAATAATGCTTGGCCGCACCAGGATCGGCCTTGAGCTTGCCGGCATAGCGCGGCCAGTCCCAGGCGATACGGGCGGCGACCGGAAAGCCATGCTCGGCATAATGGATGGCGCGGGTCAGCGTACGGTCGAGGCCGAAGCGGCCGTGCGCTTTAAGGATCGCGTCCCAGGCATCGAGCGCGCCCGGCACGGTGACGGCATGGATCGAGTTGCCGATCTCGCGCAGGCCCTGCGCGCGCAGCGCTTCGTACGAGGCCTTGGCGCCGGCGCGGCCGGAGCCGTTATAGCCCGTCACCGGTTTGCCCGGACGCGACACCAGCCAAAAACAATCGCCGCCGATGCCGGTCATGTGCGGCTCGACCACGCACAGCACGGCAACCGCCGCCACCGCGGCATCCGCCGCGCTACCACCGGCGCGCAGCGTATCGACGGCGGCGAGCGTCGCCAGTGGATGCGAGGTCGCGGCCATTCCCTCGCAAGCGATCACGGGCGAGCGGCCGGGGAGCTGAAAATCGCGGCTCATAGACGATCCAATGTTGAAAGTGTCAGGACGGCGTGTGCTCGGCAGGCGCGACGCTCGTCGGCGAAGGCTCCACGGGCGCGGGCGGCGGCTCAGCAACTGCGGGTGCCGGTTCGACGTGTTCGACGACAAGCTCGCGCTGCCGCGAGCGCCACGGCAAGACGATGCCGCCGAGCACGTCGAAGAAGCTCATGACCAGGATCAGGAAGAAGGTCGCGCTCGCCGCCTGCGTCACCAGCACGAACTCGGCCAGCATGCCCAGGAACAAGAGCAGCGCCAGGCCGTGGTCGATCACGCCGCGCCGGCCGAGCCGCACCACCTTCGCCATCTCGACGAACAACAGCAGGATCGCGAGCGTGACCAGCACGTCGCCGCCCGACATCGTCCAATCGGCGCCGGACTTCATGTGCACGATGGCGAGCCGGCCGGTCCAGCTCACGCCCGGCATCAGGAAGGCGACGATGTTGTAGATGGCGAAGGGAACGAGAAGCAGAGGAAAGCCGATGAGGAACATGCGATTCCTCCGCGGTCGGCGTCAAGCCTCGGTCTTCACCTTCAGCACCTGGCGGCCCTTGTACATGCCGCTCTTCAGGTCGATGTGGTGCGGGCGGCGCAATTCGCCGGAATCCTTGTCCTCGACATAGGTCGGCTGCTTGAGCGCGTCGGCCGAGCGGCGCATGCCGCGGCGCGACGGCGAGGTTTTTCTTTTCGGCACAGCCATGGCTGCGAACTCCTGAAATCCTGAAAAATGTCGGCTTTGAAGGCGGGCTTATAGAGGAAGGCTTGGCGCAAGGCTAGGGGTTAAAACCCCGGCTTTCCGGGGCGGCGTCCCGAAATAGCGCGGTTAATGCCGGCGCAGACAGGCCGCCTCGCTGCCCGCCCGGGCCGAACGGGCCACATAGAGGCCGGCAAGCCGCCGCAAGCCGGGCTCCGGCGCATGCGCATTGCGGGCGACGGGGTTGGGCAGCACGGCGGCAAGCAGCGCCGCCTGGTAGCGGGACAGATCGCGCGCCGAGCGGCCGAAGGCGTAGCGGCTGCCGGCTTCGACGCCGAATTCGCCATTCGGCCCCCATTCGGCGATGTTGAGGTAAATCTCCAGTATGCGCCGTTTCGGCAGCACCAGATCGATCCACAGCGCCAGCGGGAACTCCAGCGCCTTGCGCAGCCAGCTCCGGCCCTGCCAGAGGAACAGGTTCTTCGCCGCCTGCTGGGTGATGGTCGAGCCGCCGCGCACATCGGCGAGATCATCGGCTTCGTTGATGGCTTCGCGGATCTCGCCGAAGTCGACGCCATGATGCGTGCAGAAGTGCCCGTCCTCGGCGACGATCACCGCCAGCGCCAGCGCCGGCGAGATACGCGACAGCGGCACATAATCGCGCTGCACACGCTGGCCGATAAGCGAACGCCACAGCATCACGGTGGAGACCGGCTCGCCAAGCGCATAAAACGGCGTGATCAGATAGGGCAACAGCAGCAGCGCCAGCACGGCGACGGCAGCGACGCGCAGCGGCCGCGGCAATCGCGACAGCGTTGCAAAGATCGAGCGTTTACCGGGGGGCGACATGCGGCGACCTTAGCCCATCCGCATCACAATTGGACTTGGCCCCGATCCCTTTCCCACGCCGCCCGGTGCGGCTAACAATGGCGCCATGGCGCAGAACCCACCTTTGCCGGCGAAGCCGTGGCGTCCAATGCCGATCCGCGTGGCTCGGCTGCACGCCCGCCTGTTCATCGCGGCGATCATCGGCCTCGTCTTCATTGCCATCTTGCCGAGCGACTGGCGGCTGCCGACACGGCTGCTCGCCGGCTGGGACGTCGGCATCACACTCTACCTCGTCATGATTCACCTGATGCTCTGGCGCTGCGACACCGCGCGACTGCGCCGGCGCGCGTCGGAGCAGGATGAGGGCGCCTTCGCCATTCTGCTCCTGTCGATGGCGGCGACGCTGGCAAGCCTGGTCGCCATCGTGTTCGAGCTTGGCGCCGTCAAGCAGGCGAATGAACATATCGTCATCCACGTGCTGCTCGCCATGGCGACCATCGTGCTGTCGTGGACGTTCATGCACACGATCTTCTCGCTGCATTATGCGTACGAATTCTACGGCGAAGGCCGCGACAAAACGGTCGGCGGACTCACCTTCCCCGGCGAGAGCAAGCCCGATTATCTCGACTTTCTTTATTTCTCGCTGGTGATCGGCATGACCTCGCAGGTCTCCGACGTCGCCATCACCAGCCGGTCGATCCGGCGGGTCGCAGCGCTGCACGGCGCGCTGTCGTTCTTCTTCAATCTGACCGTGCTGGCGCTGACGGTGAATCTGATCTCCAACCTTCTATGACCGCGATCGCGCAGACCGTGCTGTTCATGCTGGCGGTGCTGGCGGCAGTGGCGGTCGCCGCCAAGCGGCTCAACATCTCGCCGTCGATCCTCCTGGTGGTCGCCGGCATCGGCATGGCGCTCATTCCCGGCCTGCCGAAAGTGACGCTGGCGCCGGAACTGGTGCTGTTGGTGATCCTGCCGCCGCTGATCTATTCGGCCGGCGTCGCCATGAGCTGGCGCGAATTCCGCTTCAATCTTCGGCCGATCGCCCTGCTCGCCTTCGGCTGCGTCATATTCACCACCTGCGCGGTGGCGGCGGCCGCGCATTATCTGCTGAAGTTCGATTGGGCGGTCGGCTTCCTGCTCGGCGCCATCATTTCGCCGACCGACGTGGTGGCGCCGCTCGCCATCGCGCGCCAACTCGGCATTCCGCGCCGCATCCTCGTGGTGCTGGAGGGCGAGGGGCTGGCCAATGACGCCACTGCCCTGGTGCTCTACCGCTTCGCGGTGATCGCGGTGAGCGCCGGCACGTTTTCGCTGGAAACGGCGGCGGGCGAATTCGCGCTGATCGTGGTCGGCGAAATCATCTACGGAATCGGCGTCGGCTGGATCAGCCTGCGCCTGCGGCAATGGGCGCGCGAGCCGCGCGTCGAGATCACGCTGTCGCTGATGACGCCCTATGTCGCCTTCTGGCTGCCGGCGCATCTCGGCGGCTCCGGCGTTCTGGCCACCGTCGCCTGCGGGCTTTACGTGAGCTGGAACGGACCGCGGCTGATCCCTTCGGCGACGCGGCTACAGGGCATCTTCTTCTGGGATCTGATCGTCTATCTGATCGAGGGCCTGGTATTTTTGCTCACCGGCTTGCAGGCGCGCATGCTGATCAAGCAAACACACGTCTTCACCATCCGCGAGCTCGCCGTCGCCACCGCGCTCGCCACGCTGATCGCGGTCGCTGCCCGCTTCATCTGGGTGTTTCCGGCCACCTACATCCCGCGCTGGGTGAGCAAGCGGCTGGCGAGAAGCGACCCCTCGCCGCCGTGGCAATGGGCGTTCTTCCTCGCTTTCACCGGCGTGCGCGGCGCCGACTCGCTCGCCGTCGCCCTCGCCATCCCCTATGCGGTGCAAAGCGGTGCAGCCTTTCCGCAGCGCGATCTCATCCTGTTCGTCACCTTCGGCATCATCATCATCACGCTGGTCGGCCAGGGCCTCATGCTGCCTTCGGTAGCGCGCTGGCTCGGACTGAACCGCCATGCCAGGGCGGAGCGCCGGCGCGAGATCGAGGCTGAGCTCGTCGCACGCCAGGCGGCACTCAAGGAAGTAAGCGCGCGTTTCGAGAAGCTGATCAAGCAGCGCGAATTACCCGACGAGGTGATCGAGCTATTGCGCACACGCAATATAAGCCGCGCGCAGATCCTGCCCGACAATCTGCAGGATGGGCTCGAGCACATGCGCGTGTCCGCCGGCATCAAGAAGGAGCTGATCGATGCCGAGCGCGCGTTCATCTACGAGTTGTTGCGCGCCGGCAAGATCACCGACGAGGCGCGTCGCCGCATCGAATACGAGCTCGATCTGGAAGAAGCGAGCGTCGCCAACCGCGCCGAGGACGGCGGCGGTTGGATGTGACACTCAGTTCTGCAGGCCGTGCGGCAGGCGCACCGTGGCGCGCCCGGTGAGCGGGCCGCTGTAGACCTTGTTGCTCCGGGCCGCCGGCTTTCGCTCGGCCGGCTCGGCGGTGAACAGGCCGATGAACCATCGGGCCAGGCGCTTGAGAATGAACAGAGTGAGAGCGATGGCTGAGGCGAACAGGATGAGCATGTGCGCCAGCCCCAAAATAAAGATGATGACTTTCATTCCACTCGTCGTTTTTTATTGTGTTTGCGTATCTTCTCGGCGGGATCGGCACTGCTGATAGGCCGAAACAGCACGGCCGGTCAATGGCTTATCCATCGCGGGCAATCGGGCTCGTTCGCGCGCGGCGATTGGTTCAGCGCGCCCGATTCACCAGCACGAGGCCGGCCGCGACCAGCGCCACCGCGGCCGCAAAAGCGAGCGTCAACGGCTCGTCCAGCACCAGATGACCGGCGGCGACGCCGAACAGCGGCGCGAGGAAGGTGAAGGCGGACAGCCTATTGGCGGAAAAGCGCTTCACCAGCGCGTACCAGATCACGAAGGTGACGCTAACGATCCAGATCGTTTGATAGGCGAGCGAACCGAGCGCGAGCACGGATGGCGCGCGCGGCATGCGCTCGCCCAGCGCCAGGGCCGAAGCCGTCATGATCGGCGCCGAGACGACGAGTTGGTAAAGCATCATTTTTTCCGCCGAAACGCGGCTGAGCGCGCTCGCCTTGGTCAAGAGCGTCGTCGCCGCCCAGAACAGCGCGGCGCCGACCATCATCACGTCGCCGAGCATCTGCCGCGGGTCGAGCGCCGGCGTCGGCAGGCCAAACGCCAATGCCATGCCGGCAAACGACAGGGCGAGACCGAACCATTGCGACGGATGGAAGCTGTCGCCCGGCAGCACGATCCGTGTTCCCAGCACGACAAAGAACGGCGAAAGATAGAGGAACAGGGTGCCGCGCGTGGCCGTGGTGTAGAGGAGGCCTTGATAGACCAGCATGAACTCGCCGGAGAAAAGCACGCCGGATGCAATGCCCGCGAGCAGCGTGCCGTCGCGCTTGAAAACGGGGATGCCGCGCAATCGGCACCATCCGGCGATGAGCAGCGCGGCGACGATCGAGCGGACGGCGGCTTGCGTGAGCGGCGGAATGTCGTGGATCGCCAGCTTGGCGGCGACCTGGTTGAGTCCCCACGACAGGCACAGCATCACGACGATGACCGCAGCCATCGCGTCGAGCGGGCGGGCGACGCTGTCGGACGCGGGCTTAGCGGACACTGTCGTCGTCACGCCGCCTTGCAATGCGCGCAGATGCCGGAGATCTCGATCACCGGCGTCTTCGGCGTGAAGCCGGCCGCGCGCGAGGCGGACTTGATCGTGTCGGCGACGGCGGCGCTCGCCGCCTCGCCCACCGTGCCGCACTTCTCGCAGATCAGGAACACCACCGGATCGCCGCTGCCGTGCTCCTGCACGCAGGCGATGAAGGCGTTGCGGCTCTCGATACGATGCACCAGCCCCTGCTCGCGCAGGAAATCGAGCGCGCGATAGATCGTGATCGGCGCCGGGCGCGCACCGCGCGCGGCCAACCGGTCGATCAGTTCGTAGGCACCGAGCGGCTGATGGCTCGTCAAGAGCGCCTCCAGTACCCGGCGGCGGATCGGCGTCAGCCGCTCGCCGCGCGCGGTGCATTGCGCCTCGGCATGCGCGATGGCGTCGCTGGCGCAACGCGCATGATCGTGATCGGGCGCCGGGAACACGGCGCGCGGTTGCGGCTTCTTACCCATAGAACGGCTGACCATGCTCAACTGTACGCGATGGCGGCCGGTCACGAAAAGCTGACCGGCCAACCGTTGATATATATTGCACCGCAATAAAATTAGAGGCAGGGTCCGCCCCATATTTTCCACCCCAAAAAACAGGCCATTTGGCGGCCGCAAGCTTTAAGAGGACTGCGATGCTGAAAGGCAAAACCGCGCTGGTCACCGGCTCAACCTCCGGGATCGGCCTCGCCACCACCCGCGCGCTGGCGCAGGCCGGCTGCAACATCATGCTCAACGGCTTTGGCGACGCGGCGGCGATCGAGAAAGAACGCACTGGCCTGGAGAAGGAGTTCGGCGTCAAGGCGCTCTATTCAGCCGCCGACATGAGCAAGCCGGCCGAAATCGCCGCCATGGTCGCCACCACGGAAAAGAACTTCGGCGCGCTCGACATTCTCGTCAACAACGCCGGCATCCAGTACGTGGCGAACATCGAGGATTTCCCGATCGAGAAATGGGACGCCATCATCGCGATCAATCTCTCGTCCTCGTTCCACACCATGCGCGCCGCGGTGCCCGGCATGAAGAAGCGGCAATGGGGGCGCATTATCAATATCGCCTCGGCGCACGGTCTCGTCGCCAGCGCGCAGAAAGTGGCTTACGTATCGGCCAAGCACGGCCTCGTCGGCATGACCAAGGTGGTGGCACTCGAGACCGCCAATTCCGGCATCACCTGCAACGCCATCTGCCCCGGCTGGGTGCTTACGCCGCTGGTGCAGAAACAGATCGACGACCGCGCCAAGGCCTCCGGCAAGACCGTGCGCGAGGAAGAGATCGCGCTGCTGTCGGAGAAACAGCCAATGCATCGGTTCACCAAGCCGGAGAACATCGGCGCGCTCACCGTATTCCTGGCGAGCGACGCGGCGGCGTCAATCACCGGCTCGGCCTATTCGATAGACGGCGGCTGGGTGGCGCAGTGAGGCACTGTCGTCCCGGCGAGCCAACAGGTCCGCGCAAAGCGCGGCCAGATAATAAAGCCCGCGAGACCCGGGACGGCCCTAAAGGGGTGCGCGCAAGATTAACCCCATGATCAAATCGCTCGTGCGCGCCATTCGCGGCGATCCTCCGCCCGCTCCCGCGAAGAAGCGCATCAATCTCGCTTTGCAGGGCGGCGGCGCCTATGGCGCCTTCACCTGGGGCGTGATCGACCATATCCTTGAGGACGGGCGCATCGAGATCGAAGGCATCACCGGCGCCTCCGCCGGCGCGGTCAACGCCGTGCTGCTCGCCGACGGGCTCGTGCGCGGCGGGCGCGAGGAGGCGCGCAAGCGGCTCGCCGATTTCTGGCGCGCGGCGAGCCTCGGCGGCCGCTTGCCCGATTTGCAGCGCAAGGCGCTCGACCGTCTCTTCTCGTTTCTGCCGCTGGAAAATTCGCCGATGGCGATCTGGCTCAAGGCGGTGTCGCAATATCTGTCGCCCTACGACTTCAATCCGCTCAACATCAATCCGCTGAAGGACCTGATCGAGCGCTTCGTCGATTTCGACGCCGTCAGGAAATCGCCGGCTCCGCAAGTATTCGTGAGTGCGACCAATGTGCATACCGGGCGGCTGCGCATTTTTCCGCATGACAAGATCTGCGCCGACGTGGTGCTGGCCTCCGCCTGCCTGCCGCATCTGTTCCAGGCAGTGGAGATTGACGGCGTACCCTATTGGGACGGCGGCTATCTCGGCAATCCGTCGATCTTCCCGCTGTTCAACACGACACAGACCGAGGACGTGCTGCTCATCCAGATCAATCCGCTGGTGCGCCACCAAACGCCGACCGCCAGCCGCGACATCGTCAGTCGCCTCAACGAGATCACGTTCAATTCGCCGCTGATGGGCGAATTGCGCGCGATCGAGTTCGTGGCGCGGCTGATCGACCAGGGCCGCCTGACGCGCGGGCTCGGTCCCGGCAAATACCGGCGCATCAACATGCACCGCATCGCGCTCGGCGCCTTCGCCAAGCAGCCGGACGTCGGCAGTCGCTTCAACACCGATTACGATTTCTTCGAAATGCTGCGCACCAACGGCAAGCGGGCGGCGCGCCGCTTCCTCGACGCGCATTTCGACGACATCGGCGTGCGCGGTACTGTCGATTTGCAAGCCGAGGTCAGGGCCGAATGGGCCTGGTAGCGCATGAGCCCGAAAAGCATGTCCTCGACCCCGATCGGGGATGGGAACCGGTTTTCGGATAAAATCATGCGCAAAATGAATTAAGATGCCCGCATGACAGCTCCTGCACCGTTGCTCAGCGCCGAGATCGGCCACACGCTGCTCGATATCGTGGTCGCCGACATCACCACGCTCGAGGTGGACGCGATCGTCAACGCCGCCAACCGCTCGCTGCTCGGCGGCGGCGGTGTCGACGGCGCGATCCACCGCGCCGCCGGCCCCGGCCTGCTGGCGGAATGCCGCAAACTTGGCGGCTGCGAGACCGGCTCGGCCAAGATCACCGGCGGGCACAAGCTGAAGGCGAAGCACGTCATCCACGCGGTCGGCCCGGTGTGGCACGGCGGCGGCGCCGACGAGGAAGCGCTGCTCGCCGGCTGTTACCGCACCGCGCTCGATCTCGCCGCCGCGCACAGGCTCACTTCGATCGCCTATCCGGCGATCTCCACTGGCATCTACCGCTTTCCGGCCGATCTCGCCGCGCGTATCGCGGTCGGGACGGTCGCCTCAGAAATCGCCGCGCACCCGCGCGGCATGAAACGCGTGGTGTTCTGCTGCTTCGCATCCGACAGCGCCGAGCATCACAAGACGGCGTTTGCGGAGTTGGGATTGGTGTAGTCATCGGCCTCATGGGGAGAGCGCAGCGAAGCTGCGTTTCTCGAACCATGAGGCCGCCTCGTCCTTCGAGACGCGTCGCTTCGCCAGGCTCCTCAGGATGAGGCGGCGCGCGGCTCCACATCCAGACGCGCGATCCAATTCTCCAACCCGGCCTGCGCCGCCGGATAGAGCTTCAGCACCTCCGGATCGTGCCCGGGCACGATGTGCTGGCGCGATGAGGCGAGCTTCTGCAGCGTGCGATAGCCCTCGAGCGTGTCGCCGATCGAATAGGTGATCGGGAACACCCGGCCCTCGTCGATGTGCGAATAGAGGTGGCAGCAGTCGGAGGCGAGCACGACGTGACCGCGCTTCGTCTTCACCCGCACGCATTGCAGGCCCTTCGAATGGCCGCCGATCAGATGCACGCTGATGCCGGGCGCGAGTTCCTCGCTGCCGTCATGGAACTCGACGCGATAGGCGAACACCTTGCCGACCATGGCGTGCACGTCACGCTCGCTGAAGGGGATGCGCAGCATCTGGTGACACATGCAGCGGCCGGTGCAATAGGCCATCTCGGTGTCCTGCACGTGATAGCGTGCATTGGGGAACAGGCCGTAATTGCCGGCATGATCCCAATGCATGTGGGTGGCGATCACGTGGCGCACCGCGGCCGGATCGACGCCGAGCGCTTTCAGCCCTTCGCCGACCGGATGGATGATCGTGCGCGCACGCTCTTTCGCCGCCACGTCGTCGAAACCGGTGTCGACGAGGAAGACGCCGTGCGGTCCTTTGATCACCCAGACGTAATAGGCGATCGAGGTCATCTCGTCGTGCGGGTCGCCGAAGACATAGTTCTCCGAGCGCATGCGCGCGTGGCTGGCGTAAGCGACCGCGTAGACCTCGTGGATGTCGTCGCTCATGGCGCCTTCTTCGCGCCGATCGTCACACCGGCGCGCTGCTCGATCATCTTGACGATGGCGGTGAAGTCCGAATCGCCGCCGAATTCGGCATTGGTCATCTCCCATTGATCGAGCACGGCGCTCATCACCGCATCGGGTACGCCGAGCGCTCTCGCCTCCTCGACGCAAAGCCGCACATCTTTGAGCATGAGCGCGGTGCCGAAGCCGTAGTTGAAGCTGCGTGGCAGGATGGTCTGCGGGAACTTTTGGTCGGTCGCCGTGTTGCGGCCGGAGCCGGCATTGATCACGTCGATCATTATCTTCGGATCAAGCCCGGCTTTCACGCCCATGGCGATCGCTTCCGAGGTCGCCGCCATGGCGGTGGCGGACAGGAAATTGTTGGCGAGCTTCATGGTCTGCGCCATGCCCGGCTTGTCGCCGATGACGAACACGCGGCCGAACACGGCGAGCGCGTCCTTCACCACGGCGACGTCGGCCGGCGGTCCGGATACCATGACCGCGAGCGTGCCCTTGTTGGCGCCGCCAACGCCGCCGCTCACCGGCGAATCGATCTGCACGATGTTCTTCTTGGCGAGTTCCGCGAAGATTTCGGCGGCGACGCGCGAGCCGGTGGTGGAGAGATCGACCAGGCGCTTGATGCGCTTGCCGTGAATGACGCCGCCTTCGCCGAGCGCGACCTTCTGCGACACCTGCAGCGACGGCAGGCTCGCCATCACTGTTTCCACCCGGTCGGCGACATCGGCCGGCGAGGAGGCGACTTGCGCGCCGAGCGCCACCAGCGGCGCCACCGCTTCGTTGCGCGTGTCGTAGACCGTGAGCTTGTGCCCCGCCTCGATCAGCCGGCGCGCCATCGGCCCGCCCATATTGCCCAGCCCGATAAATCCGATGTGCATGGCGTTCGTCCCTTTGTCGGTTTCTTGTGGCGGCGACTTTGCCCGACGTCGGCTGCGGCGTCACCACCCTGCACATCATTGCGGGACCGCTCGCAACGCGGAACCCGGAATCCCAAGGTCGTTCGCGCATCGCCTCTGGAGTCCGGGCGCGCTTGCTTTCGCTCGCACCCCCGGGATGACCCGGGCATGGCTCAGCCGAAAGATTTGTTGAACTTATTATAAGCTCGCTTATTATAAGCTTTGTAGAAGATGCGAGGAGCCATGACACCGCAACCGGTCAGACGGGAAATCGCCTTTACAATCATGGATGTAGCCAGGCTTTTGAAGACCTATGCGGACCAGCGGGCGCGCCAGTTCGGCATCTCCCGCGCACAATGGGCGGTGCTGATCCGCATCGAGCGCTGCGAAGGCCTCAAGCAATCGGAACTCGCCGAACTGCTCGACCTGCAGCCGATTTCGCTCACCCGCCTGCTCGACCGCCTGGCCGACAACGGCCTGATCGAGCGGCGGGCCGATCCCAACGATCGCCGCGCCAACCGCCTATATCTGAAGCCTGCCGCCAAGCCGTTGCTCGGCCGCCTCACGGAACTCGGCGGCGACATGATGGAGACGGTGCTGGAAGGCCTCGACGTCAAGTCGGCCGAGCGCATGCTCAAGCAGTTGGTCACGATGAAAGACAATTTGCGCCGCGCCATCAGCGCCACCGCGCAGCCGCAGCAAGCCATCAACGGTTAAGTCGTCATGAGTGAAAAGCCCCTCAAGATTGTTCCCGCGCCGGAGGCGAAAACCGCGCCCGCCGCGGATGCAGCGGCCGAGAAGCCCGGCCGCTTCCCGCGGCTCGACCGCAAGCGCCTGCGCATGCTGCTGCTGGTGGCCCTGCCGGCGCTCGCTGTGGTGATCGGGCTTGCCGTCTATCTCATGGGCGGCCGCTATATCTCCACCGACAACGCCTATGTCGGCGCCGAGAAAGTGCTGATCACGCCCGACATTTCCGGCAAGATCACGCATGTGGCGGTCGTCGA
>Ga0187771_10001503_pt1 | contig 15619 bp, 12 predicted proteins | sample 0116_SJ02_MP15_1_FD_133139 | JGI IMG/M metagenome (GOLD analysis project Ga0187771, IMG submission 133139) | Tropical peat soil microbial communities from peatlands in Department of Meta, Colombia - 0116_SJ02_MP15_10_MG | ecosystem: Environmental > Terrestrial > Soil > Wetlands > Peat | place...
ATTTCTCCTGCACGCGTTCCTGCTTCATCGGCGTGGCGTCGTGGAACCAAATGTACTTCACTTTCTCTGAGAGTTTATCCGTCCACTTGGCAACCCAGAGCTCATCAGGCCTCCACTCGCGCCCGGCCCATTCGCCCGGAGGTGTCGGCGCGTCGGGGCTCAAGTTCAAGGTTACGTCTTTGGTTGTAACGGCTGGTTTCCACCGTCCTCTCATGGGGTGTTTCCCGCGTCCCATGAATACTGAGGGTGGCTCGACTGCGTAGTTTCCTATCTCCATTCGCGCGCCGTCTACTGTTGCCCAACCGTATTTCTGTCTCCGCTCTTCGCGTAGTTTCTTTCTGGCGGCTGCCAGCTGTTTCTTCTCTTCCTTTCCCATGTTCGCTTTGCGGGTCCTTTTCGCCTCAATCCAGCGGGTTATCGGCGTCCAGTCGAAATCCGCGACGGTGATCTTTCCTTTGATTCCAAGGGCTTCCCCGAAGTCCTTCATGAAGTTCGAACAGAACGTCGGATCCTCTGTGTATGGAGTACCGAATTTCTGAGCGAATTTCACCGCCATTTCCTCTTGGAAGGGGGTAAGTTTGAGGGGAGTGCCGCGATGGGTGATCGTGAAACCCTGCGGAACATAGGCGTCAGGGATCAGGACTCCATTATGTTTGAGCTGGTTCAATCTGTGACCTGAAGTTTTCGGAGGGACCTCTGGAGCCTGAACCTGCCTAGACACCTCTTCAGACCGCTCAGCCATTCTCCTCGCCTAGGGGTTTCTTTCACCCATACTCCGAAGGTATTGGATACCTTTGCACGTTCAGGGGGCACAAAAACTTTCACGCTCACACACTCCAAAGCCGTGTCCCGCGCGTCCGGCTAGAGGTTCGCCCCTTCGCTGAATCAGCGCGCTTCATATTCTCGGAGCGCGGACCATGAAGCACTCCGATCTTTGTTTCCGAAGAAAATTCGCTGAAAGAAGGACTCTGGTCTTCCAAAACGTTGTTCCGTTTGAGGGAGGCCTCATGCGCCGCGTATTCTTGACCATGTTAGAAATAGTTAGGTTCAAAATGAGGGATATGGCCGAACCCTTTATATTAGCTAGACATGTCCTAAATATTGTTCCAGTGAAAATCTCTTGTATGCTCTAGAACAAAAGCCGTCAACAAATAGAACCCGCGTCGAGATTTTGGCGAGCATACTGAAAATTGCCGAAAGGCAGACACTCAAGACTCACATTATGTATAAGGCAAACCTGAGCCACCGACAACTCGAGAAGTATCTGCGTTTTCTGGAAACGAAGGGAATGCTTACCAGAAGGTTCGAGGAGAATACGACTGTCTTTCAGATCACCGAGAAGGGCGGCGAGTTTCTCAAAGATTATGACCGAATTTCAAGTTATTTGGCAGACCCATCCTCCAATACATCGCACGCGGACCCATCCTATCAGAATGGCTGGATGACACCGCTGCAGCCACATCGACGAGAGCTGTAGGGCACATTTTGGTTAAGCTTCAATTTTGGTCCAGTGGGAGTGTAGAGCTGTTCTAGAACAAATCTCCATAAGGCCCTTTATACGAAGACATGGAAGCTAGTTTGGAAGCTAAGTGGGCGACCGTGAGCAAGCGACAATACCGCAACAAGATCGAGATTACCGCAAACATCCTAGAGATCGCCAAGCAGGGATCTCGGAAGACGAGAATCATGTACCTGGGAAACCTTAGCTTCGACCTCGTCCAGAAATACCTCGCCCAACTCGAGCAACTTGGGTTGATAAGAGTCAAGAGCACGGATAGAGGAGAAAGGATCTATAACATAACCCCACGAGGCGAAGAGTTCCTAACAGACTTCCATGAACTGCAGAGACATGCAGAGATCGCGAGTAACAAGAAGCGAACACTGGAAAACGCCCTCGTTACACAAAAACCGTAACGAAGCAAGAACCGCCATTTTTGGAAGACCGTTGAAACAAAGGTAACTCCGCGGCCTAGGATTTGGCAGCGGGTTTCGTCCCTAGTTCTGTCTTATGGCGTGCAGCGTGCACTAGAGAACTGTCTATCAGTTCACGTCCTCCTCTTCTTGACCAGGAGGGCCGGTAGAAGCAGTCAGAATCCGTGAAATGAGGAAAACCGTTCAAGTCCGATCACAGGAAGCAGAACCTAACCGTTCAGAGGTCCATCTGAAATGGAAATTCGTCGACTTGACTTAAATTTTAAGATCTTTCGGGAATTTTAAGATTTAAGGATTTTAAGCGAATTTGAAAACTGGGGAACTAAATCCTCAATCAAATGGTAAAGGACCATTTCTTGGAGTAACCAACCCTGAACTGCGTAGCGGAAGTTATCAGAAGCTTTTCCTAGCTGTAACGATAGGCACTCATCCGGATGGAGACGGTTGAAGGCTTTCGTCGCTGGGGGCGCTGGCTTTATCGGGAGTCACTTGGTTGACCGACTAATCGCCCAGGGAGCTGAGGTCACAGTATACGACAACTTAACCTCTGGAAAAGAAGAATTCATCCAACAGCATAACGAAAATCCGCGCTTCAAATTCATCAAGGGCGACCTACTTGAACCTGCTCTCTTGAACAAGAGCGTGGTTGGCCATGACTTGGTCTGTCACCTTGCTGCGAACCCACAAGCTTCCGAAGGAATTCGACAGACCCGGCTCGATTTAGAGCAAAACACGATCGCAACATACAATGTCCTTGAATCCATGCGAATCAACAATGTTGGAAAGATTCTTTTCACATCCAGCGGCACTGTCTACGGCGAGACGGCTGGGGCCCCCGTGAATGAGGAGCATGGACCCTTATTGCCCATATCCCTCTACGGCGCCAGCAAACTGGCATGCGAGGGATTGACCTCAGCATTTGCTAGCTTGTTCGGCGTGCGAGCTTGGATATTCAGGCTCGGCAACGTTGTCGGCCCGAGAGCAACCCACGGCGTCATCTACGACCTGCTCCAGAAGATCAAAAAAGATCCAACAGTGCTTGAGGTGCTGGGCGATGGGCACCAGACGAAACCCTACGTTCACATGAACGACTGCGTCGACGGCATGCTATTGTGTCTACGACGCGCTCAAGACCCCATCAACCTCTTCAATCTGGCCCCATCGACCACCACAACCGTCAAGGATATCGTGAGGATAGTGCTGGATTCAACCTCGCACAAGGATGCGAGAGTTCGTTACACTGGCGGCGTGAGGGGCGGGGGAGGCTGGCCGGGGGACGTGACTAGGGTTCAGCTGGATTGCACGAAAGCTCAGCGGTTGGGATGGAATCCGAAATTCACCTCCAACGGAGCAGTGGCGCAAACGATCCGCTCTCTGCTCGAACATGGAAGCTGACCGAATCCACACACTGACCCCGGCATCAGGGTAATGTAGCACCCCGAGCGCGCATAGCATATGTAACATGGAAGCTGGCGGGTTTTAGGCAAATTTGAAAACTGGGGAAATGAAATCCAAAACCAAATGGAATGGTATTAGTACACTCACTAACCCCCCCTCGGCCGCCGCGGGGAATCTTAATTTTTTAAGATTCCAATCCTTAAATGAAGATAAGTTAAGTTCTCGTCGGATTTCCTGAGCCCTTCTCGGAGGGTTTTGAAAGTTAGACAACTTAAGATAAGTGGAGACTTGATTCAAAATTAGGCAAATATCTTAATTTCTTCATGACTAATCCTAATTTAAGGACTAGAATCTTAAGCGATTTAAGATTAATCTTAAGCGACTACGGGACGTTCGCAGCCTAAGACCCCCCAATAAGCCCCACCCGCTCCGGGAATCTGAAATTAAGACACTTATCTCTGCCCCCCCCGCAGCAAAATATCGGAACCCTCCGAACAGCAATGCGCGAAGCTCGGGGGATACTCGTCTGTGCCGCGTAAGATCTCGGACTTCCCGCACGCGACATCTCTTACACGCAAAAGTAATCGATACCAAGAGGTTTTCATTATCTCCTTGGTTGCAATCGATGCGCATACAGAAGCGGACATTGGAAGACGCCCTCGTCACACAGAGGGCAGATACGAAACAGGAGTCTCCTGCCGGAAGAGCTGTTGAAGCAATGGTAAATCCGTTGCCTGAGAGTTGGGCGGGGGGAGCTGCTTGGTTTCGTGCGGGCTCTGTCTTGTTGTGGGAAGTGTGTTGATCGGCCAACTATCTATCCGTTCACGTCCTCCTCTTCTTGATGAGCAGCAATAAGGCTCCGAGTAGGACAATGACGACTCCGATAATCGGAGTGTAACCGGAGTGGTCGTTCGTCGCTTTCGTAAGGAAAGGTGTGGTCGTAGTGGCCGTGTAAATTGCAGTGCTTATGGATACTATGGGTTGAAACTCGGTTTGCGTACTGGTCGCATAGGTTACGTTTGCAAGTTCCTGGACGGGTTGACTGCTCCCCTGATCAGTTAGCGTGACGATTGCCGTAGGACCCGTTAGGATAATGTAGAGAACTTCGTTCGACGTCGCGACCCAGTGCAATGTGTAAGTTGTGAAGTTGGCTTCAAACAGCAACGGAGTTACAGCAAGTTTGCAGCCGTCGGGTAAGGTTTGGAATTGATACGTCGACAGCAGATAGACGTTAATCGGCTGATTGGCCGTCAGCTTTACGTTCAGAATTGTTCCAGAGGTAACGGTTAGTGGGTAGGTGTATTGGCTGCATTTTCCCTTAAGGGCTACGAAACCAACTACTTTCGAGGGTAGATCGATCGGAGTGGGTATGAGTGCGTTTCTTCTTGTGTAACTGTAATAGGTTTGGGTAGACGCTGCAGAGGCGTAGGTTAACGTCGTCTCGTGGGACGTCGTATAAGTGGTTGTGGCGAACGGCTGGGAGATCAGAGGAATTACCACGGTGATGGGTGAGAGTAGGAGTAGAGCCACGAAGAGACTAGTGCGTCTATGTTCCATGGACGGTGCATGTTCCCATCCCTTAAATGATTTTTCTACTTCCCTAAAGCATGGCTTTGGCGGAGGCAAATCTGAAACAACTATGTTTACGGTCACATCAGCCTGAGCCTATGAGCACAATGCTAAGCAGTTTTGAAAGATATTCGAGACTGGATGGGCCCAGAATTGCTCGCTTGAAGCCATAAAGGGGGGAACGACGCCCGCGGGTGGGATTGGCCAAATTTGGAGACTGGGAACTCAAATTTGCGGTGGGTGTCTACGGGAACGCTTAGTCCCTGAGTCTTCTGCTGTTTCGGGTTTGCGGTTTGCAGTTGGGGTTCTTTGACTCGATGTTTGACATAACGCAAGCGACACCCGTATCTTGAGTTGGAATGACAGAAAACCTAGGTTTGAGGCCCCCAGCAATACCGCAGACCAGGTCAAGTGGGGGAGTCTCTTCGCAACAACCGGTCAGAGACCGATTGAGCATACGAGACTCCCTAAAAGCAAGGTATGGAACTTTTGTCCATACAACATAAATAGGCGAGACCTCTCAACCAAAAACGATTACAGTTGAGAGCTATTCCAGCAGCTTCCGTTCTAGTGGTTATGATAATTTCCTTAAGCGTCGGTTCCGTGTTCGGTGCAGGATACGCTGTTGGAGTCCCGATCTTGGGGACTTCGGGAGTCCCCGCCTTGGCTGCACCAAGCCTGTTCGCAGGCGTCATTACGGTTCTCTACGCTGATGGTTCTCCGGTCGTACTGGAATCTAATCAGGTAACCCTGATGCTTTGCGGCGACATCACCAACAGTACAACCGCATCCACTCCACCACCCATGTCGACGGAATATGATAACAGCACTGGCTGCGTCGGCTCACCTGCAGCTTTGAAGCAGACTTCCCCAGGCGCGTACACGTACTCGTTCACGCCGCCCTCGGCTCTGGCCGGAACGATCACTATTTACGTACCATCAGGCGGACTGGCGGATGACAATGGAAGAATATTCCCAAGCGTCGATACCTCGATAGGAACCTACGACTACACTCCTGCATCATCGTCATCCTCAACCTCGTCGAATACCACCGTTGCACCGCAGCCTCCCACTCAGGTTACGCCACCCCCAAGTGTGATCCGCCAAGCAGTTAATGAAGCACAACCAGCCCAGACTGCACCAGGATCACAAGGTTGGAATTCCCCAATCGTCGAAATGATCGTGGTCCTCGCGGTTTTGTCGCTCGCTGGTTGCCTCCTGATTATATTCTCAGGGCGGCGCTGACAAGAGTAGCGAGACTTCGAGTCTTCTACAGTTCGTCCAGTACCGTTTGTCAACGACACTAGCTTGTATAAGCGTCTCCTTTCAGAATTCGCTTTCGAGGTTCGAAGTTTAACTCTCAATAATCCCCGGACCTACGAGCCGGTTTGAATCTGGTAGATCGGCATTCCCGGACAATTGCACTTGCTTTCGCTGCGAGCGGACAGAATGTACAGCTTTGAGGAACACAATCTCTACTCAGATGCTCTATTTACAGTTCGCTTCGCGATTGTGTAAGAGGTGAATACGGCGGATAGCAAGATTGTTGACACTACGACTAGTGATCCGGAGATCATTAGAATCGGTGCGGAAGTGAGTACGAGACCAATCATTAGGGCGGCGAGTCCGCTCAGCAAGCTCATGCCGAGGAATTTCTGGAGCAGAATCTGTGTCTGCAACCTACGAAGCAGGCGCGTTCTGGCCCTGATCAGACCGAGCGGTAAGCCCAGGTAGAAGGCGCCGATCAGACCACTTGCTAGCAACCCAGAGACGAGGACCGCGAGTTCAGGGCAGTTCGACATTTCTGAGTATAGGTTTGCCGTTAAGTAGAGGATTGCAATGAGCGGATACAGAACCCCTGCCATAACTGTTCGCTCAGCCCAGTGCGTGGTCAGATAAGCCGCGACGTATGGGCTGAAGGAGTAGTACCATGCGTTAAAGGCGACCATGAAGCTTGCCCCCAAGCGGGTCCTCATGATCGCCTGATCACGGAAATTGCGCATTAACTGAACTTCTGGCGCCATTTCTGAACCATAAGTGGCCGTGGCGATGAGACACTTCGAACTACTGATGGGCGTCGACGCCGTGCTCTTTTCAATGAAGAGGACGAGTCTGACAGCGTGAGTTATCGTGCCGTTGGAGCCCTGAACGGTGAGTTCGTTGATTCCTGCCGTTGCGTTGGTTGTGACATCGATCGAAAATGTGGATGATGTGATACCGTCGGGGCGGAGGCTGATTGGGTTTGGGTTGAAGCTGGAGATAGTCACGCCCGGCGGACTAGTTATGGTCGTTAGGGTGATGTTCCCCGCGTAGCCTTCGATTGAAGCTCCGCCGATCGTGGCGACCGCGGGCACGTTTGGGGATAATGTCAAAGTTGGAGGAGAGGAAGTAAGTGCAAAATCCGGGACCACCAGTGACAGTTCAGCTATCTTGTTTAACCTTGGTTCACTTATCCACATGTTCCCCGCGGAATCAATTACCACGTCACGCGGAAACGCCGCTCCCAGTTTGTATTCGATGAGCTGTTCATATTGTGAACCGTTGAGTATAGTCGTTGTTGGCGTGGCGAGTTGATTAGTTTCGGTGGCATGTCTCACTAGTGGCGCAAGAACGACTGGAGTTACGACGCCCGACGGTAACGTTATTGGCGACGACGCGACATAATCTCCGCCATTAGATGTGTCCAACTCCGCAATTCCGCCGCGTCCTTCCAGAGACGACTGTTCTGCGATCCAAGGCGTCTGCGTGAGAGGGTTTACGGCAATTGCACGCGGGTCAGAACCAACTGACGGGAGACGCCACTCTTGAAACGTATTGTTCCACCGAAGAACTCCAACAAAGTTCTCATTGGTCGTCCCGTTTGTAGTGCCCTGTGTATACCATGGTTCACCGTATTGATCGAGTGTGACGAAACGTCCTATTGATGAAGCATGGACGGGTAGCGGCCAAATCGTATACTGTTGCGTTGCACGATCCCATCTGACCAAGGATGAGAAACCCGCAAACCAAACAGAATTTGCAATAGCGTAGACACCATAAGCTCCTCCACCTACCTGCGCGGGAAAGACCCCTTCGTAGAAAGTAACATTCTTCGATTTAGGGTCGTAAACGAATTCTCCATTAGCATTTCTGGTGGTCTCTGTGAACCAAACTCTGGTCTGCGAACTAGATGGTTCAATCGAAACGTAGCCTACTCCTGTGTTACCGTGTAGCAGTGAATATTCGCTAAAATTGCCTGAGGCTGGGGAGAACGCAAAAACTCTGTCTGTTCCAAACTCAGTTCCCCACAGAGTCGTGTTACCTGAGATTGAAGTCACGGCGAGTCCATAGGGATTCGAGTTGGAAGTTGGGATGGTCCATTCTTGGAATGTGTTTGTAGCTGAATCAAAATGCCCCACCTTGTTCCCATAGTACTCTAGAAACCAACAGCACATTCCGCCCGGGCCAAGTGTTAAAGCCCAAGGCGCGGCTTCAACGGTTGGTACTGTCCACTCCGTAAGTCGAGTTTCCGCAACGGTCAACCCCGAGACGCCAATTAGCGGCACATTCGTCAGGAATATCAAGAGAATGATCGCAAGCACCATCAGACCCTTTTTCGAGCCCGACAATCTGTGACTACCTCAACTTGCTCAGTTGCCAAGAGGGCCTTTAATATCTCTCAATTGCGAGCTGGGCTTTTCCGAGTTGAAAAACATTCCTCTCTTGGTGATTTAACGATGTGACTAATCGCACTCACATCTGGTGTTCTTGAAACTGTCGAGTCCGCGTCAAGATACGCTGAAACCATATGCCAGAATCTTCTCGAGCAACATTACATCTCAACACTTCGAACGTCTTTGCGACACAGCAAAACGCCCCGTGGCAGCAACCTAGAACAAAGGGCCAAGACTTCTAGCTCTGAAAAACACTTCATCTATAAATGCGTTCCCTATGAAGAGCTTTGAGTTTATTCATGGTGAACGCAGCGTTTGAATGAACTGACTGTAATCAACTGGGTGAGCAAGACTCAACCACTCAGACGATGCGACACTCGACCCTAATCTCCGGAAAAATTGGGATAGAGGTAAGTCCTTGACTGAAGTCAAATGCAGTGTCTGCTTGACGCGCCCCGCGATGAAAGATGACATTCTGTGCTTGGAATGTTCTGAGCGATATGCTGCGCTTTTGAAGTCTGCGAGAGATAGAATGACTAGTATGGATACTTATTTCGCACGAGCGGTCGGTCCAGAAGAAATAGGAAATGCTAGGGAAGGTTCGCCGACAACTCAGACACTGTTAGAACGCCCCGTCGTTGAGGATCAAATGCATGTTCCAGATCTCGTCAACAGGAAAACGCATCGTGAACGTCGCTTGCCAAAGACTTGGAATCTCGGCAAGCGACTCGTTGGCTATCTTTTGTTGGGAATTGGATTGTTGGCTCTAGCGGCTTCAGTGATGTTCACATCGACGATTTTAGCGTTTATCGGTCTTGGAATGGCTCTGTGGGGCGCCCTTATGTTTTTCATTCAGCCGCATAAGTACGTACACCTCGATTTGATGAATGCAACTGCGCGCTCATCTTTGAAGTCGATCGACCAAGTGATGGTTGGAATAGGTTACACGGAGAAAGGAGTCTACATCCCAACCGAATCCGAGAGAGCTGTCGTATTCATCCCTGAAGAACCGTTCTCTAGGATTCCAGAAAGTAAAGATATCGAAGGCCACACACTACTCGACGCGCCCCGAGGGCTCGTCGTTGTTCCACCAGGCTTAGCCCTCGCAAATTTGATTGAGAAGAAGGTCGGTTTCAGTTTGAAAGACTGCGGAATCGATAGGCTAATTCGAACACTGCCAAAAGTGATCATAGATGACCTTGAGATTGCTCAACGAGTCGAGATCAAGATTAATGGAGATCTCGTAAATTTCAAACTCGTTAACAATGTTTTCGCGGATTTCTGCAAGGAAATCAGTGACACTAGCAGGAGATGCGGCCTAGGATGCCCGATGTGTAGCGCCTTGGCATGCGTTCTGGCAACTGCGACAGGCAAACCCGTCTTGTTCGAGGAAGACAAATCAGGCACTGACAAAAAAACCAGTGAACCCTCCTATAGAATTATTGATAGGTCTAGACTGTAGGTAATATGGTAAACCTACGGGAACGGCTTTGAGTGGATACCAAAATGCGCCTGCGCATGTGGGCTGTCGTCACCCTTCTTGTCATTTCTCTAACTGAATTCGGCGCGGCCAATCAGGCCCGTGCCGCCCCCTTTGTTGCCATCATAGTGTATGCCCACGGCTTCGCGAAAGGAATAAAATACGAACGAAACGGGAACGTCGCCCCTGTGAATGTGACTTCAACCTTTACGCAGGATGACCCAGGAGTGTACGCTTACGTAACTGCTGCACTGACAAGTGCGAATCTTACTTGGATATGGTCTGACCCGACCGGGCAAGTGTACTTGAACCGCACCACCCAAGAGGATTGTGTGATCTCTCCGTGCACGTTCGGGTTCTATGTAGGGAACATTCCTGCCACGGCGAAATTTGGACTTTGGAGATTGGATTTGCTAGCAAACGGTTACAAGCTCTACTCAGATTACTTTTCCATTACGCCGGTAATCACCCAAGATGACTACTGGAACATTGACCTGATACAATCATACCCGGCCCTAGTCCACGGAGAGTTAACAGTGACAATCCATCCGCATAATTCTACTTGGAGCTCCTATGCGGGATATCTGCCGGGTGCTGCTAACCTTACCGCGTTCGAACCAGCCACGAATCGGTCACTAGCCGTAACATTCTTCACGAACACGAGCCGGGTCATCGTTGATCTGGGCGGCCCGCGACCTGACGGATACACGTTTGTGCTGGGTTTCGATTTATCCGGTAGGTTGCGAAATCTAGCCGGAGCGGATGCAGGAACTTTCGAATTCACTTGGCTTGATCAGCCCTGGATGAGACCCTTCGGCGAACATCCAACTCCAACATCTTTTGGCATCACATTGCCGGTCGGCGCCTCACCCATCGACGTGATCGGGGTCAACTCGTTGACTCTCAACGAAACTATCACTAGCGGAGTAAGGTCAACTATTTCATTTAAGACAACAGTGCCGCCAGAAGAATCGTTTGGATGCAGCATAATCTACCGAGATTTTACCTACCGAAACCTGCACGAGCAACCATCCGCATACGCTTCAACAACCGTGGCTGGAGTAAATTTGGTTGCAGGGCAACGGTTCCCGATCCTTCCGTTAACCGTCGGCGACCTTAGCCTATGGTCAGCCGTCATGTCAGTGTTTCTCCTGATAGGCTCGGAACTTCTGTCTCCTATCTACGCCGGAACCGGGATAATGATAAACCGCCGCCGGTTACGTTTCGTTGCCATGATTCTCGTCCTGATATTTCTAGTGACTGCTACCTATCAGGTCGTGAATCAAATCCCACCGCATCACTAGATTCAGGGCGGACTGAGAGCCAAACATTTTCTTGCCAAGCTATCTCGCAGAAAGTACGATCATGCACTTCCCGACATCAGATCTTGAACTGCGGAGAGGTTAAGATCTACGCAACCACTCCTCCTTCCAGAAAAAATCTCTCCACTGGCTCGCAGTGTGTAGCGAACAGGTCAGAGAACTACTGTTGTTGAATAGCTCTTATACGACAATGGGTGAGAATCAGGATGAGCTCGGCGTAGGATTCATGTTGTCGCAGCCACTGTCGGATAGCACGGACAAGCTGATTCGGTGGGGAATCGGCGTCAGTCTTGGAGTGGGGTTATTGGTTGTGCTTAACGCGTTCCAGTTTCCCTACTACCTCTACTATCCCAGAACAACCCAGACGGTACTGATTTCTCCGTCCCTCGATCTCTATCTCTTCCTGATATCGAGCGTATCTGTCCCAAGTACTCTAATGATCTCTCGTGGCAAATTTAGAACCTCGACCCTCGTTGGATTGCTTTCAGTCTGGGGTGCCTCCTTGCCCTTGGCATTGGTAAGTGACGTCGGTCTGACAATAGTCTATGTTACGGTCATAGGTGCGACGATTTTGCACTACCAAATGGCCGAACCCCGTTGGACCGCGCTCGAGCAGATCCTCCCTAGCACACTCGCAACATTTTCCTTAGTCGAATTCGCATGTCTGACTTACTGGATTGGGGAGGCAATCAATCCTCAAGCGAGAATTGGCCTTATGTCTGAACAAGTGGAAGCAAACCTGACTTTTGCACTGTATCCCCTCGCAATATCGATGTTGATTATGCTGTTACTTTCTTGGTTGTGGATCCCGCTGGTCACTCGCCTTCCACAACTTCGGAAAGACTTGAGGGTTAAACATCAACCGCAAACGGTCAATGTAAATTCAAGATCGATTGCCCTGTCATTAGATTTGTTTGCAATCATTGCGGTCATCGTTTTCTTCTTCTCGTATCTGGCAGGGCAGACATGGATTGTTGGCGTTGACTCCCTCTATCGGTATGTTGACCCGATCAACGCTCTTGCTGGCCTCTCACCCCTGCAAGCCCTCTCGCTAAGCTATCACGGCGCCTACCTCGCTGTATTGTACTTAATCCATCTCGCCACTGGCGCAAGCAGTTCTTTAGTCGTGAAGTATGCTCCTCTCCTCCTTGCATTCGCAACAGCCTCAGCAGTTTTCTTCGCGTTTCTTCGAGAAGAGTTACCGCTTCAACTTGCACGTCTAGCCGCGGTGACCACCCTTCTTTGGTTTCCGACTACCCTAGGGATTTACGCCGGGATCCAAGCAAACTGGTTAGCTCTCTTTTTCTGGATGCTTTTTCTCGCTCTATACCTCACAAGGAAGGAATGGAGCATCTTAACGTATTTCATCGAAAGCTTGTTGTCACTGCTGATCTTCCTCGCTCACCCATGGACGTGGGGAGTTTTCTTCACCACGCTGACCTTGACAGCGATCGTTTCAAGACGGAATATGTGGAGGAAGCGGTGTGTTCAAGGACTTCTAGCCTCACTAACGCTTACCCTCCCAGTCGGGGCAATCGTCTACGAGCTATTTCCTGGCCTCAGCAGCGACCTTGTGAACACAGCGCAACTCTATTCGTATACCGCCTTGAATCTGAACCAGCTGTTGACTTTTGGACCGGCCTTGACGGAGTTGTTCCTTAACTGGAGCTCCTTCATTTCCCCCGTCCTCCTACTCCTAAGCCTGGTTGGCGCTTATGTCATCTCTCGAAGGAGAGGGTTAACGACAAACTATGTGACAGCATGGGTTGTGACATGGTGCATCGGCTCCGTTCTAGTGGCCCCAAGTGGGTACAATCCTATCAACGCCGGAATCAGCGAGACCGGACTCTGGCGAATGCTCTACGTTTCTCCCCTTCCATTTCTACTAGCTGCTGGCGTAGAGAAATGCATTGCCTTATCCAACCATTCCAATCCTTTAGCCGGACCGGGACCGGAAAACCCGTATGCCCGCGCATTATTGCCTTGGATCTCACCCCTGTTGCTTGCAGCACTCGGAGCAGTGCTCTGCGTTACTTCGGCGGACAGTATTCGACTTCTGATTGTTGTGGCAGCTCAGCTTCTCACGTTACTGCTAGCCCTCCGCGTTCCGAACTCTCGAACGCTACACTCATTGACCATCACTGTCCTAGCGTTGGTGATCCTGAACGCGGCATTTCGAAGCCTCTTTCCTTTACTGTTGGATCCTCACAACCTGCTCACATCGTCAGGATCAAGTGCGGGAACAGGAAGATGAACACCGGAAACCGTCTGCGAAATCCTCCGACCCATTCGAATCAAACTGTGACTTGCTTATTGAGACGCGTGCCTTCGCCATGTCCGCGCACCTGCGCATTGTCGGACTTTAAGTTGACGCTACATTCTTGGTCCAGCGAGCAATTCATAGGTGGATTCGGTGACCCTGTCGTGTACTGTTTCGTCTTGGCAAAGCACGGGTCTACCTGTTGCTACCGCAAGAATTGATGCAAGAGCGCTGTGCATTGGGCAGCCCAACCCGCATCGTCTGCTACTGTCATGAACTTCTGAGCAGAAGTCTCCATAGATTGAGTCGAAGAGTTTGAAACGAACTAGATCCTTGTCCACTTCGATCTCAACGTCCGTTACAATTTCCAAACCCTCCACGAGAACTTTTGGAAGCGCTTCAACCAGCGGTTCCAGTCCGCAGTTCACCAATTTGAAACCCAACCTCTTCTCTATCAAATCTGCCAATGCCACTCCCGGTGGCGGAATCAAAAGACCATTCGGGTCGCTAAGAAAGGTTCTGTCCTCGCGGTCGGACACTTGAGGGATCATTGAGAAGGGCTCTCTGGGGACGAAAACTACAGTTCTGTCTGAGTCTCCAGCTCGAACGTAAACTCCCTTCTCCTTGTAACCTGAGTCAATAATCATCTTTTCGATCGTTCTGAGTGAAGAAATCGCGGTTGCGTTCATGATGTTCAATCCAACGTACTTCTTCGGTTGTACAAGGAACGCGAGCACCCCCCAACACGTCAACCCCAACCCAATGAACGCCATCACCGTTGAAGCAAAAAGGATGGAGCCCACTAGCACAATCAACCCAACTCCTAGCAGGAGATAGCCGATCAGACTCGTTGCCCGCTTCTGTCTCCTCAGCGATTGTACTTCCGCAGGACCGTGTGAAGTTACCTGCGCCGACTCACGCAGTTTCTGAACTGGTTCCAACCGAGCCTGCGCAAGCTGCTCGGCTGATTCCTCCTCCGTATCAGGTTGCTTCCGCGGCACAGTCACGGTCACTCGCAGAGAAGCTATAAATCGTATTGTATGAATAGTTCAGACAGATATCAGACATATCCCTTTAGCAGCTGTTAATGCAATTGCCAAGGCGACATGGAAGTAAGGCATCAAGGAAAACTTAGGGAGTACTTCATGCCTAGAAATCAGATGATTCTGTTCTAGTGCAGAGAACGAAAAAGTCCATAAACCCAATTTCTTATCTTCGTTCTGGGGGCCCTAAATGAGGACCGGATCTACTCGGGGATATGCTCTCGCACTGCTCGCCCCAACGGTCTCTTCCTTTAGTTATGGATTCTTGTCGACGTCATGGCGCAAAGCTCTGAGAAACGGCAGCTGGAACTGCATCAGCTCGACTGAGAAGGCGCTATATCGATGTGCTGTATGTCTTGCCAGGACAAGAGGATTTATCGTGAACCGAGCGCTCGTGACCAAGATTTTAAACATAATGCGGTGCTTCAGCGAAGACATTAGGAGTCTCATCACAGCTGCTGGCAAGAAGAGAGCAAGGATTATGAACGGCTATGGAAGTCAACGCAGAATCTTTCGATGGGCTCCCCAGGTGAAGGAATGGTTGCGTGACGCTCAGTACGTTTTCTACTTAGGAGTCATTCAACAATCATGAGTCAAGCCCCGGTGGAAATGATCGAGACCGAGACGGCCAATGCCGATCTCGATGCGACCATCATTCTTTCACTGCTCAAGAAGGGCCTCATTAGACTGGTAAGGTCGGCCAACGAGTCAACAAATCACTACGCGCTGACACCCGAAGGCGCCCAATTCGTCGCAGACTACAAGAATTTACCTCAATCATCAAACGACTTAGATAACATGACGATAGCTCCAAAGTTCGCTTCATCCGCTTTCACAGTACAGGAAACGATCGCGACCCTCAACCGGCTGCAACAGAGGGCGTCTACTGGGGAGGATCAGCTTAGCATGGGTCGAGTATGCTTGCTTATGCCAGCGCTGAACGAAGCCGAGAATCTTGGTGA
>Ga0187771_10001504_pt1 | contig 15619 bp, 17 predicted proteins | sample 0116_SJ02_MP15_1_FD_133139 | JGI IMG/M metagenome (GOLD analysis project Ga0187771, IMG submission 133139) | Tropical peat soil microbial communities from peatlands in Department of Meta, Colombia - 0116_SJ02_MP15_10_MG | ecosystem: Environmental > Terrestrial > Soil > Wetlands > Peat | place...
AGATATTCACACTGGTTAAATGAAAATCTAATACAAAAGCAATAGTTCCTTTTACCTCCCACCCACCCCTCCCCCTCAATCAAGGGGGGAGGGTGAGGGTGGGGGTGATGTCACTTTATTTAATGCGTTTGTATTAATACAAACACTCTAATTCCCTTTACTTCAAAATCGAATCCCCCCTCACTCCGCCCTCCCCCTTCGGGCAGAGGAATGAGGGGTCTTATCTCTTTTGATTTTTGGTGGTTTCCATGGTAAAAATGAATTAAGAATTCATTCAAGGCAAAGAGGGAGGAACGACGATGAAGTGTTATGTCTGTGCAAAGCAGGGAGTCGATGAAGAGGCTGTGGCCATCTGTATTGTCTGCGGAATGGGCCTTTGTCTTGGACATGCCTTTAAGGAAGAATTGTTGGTGAGGGATATCATCGATTGGGGGTTTGGGGAAGAGAGGATCACCTATCCTCATACCTTGCCTCGTTTTATCTGCGCGGAGTGTAAACTGGCCATTGAACAGAGGAAGAGGGCGAGCGGGAGATGAAAAAGAAAATTTTGGTGGTTGAGGATGAGGAGGGCTTAAGGTTTCTTTATGAAGAGGAACTGAAAGCAGAGGGCTATGAAGTGCTCATCGCACGAAACGGAAGGGAAGCCATCGAGCAATTGGAAAAAGGGAAGCCTGATTTGATCATTCTTGACATCGTGATGCCCGTCATGAATGGTATGGAAGCCTTGGGCCGAATTGTGGGAAAAGACAGGAAGATCCCGATTATCCTCAATTCCTCTTACCCCGGGTACCGCCAGGATTTTATGAGTTGGGCTGCGGATGCTTATCTAACGAAGTCAATCGATCTTGGTGAATTGAAAGACAAGGTGCGAGAACTTTTAGAGAAGGGCAGGGCGAGATGAAGAATGTCTTGGCCATGGTCTTAGCAGGTGGCCGCGGAGAGAGGCTTTATCCCTTAACCAGGGACCGTGCCAAACCCGCCGTGCCTTTCGGCGCGATTTATCGGATCATCGACTTCACCCTTTCCAACTGCCTCAATTCGGATATCCGAAGGATTTATGCACTCACCCAATATAAGTCGATCTCCCTGGAACGCCATATCCAATTGGGTTGGAACATCCTATCCGCGCCTCTGGGAGAATTTGTAGGAGTGATTTCAGCCCAGCAGAGGATTAATGAACAGTGGTATCAGGGAACAGCCGATGCCATTTATCAAAACATTTATACCCTCCAGGAGGAAAGGCCAGACCTCGTTCTCATTCTTTCGGGGGACCACATCTATAAGATGGATTATAGAAAGATGATCGCTTTTCATCTCGAGGGGGGGGCTGATCTGACTGTGGCTGCAATTCGGATGGATCGAAAATATTCAAGGGAGTTCGGTGTGATTGAGGTGGACAGGGATTGGCGAATTATTGGATTCGAGGAAAAACCCGCAACACCCAAAACCATTCCCGGAGACCCAGAAGGGATCCTGGCTTCGATGGGAGTCTATCTCTTCAAAACAGAGATATTGGTCAAACGGTTGATTGAGGATGCTCGATCCGATTCGACTCACGATTTTGGCAATGACATCATCCCTACGATGATTGGAAAGGATCGTGTTTTTGCTTTTGACTTCAGGCAAGGGGATCGAGGGGGCAGAGGCTACTGGAGGGATGTGGGAACGATCGATGCCTACTTCGATGCGAATATGGATCTGGTCTCCGTGACTCCTCAACTCAATCTCTATGATCCCCAATGGCCTATCCTGACCTACCAGCCAACCTATCCGCCTGCCAAGACTGTCCTGGCAGAGGAGGGAAGAGTGGGGACGGCCATCAACTCCATCATTTCAAATGGTTGCATCATCAGCGGAGGAAGTGTCAAACGATCAATCCTCTCACCCAAGGTAATGGTCCATAGTTATGCTGAGATCGAGGATTCCATCCTGTTAGAGGCAGTCGATATTGGAAGGTATGCGAAGATCCGCAGTACGATCATCGATAAAGGAGTCCGGATCCCGGAAGGATTGGAAATCGGCTACGATTTGGATCAAGATGGAAAACGATTTACAGTGACTGGTTCGGGGATTGTAGTGGTCCCCAAATGGATCAAGCTGTAAGACAAAAAATTTAAAATCGGGGTTGATAAATGAAGGAGATGGAGAAAAGGAAGTTGGTAGAGAAGTTGGTAATCGCTAATCGGATCTTGGATCATGAACAATTGGCTGTCCCATTCGGCCACATTAGTGTTCGGGTTCCAGAAGAAGACCAGATTCTTATTTCCAGAAATATCGCGCCAGGTCTTGTCACGGGAAAAGATATTCTCTGCCTGGATCTAAACGGAGGGATCATAAAAGGGAAGGGAAAGCTCTATGCAGAGGTTCCCCTTCATCTCTCGATTTATCGCCTTCGAAAGGATATAGAGTGTGTTGCCCATATCCATCCCGTTTATGTAATCGCCCTCAGCATGGCCAAAATTCCCCTCCAGCCCATGTCAAACGAACTTCTTTTAGTCTCTGATGAGGACATCCCGATTTATGACGATCCCCAACTCATCGATACGGACGGAAAGGGGGATGATTTGGCCAGAGCTTTAGGGAATCGATCGTCCATATCCATCAAAGGACATGGGGCTGTTGTGGTGGGCAAAACAATAGAACAGACGGTTGTCCTGGCCGTCCATATGGAGCAGGCAGCAAAGCTTCAAATCATGGCAAACGTAGCTGGTAAACCCTTATGTTACCCATTAGACCAGATTGAGAACTGGAGAAATACGGTAAAAACTTATAGTGGTGGGAAACCCACTGAAAGAGAATGGGGTTATTATAAGGAGAAGGTGACAAGAGTTAAACCTTATAGGAAATAAGCGGTATTTTACCAAAGGCCCTTTCTTTATAATCAACCCTTGTTCGTCAGAGGATGCTTTACTACCGCATTCCGTTTCATAGGGATGGTAGCTTTAACCAAACAAAGAGATCGCCTGTTGGAAATGGAACGTGAAGAACGCGGTCGAAAATACCATAGATTAAGACCCAGACAGATGCAGTGTAAATAAGACCTTGTGGCCACTTCTCTCGGCCAAAAATTTTAAGCTGGATAAAGGTACATAGCGGCACCCCAAAAGAGAAACCGAGCAGCCAGATTCCAACGAAATAGGCCAAGATCCAACCCAATATACCTGCTGTTCGTCGATTCACTACCTCGGCTGGCAAGTCAGATCCTGTCTCTACCGAGTGGTCACCACTCTTCCTATCTCCTTTGCCTAAGAAGTCCATGATCAACTGGATGATAGTAAGGAGGAGTAAAGGTAATCCGATGGCCCAAGGAAAGAGGCCGGTCCTGAAATCAAAATGTCTGCTTTGCCAAAGAGCCAAAGCTAACAGAACCACAATGAAGAAGCAAAAGACTGTTTCCCAGCTAATCCTCAATAAACCTGGCTCATTACGGCTCACAACTTCTTCGACAGAGGGCTCAACCTTTTCTATTTTTCTTCTTTGCCGTCTCGACTTGAGGAAAGGGTAGAAGGCACCGGCCAGCGTCACCAGAATAATTATCAATACGCCAGGCCGTAAAAGCCAGGCGGGGCCATAGTTATCCGTGGAGAGGAAGAGTCTGTTTTCAGCAATAGGACCGAGGACAAGCCCAAGAATCAAGGGTGGTCGCGGCCAGTTGAGTCGAAGTAATACCCAACCCAGCATGCCAAAAACCAATACAAGGATCATGTCTTCAAAGGTATTTTTTTCTGCAAAGGCCCCAAGATAGATCAGCAGAAGAATGAAAGGGGTGACCAGATTGGCTCGAATATAGGTGACCCTCACAAGTTGATTCAAAATGAGGAAACAGATTCCTACTGTAATGATATTGGAAACAAAATTGATCCAGACAAAGGAGAAAGTCAAGGCAAGGTGTCCTTTTGGTTCGGGGATGAGCATGTCAGGACCAGGGACGATCCCTTGGATAAGAAAGGCTCCCATCAGAATTGCCATCGTAACACTGGCAGGGACACCGAAGGCGATGGTCGTGATGAGGCTTCCTCCCAATGTGGAGTTGTTCGCTGCCCCTGGACCCAAGACCCCTTCTACTGCACCCTTACCGAATCGTTCCTTGTTCGGAGAACTTTGAACAGCGTGGGCATAAGCCAACCATTGTGTTGTTGCTCCGCCCAATCCAGGGATAATGGCGGTATAAGCACCGATGGCACTGCAACGGATAGTCAACCACCAGTGGCGAAAGGTGTCCTTAATGCCCTCCATCACACCACCCAACTTACCCACCCGCTCCTCAGCAATGCTCGTACCCTGAACTGCTAAATCAATAATTTCAGGAATGGCAAAGAAACCAATGGTAATAGGGACCAAGCCCACTCCGTCCCAGAGGAATGTCAGGCCAAATGTATAACGCTGAATGCCCGATACTGGACAGAGCCCTACTGTCGCGAGGAACATCCCTATCCCTCCAGCGACAACACCCTTCAATAAGGTTTCCCCACTTAAGGAGGCGACAAAGGTGATGCCAAGTATGGCGAGCATGAAGAACTCCGGAGAGCCAAAGGTGAGGACTAAGGGCCGGACAATCGGTATGGCAGAGGCTAAGGCAAAGGAGGCAAAGGCTGCGCCAACTAAAGAGCTCATCAGCGCTGCTCCTAGTGCCCGGCCTGCTTCACCCTTTTTGGCCATGGGATGGCCATCGACGATCGTGGCCGCAGTCGTTGGCTCGCCAGGGACACCTATGAGGATAGAGGTAATGTCACCTGTGGTGTTTACCACTGACGCCATACCAATCAGAAAGGCAAAGGCTTGAACCGGATTCATCTTGACAATGAAGGGAAGCATGAGGGCAAGAGCTGTGGGTCCTCCCAGTCCCGGTAATATTCCAACAGCAAAACCGATGATAATGCCTAAGATCATTAGGCTGAAGGTGGTTCCAGTGAAGATCTGTAAGAAACCAGAGAAAAAGGCATTGGCTATTTCAATCATCTGCTACACCCTCCACACCATTGTCAAGCCTGCAAAGGATTGTTTCCAGAGCTTACCTTACTTAAATAGGATCTCCTTCATTTTGCCTGTTAAAGCAGGATCAATCTTGAAGATCCTACCAACCACTTTTTCAAGTTCTTCGCCAGTTACTGGATTTAGATCCAATTTTGCCTTTTCCATCTCGGAGATGAATTCCTTGTCCTTCAGGGTTTCCTGTAACGCCTTGCTCAACATCTGTACCTGCTGTTTGGGTGTCCCTGGAGGAAGAACAAAAGGTCTGGCAAATACGCTTGGGCTATGGATACCTATTTCAATCAATTGACGCGCCTCATCCGTCTTGGCGAGACTGATCACCAATGGGACTTTTGGGAGGTCTGGAAATGGCTTCGGCACTGCCTGAAGTACCACAATCACATCCCCCGTTTCAAGGGACTTACGCCAGGTCGCCCTCATGGAGTCCCATCCCCAAGTCGTTCCGGCGAGTTCTCCACTCTCACAGGCGAGACGGATGTCTGCGGTTCCTTTGTAACCCGTGATGAGCTGGATAGGAAGGCTGAGAGCTGCCTTCACAATCCTGATGACGTTATCAGGTGCAAAGGCCCCAGGCCCGACACCACCCATTTTAACCGGTGCCTTGGAGGCCATCCATTTTTGGACACTTGTTATACCACTGGCCTTGGTGAAGGCAAAAGCGCAATCCTCCCTCACAGCAGCCCCGATGAATTCGAATTTCAGGGCATCGAACTCGATCCCTGGTTGCTCCATAACCTGGTTAAAGAATAAGCCTCCATTGAAATGGCCGATCGTGAGACCATCTGGTTTGGCTATCTTGTAAAGGTAATTGGCCGAAATCAGACTTCCTGCTCCGGTCATGTTCTCAACAATAATAGGGGGATTTCCAGGTATATACTTACCCATATGGCGGGAGATCGCCCTGGCGTATTGATCATAGCCACCTCCAGCGGAATAACCCACAATGATCCGGATCGTCTTGCCTTCGTAAAAGGAGCTGGCAGCAAGTGCAATGTCAGCAATGAATGCAAGGCCGATGATCACTATGAAAAAAGATAAAAGTCTTTTGCCCATACTATCCTCCTTTTGGTAAAATGTTTCACACCCTATCTCCTCACCTCGAATCGACCTTTAGATTACTCCTACCCGTACGTATAATACTAATTGCAACTCTTTTGTCAAGCCTTCCAAACAATAGCAGTTTCGCCTCTCAGATTTTTTTAGTAAATCCTTTGAGGAGATAGGAGAACTTCTCCCGAGCTTTGCGGGCAACCTCTGGGCTTGGCATGTTGACAGGGGGAAAACGGTCGCGCCATTCGTAAGGCCGGGTAGCATCGATGATCGCTCTGGAATTGGTCAGTTTCCCTTTAGCTTTGTCATCTGGATGAATACGGGGGTCAAGGGCTGTAGACCATGCGTTATGGATGATATCGATGGATGTGGCAGGATCTGAGCGGGTCACCATCGCCCAGAGGACCTCTTCAAGATTGGATACATCAATATCTTCGTCCACAACAATCACATATTTCCCGGCATAGGCCCCCACATGGCATTGGGAGGCAACATGCCCCACCTGCGCTGCATGACCCGCATATTTCTGCTCAATTGAGATATTGAGCAACATCCTGGAGCTTCCAACTTCATGAGCCCAAACAGCTTTGATGCCCTGGAGGCCAGCCTTCTCGAGTTCCTGTTTGAGGAGACCAGAGCGGATCACTGCCCGATAACGGGCGAGCTCGTCCGGAGTTCGGTTTGGAGGGCATCCGAGTATTGTGGGATTATTTCTGTAGTAGATGGCCTTGATATCTAAAATAGGTTCATCACGGACGTCACTGGCGTAGTACCCTGTCCATTCACCGAAAGGACCCTCCGGCCGCCGCTTTTTCGGATCGACAAACCCCTCAAAAACAATCTCCGCATTGGCTGGGATAGGAAGTCCCGTCACCTCCCCACGGATCACAGGGTAAGGTTTGCCTCTCAAGCCTCCTACAAATTCATATTCACTTATGCCATAGGGGACTTCGTTGCAGGCCATAAGATAGAGGAAGGGGTCACCGCCGAGTGAAACAGCCGCTGGCATGGGTTGACTGCGTGCCATATACTTGTCACGGTGGATGCGGCCATGCTTTCCAGGAGAGATGTAAAACCCCACAGTCTTTTCGTCATGTACCATCACTCGATAGGTCCCAAGGTTCACCCAGCCTTCGTCAGGATCTTGGGTAATGTTAAAGCTTCCTGTCCCGATATAGCGTCCCCCATCCCTTTCGTGCCATAGAGGAGCTGGAAAAGAGAGCACATCGACTTCGTCTCCCATTTTGACATTCTCAAGAATGGGCCCAGCTTCTACAAATTCATAAGGAATGGGTTTTGCTTCATCGAATGCTTTGTTGAATTCGTTAGAGAGCTCAACACGCGAGAGATCTTGAGGAAACCCAAATGTCATATTCATCCGTTTACCACCGAAGAAGTTGGTCAAAACTCTATATCCTTTGGGATATCCGGGAATCTTATCAAAGAGCGCAGCAGGTGCAGGGTCTGAGTGGTGAAGGAGTTCTGTAGCCATACCGATCTCTTCCTGCCAGGTTGCGCCTTCTACATCGCGCACTTCATCGAGCTTTCTCGCTTGATCGATCCAACTTCGCAAGTCATCATAGAGAAATTTTGGTTTCATCTTTTCATCTCCTTTCCCTTGACCATATTTAGATAAGAGATTATCTCTCCTTCAGCATGCTTTGAAATTTCTCCACCTTGGGATAAGTTACCTCCACGATCTAACAGAATTCTTGACTGCTCAATGGGTAGAGGACCATCTCTTTTCTTTTCGCAAATTCGACAAAAGCTGGTTCTTTAACCGCCTTACCACAAACTTCCTCCAACACCCTCACAATGGGGGAGGAATGGCAGAGGTTGCCAAACAGATTGTAAAGTCAAGATGCTTTCCAGCCAAGGCGGCGAGACTTCCGGCTGCACCTTCATAGGGCACCCAGTTGAGCTTAATCCCCAGTTCATCCATGGCCACCAATCCGGCGAGATGGGTCGTGCTGCCTCTTCCTGAAAGCCCTCCTGCAAGGGTCTTGGCCTTTGCCGCTTTTAAAAACTCATCAGAAGTTTTCCATGTGTCCGCATGGACGACCAGGAGCTGATTGGCACCGGGCCAGGCAAAGACCGGGGTGAAATCCTTCGTTCTAAAGTTCGTTTTCCCCATATATTCAATAATGATGCTCTTGGGAAAAGTATAGGTGATGAGGGTATAGCCATCCGGCTCAGTCCTCTGAAATGTTTCGAAGGCAATCTTGCCCCCGCACCCAGTTGATTTTCAATCATGATGCTCACTCCCAAATATTTTTCAAGATAGGGAGCAATCCCATGGGCTTCGGTATCTTCTCGGCCACCGGCAGCGGCACAGGTAATGATCTTAATCGTTTTTTGGGGAAATCTGCGCTGTTGGCTGAAGGGCAGATTAAAAGAAAACTTATTCCAATGACGATTCCAAAGTTGAATATTGTGATCAGCTTCTTAAAGACGCTTCTTTCCCCTTTCATTTTTCTCCTTCAGTTAACTTTTTCCAAACTGGTCCCAAATAAGGACCGACAAAAGATAGGAGGGTCAAAAAGATTAGAACTTTAGAAATGGTTGAGGAAAAAAAGATAAAATATGACCCGCCAGAAATCATCAACGCACGATGGTAATTAGTTTCCACCATTTCTCCGAGTACTAGTCCTAAAAGGAGGGGTACGGGTGTGAACCCCCCTTTCAACATAATATAGCCTATTACTCCGAAACCCAGACTGAGCATGACATCCGCCATCAGATTACGGATGGCAAAGCTTCCCAGCAAGCTGACGATCAGAATAACTGGAACGATAATTTCGTTGGGCAAGAGTGTGACCACCGCAAGGTGCCGGGCGACGGTCATGCCGACCAAAAAAAGGATAAATGAGGTGAGGGTCAAGGCAACAAAAAGGCTATAAATGATATCAGCCTTCTCTTTGAACACCAATGGACCGGGGATGACCCCAAAGATAATCATCACCCCTAAAAAGATGGCCGCTCCCACGCTCCCCGGGATTCCTAAGGCAATCGTGCAGACCAGATCACCCGGCATACAAGCATTGGTAGCGGTCTCTGAAGATATTACTCCTTCTGGTTCCCCGTTACCGAAGGTCTCTGGGTGTTTAGACTCCCTTTTGGCTTCCGCCCAGGCAAGGAGACCAGCAGAACTCTGTCCTACAGCCGGAAGGACGCCAATAAAGAGACCTATCGCCGCAGCACGGATGATCGCATAAAGATATTTGAAATAGGTGATAACACCTTCCCAGAAACCACCAGCAAGTTTTCCAATACGAGAGATGGATTCCGCGCTCTCCGCAAGGACTAAGGCCTGGGTGACAGCAAAGAGTCCTACCAGAGCCTGAATGAGTGGAATGCCATCCTCGATCGGTTCCCAGCCAAAGGTGTAACGAAGGTGTCCGGTGATCACGTCAAAACCTACCGTGGAAAGCATCAGACCCAACCCGGCAGCAATGAGCCCTTTGATTGTAGCACCTTGAACTACAGCAGCGATAATCGAAAGAGCAAGAATAGCGGTCAGGAAGTATTCGGCCGGTCCAAATCTTAATGCAAAATTAGCGAGGAAGGGTGCAGAAAAGATGAGGCAGATCATCCCGATCGTTCCCCCCACCATTGCCGCGGTAGCACTTATGCCCAATGCGACTCCACCCTTACCCTTTTCGCACATCGGGTAGCCATCCAGGATCGTCGCTGCATTGGAGGCATCGCCAGGGGTATTTACCAAAATGGCAGTAAGGGAGCCGCCGTAGTTACTACACTTATAAAGGGATCCCATAAAGATGAGGGCGGTAGCCGGGTGCCATTTTAAAACTAAAGGAAGGGTAAGAGCCATACCGGCCGAAGGGCCAAGTCCTGGGAGCACCCCAATAATAATACCATAAGTCGTTCCGGCTAACAGGGCTGCAAGATTCTGCCATTGGAAAACAAAGGTGATAGCTTGTGTTATTACATCCATTAAAACTACCTCCCTCTTTTAAGAAAAATCCCAGAAGATGCCTGTCAGTAGAGGAACGCCCATGATCCATTGAAATGAAAGATAGATGATCATCGTCATAAGAACAGCGATGAAAATATTTTTGGATAATTTTTCTCTTCTTCCGAAGAATAGGGGAAAACCAATGAATATAAAGAAGGTTGTAAAGAGGAACCCTCCCAAAAAACCGATTGCGGTAGAAAGTAAAATGATTGTCCAAGCCTTGTAAAACCTTTTCCTTTTTGTTTTTTGGGTGGTCATGTCAAGGACCTTTAATTCGGTATCATCAACATCAGCTATCCCTTCTGCCACTTTACCCTTCCGAGTAAAGTCTGTTATCAGGGAAATCGCAACCATGATGAGACTGAAGATAGCGATGAGCTGTGGGAATTGTTTAGACTTTTCTGGATAGGGGATGGCTAAAAGGAAAAATAGACCAAAAAAAACAAGGAGTACCAGTTTGAACCAGACCTCTGTCAGTTTTAACTTTTCTTTCATTTTCAGAGATTCCATTTTTTCTTGGCTCTTAATAATGCTTCATGAGGGATCTCATTCTTTTCAGGGAAATTGACATGTTTGGGCCTGCTGGCGTCTATGATGGCCAAGGCATCCCCCAACCATGAACGGAAGGTTTGAATCTTCCGGATCACTTCCAAGTCCTTATCCCAATGGCTCCGAGTCACCACTGCCCATTGGACCTCCTGTTCGTTATAAACGTCCACATCCTCATCTACACTTTTTTCCATATTCAGGAGCATTTTCGATCTGCTCCAGATCGTCAAATCCGATATAACGGACCATCCGGCTTGTTGCCGAAATGAAACGAGCCGGTTTTTTAAGATCGGCATTGAAATGCTGGTGTACTGTATTGGGAGGGATATAAATAGAGTCTCCCTGCTCCCATTCCCAGCGACTTGGTTTTTCATCCACCTTCCATTTATATTTCTCTCCCAATTGGAAATCAACATCCCAGTGCAGATCATACCCTTTGCCTTCCAACACAAAGATATACTCTTCGGACATATGGCGGTGTTTACCAGAGCGACTTCCAGCTGGGATGAATTGCATATAAGCATCGATGGATTCAACCTGAACGTCCATTTTTTCATTAAAAAGATGCTTAATGATGCCCTGTCTCGAATTTTCCCATGGCATCTTCTCCGGCTTGATGACCTTTTTCTTATTCTTATTGACCTCTATTTTCTTCTTGCTTTCCTTAAGCTTTTCTTCATAATAACTCGATTCCGCTTTTCTGATGTTTGCTTTTTTTGACTCTTCGTATAACATGGTTCATTCCTCCCTGTTCCATAGACTATTCGGGGAAGCAGGTCGCTTTGAAGTCTTCATGACCCCGGACAGGGTCTTTCGGCGCCTCTTCGATCACTTCCTGCATCACCAGGTTCATAAACAGATAAAGGGGTTTTGCTTTGATCACAAGGGCCCGGGCTGGCCGATCCAAGTCGTCATTAAAGTGCTGGTGGACACAGGCATTCTCAACCACGACCACATCCCCTGCTTCCCAATCATATCGAACGCCGTCGTGAATCTCGTGACCTTTCCCGTCCAAGATGTAAAACATGGCTTCGTTCATGTGTCCATGTTTATCTGATTTTCCACCTGGTGCAAGCACAATAAAGTGCGCATAAAGAACCTGTGTGATCTTCTCCTTCGGAGTAATAATATCCGCAATAAAGAGTTGCGGACCCTTTTTAAGTTTGATATCCTTTCCCTTAATGACCCTGGGGACCTTTCTGAGGCGCTGGAGCTCCTCCCTTAGATTGTAAGTAAAGGCAGTCAATTCTCGAAAAAATAACCTCTGCTTTTGATAGGTCTTCCCGGTTTCTGAACTCGTATATTCTTTTTCATCTTTTTTTATCGCCTCATCCATTTTATTCCTCCTCCATGCCTTGCATGCCATGTTTAGAACTTAATATATTTACTTGCTTCTTTCACAATATCATCCGGCTGATTAAGTACGAAACTCACTAATTTCAGGCATTCATCTGGAGGGACAAATTGGACCTCCATCATATTCTTTTTCGCATCCTCCCTAAGTTCAGGATCTTTAAGGGCCTTAGCAAAGGCCTCTCTAAGAATGTTCATTATGTTCGCCGGTGTCCCAGGGGGAGCCACATAAGGTCGACCAATACCGTCGGTAGATGAACGCATGGACATAATGGTCTTCCCGACCTTATTTGTTGTAAGATCTTCATCCACCGGCAAATTCTCAATTCCCGGTTCGGCGAACCGACCACGGATCCAACAACGCACCAAATTCCTATCGACGTATGGCTTAATAGAGCTGAAAGAAGCTCCTCTGCCATCCACCTCTTTCCCTTCGACGGCTAACATGACCTCAGCGCTTGCTGGATAATTAATGATCTTTAAATTCGCTTTGAGGAATTCCTTTAAAATAAGGATGAACTGGGTGTTACTGTCACTGGGTCCTCCCGCACTTCCGATCATAATGGGGCCCTTTGCTTTCAAAATATCATCCACGGTCTTAAAAGGAAGGTCGGTGCGGAGAGCGAGTGTCGTCGTCTCGATCGCTGCCGAGCCCACCCAGGAATATTTCCTTAGATCAAATTTGACCCCTTCCGCTTTCAAGAGTTGGGCAAAAGGAACTCCCCGGTTAAAGGTTCCAAGGGTAAGACCATCCGGTTTAGTGAGGTTGTAAATCTGATTGGCAGCGATCATGCTTCCAGCCCCTGGCACATTCTGGACTATGATTGCGGGTTTTCCAGGAATAAAGTTAGGGAGATGCTTTGCGAGAATCCGGGCACATCGATCATAGCCGCCTCCTGGTGAAAACCCGACGATGATATTAATGACTTTACCCTCATAGTAGGGCGCTGCTGCCTGTAATTCCTGAAGAGAAAGAAAGGCAGAAAGGACAAAAAGAGTGACCAGTAAATATAGCATCTTTCTTCCCATAGGTGTCTCCTCCTTTTCGAATAAAAACCGTTGTTAAATTCTGCTACGGCTCCCGGAACCCATCATGCCTTTTGTCTTAAATTTTTTCCAGTAGTAATCCCATAACATCTGATATTGGGAAGGAGTATAATTATTGGCACTCAATTTTCTCGCCACTGCAAGTGGCATTCCACTTGGTTTCCCAAACAGAGTAGCCAGAAGGTGATCCTTTGCAGCCTGTTCAAAGTGGATGGCCACAATTGCCGCTTCTTCAATCCCTTTCCCGACTGCCGTGATTCCATGATTCTTCATTAGGACAACAGGTCGATCTCCTATCGTTTGAGCAAGCTTTTCACCCTGCTTTTTGGAGTGGATGAGCTCTGGCGATGCGTAAAAGGGAATCCTTCCTATGAATCGGACCCCGTGCTGACTGACAATGCTTATCTTCCCTTTGAATACAGAAGAAAGGAGGATAGAATAGTATGGGTGAACATGGGCGATAGAAAAGACATCTTTCCGTTTCCGATAAATCTCCAGGTGCAAGATCAATTCGGAATGAAGGCGACCTTTTCCTTCTAAAAGGTTTCCATCCAGATCAACCCCCTGAAAATCTTCAGCTCTTACCTCCTCGAAACCTACGCCCCAGGGTTTGATGTAAATCCGGCCATCCTCACTTTTTACAGTGATATGACCTCGACTTGCATCCTCTGCAAGGCCTTCCATGTGCAATATTCTGTGGGCCTGCTCCAGTTTGATTCTCAGATCCTCATTCATCCTTTATCCTCCTCTTTTTTTATAAGATCCCCAGCGCTTTTAACCCTTGTTGAACCCACCCTTCCATGAACGGAATGTCACAGAACTTTACAAAAAGCCCGTAGAAAGATCCCCAGGCTACAAAAGTCATTAAGAGCGACACACCCCATTTCTCTTTACCATGAAGCTTCATGTATAAAAATACGAAGAGGGGAACGGCAATAGGAAATCCAATCAACAACACCATAAAGAAAAACCCGAATATCCACAAACAGATGTTGATGGTTCGCTTCTTTTCCAATGCTTTATCTTCCATTTCAGAAAGTTTGAAATCGATGGTTGCCGCTTTCTTATCTCCCTTCTCATAAAAAGCGCTTTTTAGAAACTGGAGGGTGGATAGGATAAAAAGAGGGACACCTGCAACCATAGGAAAGAGGGCTGCCCTGAATGGCCAGCGCACGGCTGAAATGATTACACCAGCCGCGACGAACATGATGGCCAAACTCATCCAAGCCCTACCGCCTAAGTTCATCTTCTTTCTCCTTTCTCCTTAACCTTCTTCTCTGATAGGCAGGATAGAAGGCTACTGCAAGGGCTAGTAGAAAGATAATGATCACTCTCGGTCGGTATAACCATTCAATTCCGTAGCGGGTGGTGGAGATATAAAAATAGGTCTCTGCCAGATGGCCCAGTATAAATCCCAGGATGAATGGTGGTCGCGGAAATCCAAACCGCACCATCAGATACCCTACCCCTCCGGATGCTAATGTTAAAATTAAATCTCCGATATGATTATTTGCAGTATAACCCCCGATAAAGGTGAGAAGAAGGATAAAAGGAATAATGATGTTTCCCCGAATCTCCGTCATGGTGGCAAGGCGGTTGATAAAGAGAAGACTTGCTGCTACGACAAGGATATTGGCGATAATAACCGTCCACACCAAAGAGAAGGTCAATGGCAGATACTTGGTCAGCATATCTGGTCCAGGGACAATTCCCAGAAGAAAAAATGCCCCAAGAAGAATGGCTGTTCCCGTGCTTGCTGGAATTCCGAAGCCGACCGTAGGGAGAAGGCCTGCACCTTCTTTGGAATTGGCCGAGGCGGGGCCAATCACTCCCCTGACGTCTCCCTTGCCAAATCCGGCCCGTTCTTCCTCGGTTTTAGCACTCTGTGTGGCATGGGCATATGAAACCCATTGGGCTACCGCACCACCCAAACCGGGCATGATCCCGATAAAAACGCCGATGAGGCTGCAGCGCAGGGTGAGGGAAAAATGGCGGAAGGTATCCTTGATACCCTCCATAACCCCCTTGCCAAGCTTGCCAGCAGGAAGTTCTCCTGCAATCGAACTTCCGGTGACAGCAAGGTCGATAATTTCTGGAATGGCGAAGAATCCCATGGCAACAGGAATCAAAGCCAGCCCATTCCATAGGTAGAGTTGGCCGAAGGTAAAGCGGAGGATGCCTGCCTGACGGTCCTGGCCCACCAGTGAGCAAGCCAGACCTAAGGCAGCTGATATCAGTCCTGGGAGAAGGCTTCCCTTCCCGTGGCCACTTAAGGTTGAAATGCAAGTCAGACCCAGGATGATCACCATAAACATCTCCGGTGAACCGAAGGAGAGAACAAGGGGACGTACCACAGGGATTGCTAAGGCCAGAAAGGATGCCCCGATCAAGGCGCCCAAAAGGGCACTCATCAAGCCTGCACCCAGTGCCCGCCCGGCCTCTCCCTTTTTAGCCATGGCATGGCCGTCGAGAATGATGGCAACGGTGGTGGGTTCTCCCGGAACTCCAAACAGGATCGACGTAATGTCTCCGTTCGTCTGGACGACTGAATGCATTCCCAGGAGAAAGGAATAGGCTTCTCCCGGAGTCATCTTGTATATAAAAGGCATCATCAGGGCAAGGGCAGCCCCTCCGCCTATTCCTGGTAGGATA
>Ga0187771_10001505_pt1 | contig 15606 bp, 11 predicted proteins | sample 0116_SJ02_MP15_1_FD_133139 | JGI IMG/M metagenome (GOLD analysis project Ga0187771, IMG submission 133139) | Tropical peat soil microbial communities from peatlands in Department of Meta, Colombia - 0116_SJ02_MP15_10_MG | ecosystem: Environmental > Terrestrial > Soil > Wetlands > Peat | place...
GCGATACTGGTTGCGCTGGGTGTAGATGGTCGAGATCTGCCGCTGCGAAAAAGCGTCGTTGAGCGCGTTGTCGATGTCCTGCACCTGCACGCCGAGGCGCGCCGCCGCCGCGCGGTCGATGACGACATTGGCCTGCAGGCCGCCCTGTTCGCGGTCGGTGGTGAGATCGGTGACGCCCGGCACCTGCTTCACCCGATCCAGTACTTGCGGCACCAGCTTTTGCAGCGCCTCGATGTCGGAGCTCCACAGCGTGAACTGGTATTGCGAGTCGCTCTGCCGGCCGCCGACCCGGAGATCCTGCGCCGGCACCATGAATACGCGGATGCCGGGAATACGACTGAGCTTGCCACGCAGGCGCGCCACCACGCGCTGCGTGCTCTCGTTGTGGCGCTCGGCAAGCGGCTTCAGGCTGATGAACATGCGGCCGCGATTGACCGAGGCGTTGAAGGTGGAGGCACCGACCGACGAGCCAAGCCCCGCCACCGCCGGATCCTGCAGCACGATGTCCATCGCCTTCTGCTGCACCTGCTCCATCGCCGTAAACGAGATATCGGTCGAGGCTTCCGTGCCGCCGAAGATCAGGCCGGTGTCGTCCTGCGGGAAATAGCCCTTCGGCATCTTGATGTAGAGCCCGATGGTGAGCACGATGGTGGCGACGAACACGATCGCCGCCAGCGCATTGTGCTCGAGCACGAAGGCGAGCGTGCGGTCATAGAAGCGGACTATGCGGGCGAGCACACTTTCGACCATGCGGTCGAGCCGCGTGCGGTCGTGGCTCGGCGCCGCGCGCACGAAATAGGCGCAGATCATCGGCGTCACCGACAGCGACACGAAGGTCGAAACCCCGATCGCAAAGGCGAGCGTGACCGAGAATTCGCGGAACAGCCGCCCGACAATGCCGCCCATGAACAAGAGCGGGATAAAGGCAGCGATCAGCGAGATCGAGATCGACACCACGGTGAAGCCGATCTGCTTGGTGCCCTTGAGCGTGGCGCGCAGCGGCGAGGCGCCGCGCTCGAGATAGCGGAACATGTTCTCGATCATCACGATGGCGTCGTCGACCACGAAGCCGATGCAGACGGCGAGCGCCATCAGCGACAGATTGTCGATCGAGAAGCCGGCCGCCCACATTGCCGCGCAGGTGCCCGCGAGCGACAGCGGCACCGTGACGCCGGCCGCCACGGTCGGCGCGGTGCGGCGCAGGAACAGCGCCACCACCAGCATCACCAGGATGACGGTCGCGCCGAGCGTGAGCTGCATGTCGTGCACGCTGGCGCGGATGGTCTGCGTGCGGTCGGTCAGCACCGAAATGTCGAGGCCGGCCGGCACCCATTGCCGCAGTTCGGGCAACAAGTCGTAGATGCGGTCGACCGTGTCGATGACGTTGGCATTGGCCTGCTTGGTGATGATCAACAGCACCGAAGGGGCTTTGTTGAACCAGCCGGCGGACAAGGTGTTGCGTACGCTCGGTCGGATCGAGGCGACGCTCGACAGGCGGATTACGTTGCCGTCGACCGTCTTCACCACCAGCGGATCGTAGTCGCTCGCGGTGTGCAGCTGATCGTTGATGCCGATGGTGACGGCGCGCTTGTCGCCGTCGAAGGTGCCGATCGGCCCGACCGCGTTGGAATTGGCGATGGCCGTACGGATGTCCTCCAGGCTCACGCCCATGGCGGCGATACGCGCCGGATCGACACGCACGCGGATCGCCGGCTGCTCGGAGCCGGCGACGGTGACGTCGCCGACGCCGTCCACCTGGGAGAGCCGCTGCGCAATCACCGTATCGGCGGCATCATAGACCTCGCTCGGCAGCATGGTCTTCGAGGTGAGCGCCAGGATCAGGATCGGCGCCGCCGCCGGATTGGCCTTGCGGAAGGTCGGCAGCGTCGGCAGGTCGCCCGGCAGGTCGCTGAGCGCGGCATTGAGCGCGGCCTGCACGTCGCGCGCGGCGCCCTCGACGCTGCGCGAGAGATCGAACTGAATGGTAATGCGCGAGAGCCCGAGCGAGCTCACCGAAGTGAGTTCTGTGACCCCGGAAATCTCGCCCAGCCGCCGCTCGAGCGGGGCGGCGACCGTGGCGGCCATGATGTTGGGGTCTGCGCCGGGCCGGTTGGCGGTGACGAAAATGGTCGGGAAATCCACGCTCGGCAGGCTGGCGACCGGCAGAAAGTTGTAGGCCACAGCGCCGACCAGAAACAATCCGATCGCCAACAGCGCGGTGCCGATCGGCCGGCGGATGAACGGGTAGGAGAAGTTCACGGCGCTACTCCGCCGGATGCGGCCGCGGTGCGGGCGAGCCGGTCAGCCGCACGCGCAGCCGCTCCATGTAAAGATAAATCACCGGCGTAGTGTAAAGCGTAAGCAACTGGCTCAGCATCAGGCCGCCGACGATGGTGATGCCGAGCGGATTGCGCAATTCGGCGCCGGTGCCGCTTTCTAGCGCGAGCGGCAGCGCGCCGAATAGCGCGGCGAGCGTCGTCATCATGATCGGGCGGAAGCGCAGCAGCGCCGCCTGCACGATCGACTCCTCGGGGCTCAAGGCCTGATGGCGCTCGGCCTCGATGGCGAAGTCGATCATCAGAATCGCGTTCTTCTTCACGATGCCCATCAGCAGCACGATGCCGATCAGCGCTATCACCGACAGGTCGTCGCCGAACAGCATCAGCGCCAGCAGCGCCCCGACGCCGGCCGAAGGCAGGGTGGAGAGAATGGTGAGCGGGTGGATGAAGCTTTCGTACAGGACGCCAAGCACGATGTAGATGACGATGGCCGCGGCGAGGATCAGATAGGGCTCGCCGGTGAGCGACTTGGCGAATTCGGCGACGTCGCCGGAATAGCTGCCGGTCACCGCGCTCGGCATGCCGATCTCCTGCTGCGCCTGGCTGATCAGGCTGACCGCATCGCTCAGCGCGTAGCCGGGGGCGAGATCGAACGAGATGGTGACCGAGGGGAACTGCTCCTCGTGCGTTATCGCCAGCGACGCCGAGCCGTTGACGAAATGGGCGAAGGCGGCGAGCGGCACCTGGTTGCTGGCAGTGACAGTGTTGGGCGTCGCCGTGGTGTTGGTATTGGTGCCGCCGACCGTGGTATTGGCCACCGTTGCCGCCGTGCCGGTCGAAGTGCTGGCGCCCGTCACGTAGAGCTTGGACAGCGAGCCAGGATCCTGCTGGTAGCGCGGCTGCGCTTCCAGGATCACGCGATACTGGTTCGACTGCCCGTAGATGGTGGAAATCTGCCGTTGCCCGAAGGCGTCGTTGAGCGTGTCGGTGATGCTCTGCATGGACACGCCGAGCCGCCCGGCCTGCTCGCGGTCGACCTCGACATTGACCCGCGGGCCGCCCTCCTGCGCCTCCGAGGCGACCTCGCGCATCACCGGATTGCCGCGCAGCCGGGCCACCAGCTGGTTGGCCCAGTTGAGCACCTCGGCGGAATCGGTGCCGACCAGCGTGTACTGGTACTGCGCCCGGCTCACCCGCGTGGAAATCTGGATGTCTTGCGTCGCCTGGAAATAGACCTTCATGCCGGGCACGCCGGCGACCGCCCGCTTGAAGCGGGCAATGATCGCCTCGACGTGGTCGTCGCGCTCACTCTGCGGCTTCAAGGTGATGGCGAGCCTTCCGGCATTGGGCGTCGCGTTGATCGGAGAGACGCCGATCACCGAGACCACGCCGATGACGTCAGGATCCTTGCGCAGAATGGCTTCGATCTCGTTCTGCCGGCGCTGCATCTCCTCGAAGGAGACGTCGGTATTGGCCTCGGTCACCGCGGTAATCAGCCCGGTGTCCTGCAGCGGCAGGAAGCCCTTCGGCACCACGACATAGAGCAGGATGGTGGCGGCGAGCGTGATCAGCGTCACCAGCAGCGTCTCGGGCTGGTGGCGAAGCACCCAGTGCAGGCTGCGCTCGTAGAAGGCGACCGTTCTCTCGATCAAATCGTGGAAGCGGCGGGTGAGCGCGTTGTCGGTGAGCCCGCCACCGCCCTCTTCGGGCGGGCGCAATAGCCGGCCGCACATCATCGGTGTCAGCGTCAGCGAGACGATGGCCGAGGCGACCACCGCGATGGTCAGCGTCAGCGCGAATTCGCGGAACATGCGGCCGACCAGGCCGGTCATGAACAACAGCGGGATGAACACGGCGATCAGCGACAGCGTCAGCGAGATCACCGTGAAGCCGATTTCGCTCGCCCCGCGCAGCGCCGCGGCGAGCGGCCGCTCGCCGTTCTCCATGTGGCGGACGATGTTCTCGATCATCACGATGGCGTCGTCGACCACGAAGCCGGTGCCAATGGTCAGCGCCATCAGCGACAGGTTGTCGAGCGAGAAGCCGCAAAACCACATCACGCCGAAGGTGGCGATCAGCGACAACGGCAGCGCCACGCCGGCGATGACGGTGGCGCGCAGCGTGCGTAAGAAGATCAGCACCACCAGCACGACCAGCGCGACGCTGAGGATCAGCGTGAACTGCACGTCGCGGATAGAGGCGCGGATGGTGGTGGTGCGGTCGTTGACCACGGTGAGCGTGGCGCCGGCCGGCAAGGCGCGGCGCAGCCGCGGCAGTTCGGCGCGCACACGCTGCACCGTCTCGATCACGTTGGCGCCAGGCTGGCGTTGCACGTCGACCACAATCGCCGGTTCGCCGCGATAGGAGGCGCCGACCTTGCTGTTCTCCAGACCGTCGATGACGTCGGCGATGTCGCTGATCTTGACCGGCGCGCCATTCCGGAACGCCACCACCACATTCTTGTATACGTTGGCGGCGGTGATCTGGTCATTGGCGGCAATGGTGTAGGACTGATGCGCGCCGTCGAGCGAGCCCTTGGCGCCGGCCACATTGGCGCTGACGATGGCGGTGCGCAGGTCTTCCAACGCGAGCCCGTAGGCGGCGAGCCGCGACAGGTCGGCCTGGATACGGATCGCCGGGCGGATGCCGCCCTGCACCGAGACGTGGCCGACGCCGGTCACCTCGGACAGCCGCGGCGCCATCATGGTGTCAGCCATGTCGCTCAAGCTGCGCAGGTCGATGCTCTGCGAGGTGAGCGCGAGCGTGATGATCGGCACGTCGGCCGGGTTCACTTTCGAGTAGAGCGGCGGGTAGGGCAGGTTGCGCGGCAGCGTCGACCCGGCAGCGTTGATCGCCGATTGCACGTCCTGCGCAGCGGCGTCGATGTCGCGGTTCAGATCGAACTGCAGCGTCACCTGGCTGATGCCGAACGAGCTCGACGAGGTCATCGTCTCCAGCGCCGGGATCTGGCCGAACTGCCGCTCGAGCGGCGCGGTCACCAGCGAGGCGATGGTATCGGGGCTCGCGCCCGGCAATTGGGTGGTGACTTGGATGGTGGGGAAGTCCACCTGCGGCAGCGCGGAAACCGGCAGCCACCAATAGCCGAGCGCGCCCCCCAGCAGCACCGCGATGCCAAGCAAAGAGGTGGCGATCGGCCGGTGGATGAATGGGGAGGAAACGCTCATTGCTGCGTGTTTGGCCTCCCGCCGCCAAGCCGCTGGCCATTGTGCTGGCGCTGACCTGAAGAGCCCGCGGCCGGCGCGCCGTTGGCGCTGCCCACGATCACCTTGCTGCCGTCGGTCAGCCGCACGAAGCCGGTGGTGACCACGCGCTCGCCCACCTCCAACCCGCTTTTCACGACGGTCTGCGTCTCATCCTGCTTTTGCACCACGATCGGGCGCATCGACGCGGTGTTGTCGTCCTTGATCACGTAGACGAAGGTGCCGTTCGGCCCGCGCTGCACCGCGCCGGTCGGGATCGTCACCACGTCCTTCAGCGTGTCGATAAGCAGCCGCACATTGACGAACTGGCCCGGCCAGAGCTGATCGTTGGCGTTGGGAAATTCGGCCTTCAGCTTCACGGTGCCGGTGGTCTGGTCGACCTGGTTGTCGACTACGCGCAAGACGCCGTGGTCGATCAGTGCACTGTTTTCCGGACGTTGGGCGTCGACCGCAAGCGGCCCCTTGGCGAAGGCTGAGTTCACCCGGCCGAGGTCCTGCTGCGGCAGATTGAAGATGACCGAGATCGGCTTCAGCTGCGTGATGACGACGATGCTCGGCGAGCTTGCCGCGTGCACAATATTGCCTTCGTCCATCTGGCGGATGCCGGTACGCCCGTCGATCGGCGCGACGATTGTGGTGTAGCCGAGCGTGGCCTGCGCGTTCTCGATTGCCGCCTGGTCGGCCTGCACCAGCGCAGTGTCCTGCTGCACCAGGGCGCGCTGCGTGTCGGCCTGCTGGCGGTTGATGGCGTTGCTTGCGGCGAGCTTCTCGTAACGGTCGAGATCGACCTTGGCGTTGGCGAGCTGCGCCTCGTCCTGCGCCTTCTTGGCGATCGCCTGATCGAGCTGCGCCTGATAGGTGGTGGGATCGATGCGCGCCAGCACGTCGCCCTTCTTGACGTCGTCGCCTTCCTTGAAGTTGACGCTGATCAGCTTGCCGTCGACCTGCGGGCTCACTGTCACCGTATTGAGCGCCTTGATGGTGCCGACGGCGTCGAGATAGACCGGCACGTCGGCCATGGCGGCGGTAGCGGCGAGCACGGGCACCGGCCCGCCTTCGGCGCCGAACGGACTGCGTCGCTGCGGCGCTGGCTTGCCGCTGAAGACGTAATAGAGCGAGGCGGCGACCGCGAACAGCACCAGCGCAATCGCCAGATTGCGGCGGGTGTGGCCTTTGGCCTTGGCCAGGAGATGTTTCGGCGCTTTACCGTGCATCGGAGGTTTCCACCGGTTTCGGTAGCCAGCCGCCGCCGAGCGCCTGATAGAGGCTGATGATCGCCTGCAGGCGGGCGAGCCGCGCCTGCGCCAGCGCGTCCTCGGCCTGGAACAGCGTCTGCTCGACCTGCAGCAGCGTGACCAGGTTGACTGTGCCAGCGCGCAACTGCTGGTCGGACAGGTCGAAGGCGCGGCGCGAGCTGCTGACGACGTCCTGTTGCAGGCGTTCCGTGATCGTCGTCTCACGCACCGCGATCAGTGCCTTGTCGACGTCGGTGAAGGCCGAGATCACCGCCTTGCGGTAGTTCTGCAGAAGCTGCTCCTGCAGGCCCTTCTGCAGGTCGAGGTTGCCGAGCAGCTTGCCGCCCTCGAAGATCGGCTGCGTCAGGCCGGCGGTCATGGTGTAGAACGCCGACTCCGGCCGCAGCAGCGTCTGCAGCACCGCGCTCTGGTAGCCGGCCCCGCCGGTGAGCGTGATGCTGGGCAAAAGCTGGGCGCGCGCGTTGTAGACGTTGGCGTTGGCGGCGGCGAGTTGCGCCTCCGCCTGGCGGATGTCGGGCCGCTGCGCCAGCAGTTCCGAGGGCAGGCCGGGCGTGACGCGTGGGATCGCGACGCTCTGCATGCTGCCGCCGCGGATGGCGACGCGTTCGGGCGGCCGCGCCAGTAGGAGCGCGAGCACCGCCTTGCTCTGCTGCAGCGTCTGCGTCAGCGGCGGAATAGTCGCGCGCTGCGTGGCGACCAGGCTTTCCTGCTGCGCGACGTTGAGATCGGAAGCAGTGCCGGCGGCGAATTGCTGCTTGATCAGATTGAGAATTCGGCTCGCGCTGGCGACGTTGTTGCGTGCGATGCGCAGCCGGTCCTGCGCCGCCAGCACCTGGAAATAGGCGGTGGCGACGCTCGCTTCGGTGGCGAGACCGACCACCTCGCGGTTATAGCGGCTGGCGACCGCGCTCTCCTCGGCCGCGCGCAGGGCGGCGCGGTTCTTGCCCCAGAAGTCGATTTCGTAGCTGGCGCTTAGTGAGGCGTTGAGATCGTTGTACTCTGAACCGCCGCTGCTGCTTCCGCCGGTACTTCCGGCGGTGCTCTGCGAGGGGCGTGCACGTGTCGCCGCGGCATTACCGGTAACGGCCGGCAAGAGCGGCGCACCCGCGACACGCGACTGCGCGTCGGCTTGCTCGATTTGCGCGATCGCCGCGGCGATATCGAGATTGGAATTGCGCGCTTCCTCGATGAGCTCGGTCAATTCCTTGGAGCGGAAGGAGCGCCACCAGTCGAGCGGCGGCACGGCCCTGTCCGCCAAAGCCGGATTTTTCGGGCCTTGCTGATAGGCCTGCGGAATATCGAGCCCGGGATCGGGCTTCTCCGCACTCAGCATGCAGCCGCCGAGCGGCAGCATCAGGCAGAATCCTTGCAGCATGGCCACGAACGGTCGCGCGCGCCGTCTTGTTCCCGGCCCCACATCCAGAGTCCCGCGCCGCATGCCAACGTCTTTCAAAGACTGCTCAAAACAAAGGTCGGCCGGGAAACTAACCTGTTTTATTGACGATTGCTCGCGATTTTGCGGTTGGGCGGCCAATCGGCCAAGGCCTTGCGGCCGGCCGGCGACATTTGCGCCGCCGCAGAGGCGAACACGCCCTGAATCACTTGGTCGAACGCCTGCCGCGCCGTCCGCGTCTCTGCCATAGCGGCGCGCAGGGCGTCAGCGTCGAACGGCTCGCGCCGCAGCGCCGCGTGAATCTCGTCCTGCGCCGAGTGGAATTTGGTCTGCGCCGCGTCGATCTCCTGGCGGTTGGCCTTGATCTGGCCGCGCAACAGGTCGGCGTCGGCCGGCGGCAAGGTGTCGGCGATGTGCTCGACGCGCACGAACACGTTGCGATCCCAGGCCGGCGGCGCCGCCGGCGTGCGGATCGCCATCGCCATTGCGACGCCGAGGAAGAACAGATTGAGCGCGAGCGAAGCGAGCAGCAGCCAGCGCGAAGAGCCGCGCGCCGTCGTCTGCGCATAGTGGACGGCGGTCATGGGCGCGCTCCGGTCAGGGCTTCGGGCTCGAACACGATCGCCCCGATATCGGCGCTACTGGCGACGGTGAACGGCGGGCCGCCGCCGTCGAAGCCGCGGTCGACCCCGGCGATGCCAATGATGAAGCCGAGCGCGGCGCAGCAGGCGAGCGCCGCCATGCGCGGCCAGGCCGGCGCGAATTGCCAATCGAGCAGCACGCTGGGCAGGCGCCAGAGCGGCATTTTCTGTTGCGGCAGCGGACCGGCGAGACGCCTGAGCACGCGCGCGGCCGCCGCGTCGTCGGCAGGCGGCGCCTGCGTGACGCGCTTGAGCATTTCCTCGAGCAAAGCGTCGGACTGTTTCTTGTTCATCCTACTTGTCCTCGTCGATCACGCTGTCGAGCGCGCGACGCAAGTTCTGCTTGCCGCGCACCAGCAGAGTTTCCACCGCCGATACCGAGGTGTCGAGAATTTCCGCCACCTGCGCATTGCTCATGCCGTCACCGTAAGTAAGCACGATCGCCGCGCGCTGGCGCGCCGGCAGTTCGGCGATAGCGGCCGCCACAAGGCGGTCGCGCTCGTTGCGTTCGGCTTGCTCGCCGGCGCCGGGCGCCGGATCGGTGAGCTCGCCGGCCGCTTCCAGCTCGACCCAGGGCGCGCGCCGCTTGCGGTCGAGACAGAGATTGACCACCACGCGCGTGAGCCAGGTGCGGAATTGCGCCAGCGGCTGCCAGCGCGGCGCGTGCGTCCATACCCGCAGCATGGCTTCCTGCACCACGTCCTCGGCGTCGGCGGGATTGCCGAGAATGCGGCGGGCAAGCCCGAGCATGACGGGCAGATGACGGCTGGCGAGCGCACGGAACGCCGGCTCGTCGCCGCGCGCGATCCGGGCCATGAGCGCTTCGTCAGTCTCGTCCATCGCCGGGATGCAATCGCCATCGGGAACACCCGTTCATTGTAGTCCCTAGCCTGACCATTCAACGTGCATGGGCATGGAATCCTGTGGGGAGCGGGCGGGCGGGCATAGTGCGGTTAGCCCGGCCCGCGTTTAAGTCTAACCTATTGAATTAGCGATATTTAGCAAGCGCGGCCCAGGATTGCGCGCGGCCTCTTTCGCCCGTTAAGCGGCCGTGCCACTTTGCCCGCAATCGGCCCAGTTGCCGTCACACGGGAGGCACCATGGACAAGGCACTTTATGACAAGGGTATGGCGATGCGACGAAAGGTGCTCGGCGACGAATATGTCGACCGGGCGGTCGCCAATACCGATGATTTCAATCGCAAATTCCAGGACATGTTGAATGAGTTCTGCTGGGGCCTGGTGTGGACCGACGAGGACCTGTCGCCGCGCGACCGCAGCCTGCTCAATATCGGCATGATCGCCTGTCTCGGCCGCATGCACGAGTTCGAGGCGCATTTCCGCGGCGCCCTGCGCAATGGCCTGACACCCAAAGAACTGGCCGCCGCACTGCGGCAGGTCGCCATCTACTGCGGCTTCCCGGCCGCGGTCGATTGTCATCGTGTGGCCAAGCAGGTCCTGGCGGCGGAAGCCAAGAGAACCTGACGAAAACTCACGGTGTTGCGGCAAAATCACGTTACTCAGATAGCCGCATTAATGTCTTGAATGTGCCTTCATCCCGGGGCAATGCATGCCCGGGGGCCGGGGCATCACGCTCCGGCTTGCGCACGATTCCGCAATCAGCTTGCCCTTTCAGGTGGGACGATGATTCGACGTTACGCACTTTTCCTGGCAGCGCTGCCGGTCGCCGCGGTTCTTTCGGCCGCGCCGGCCGCCGCCCAATATTATTCGTCCCCGCCCCCTGGATATTACCGGGATGCTCCGCCGCCAGGCCCCTATTACGACGACCGGCGCGCGCCGCCGGCCTACTGGTCGGACGAGGATGACGACGACGACCAGCCGGTGCGCCGCCCGTATCGCTCGCCGGAATACAGCCAGGTTCCGCCCGACCAGCAGGGCCTGCCGGGCCGCATGGCGCCCGCCGATGCGGAAGCCGCGCCGCCGCCCGCTTTTGTTCCGCCCACGGGCCAGCCGCCCTATGGCCATCAGCTCGACCAACGGGCGCCGGCTGCCGCCGATGATCCCAATGCGATCCGTCCACCCGGCGCGATCGGGCCGGCGCCCAATGCCACGCCGGCGGCACCCGCGGGCACCGCGGCGCTGCCGCCGGAGGATCAGCCGGAAACCGGTGCGCCGAAAGAACTGCCGCCGGACCTGCGCCGGCAACTCGTCGACTATCAGACCAAAGAGCCGGCTGGCACCATCATCGTAGATACCGCACACACTTATCTTTATCTCGTGCTCGGCGGCGGCAAGGCGATTCGCTACGGCGTGCGCGTCGGCCGCGAGGGTTTCACCTGGTCCGGCACCGAACGCATCTCCAAGATGAAGGAGTGGCCGGATTGGTTCCCGCCGCCGGAGATGATCGACCGCCAGCCCTATCTGCCGCGCGTGATGGCGGGTGGGCCGGGCAATCCGCTCGGCGCCCGCGCCATGTATCTTGGCAACACGCTCTACCGGATCCACGGCACCAACCAGCCCTCGACCATCGGTCACTACGTGTCGTCGGGCTGCGTCGGCATGCTCAACGAGGACGTCGAGGATCTCTACAGCCGCGTGCAGGTGGGCACGCGCGTCGTCGTGCTGCAGGGCAAGGCGCCGGAGACGGTGGCGGCAACCGGTGCTGCCGCTGGCAACGCGCCGCCGCCCAATCCGATGGCTCCGCCGGAGCGTAACGGCACGGCGACCTCCGCATCCCCGGTGCCGCCGTCGCGTTAAGCGCGCGATTTTGGACACGTACTTTCGTTGGCATAGCAGCCGCGACGGCGCGGCAAGTCGCTAAGCGAGATGGCCGGGACAAGCTCGGCCATGACGATGATTGGGGGACGACAACCATGCCGCACGTCACCGCGCTGGTCACTTTGCTCGCCGTGCTGTTGTATTTCTACACCGGCATCATGGTCGCCAAGGCGCGCGCGAAATTCGGCGTGGCGGCGCCGGCCACCAGCGGCAATCCGGATTTCGAGCGTGTGTTCCGCGTGCAGATGAACACGCTGGAATGGATGCCGATCTTCCTGCCCGCGCTCTGGCTATTTGCGTTCTATGTCAACGACTGGGCCGCCGCCGCGCTCGGCCTGCTATGGATCGGCGGGCGCGTTCTCTATATCCGCGGCTACAGCGAGGCTGCCGAAAAGCGTCACCGTGGCTTTTCCATTCAAGCCTTCGCCTCCGGCGCCCTGATGATCGGCGCGCTGGTGGGAATTATTTTGCGACTCGTGCACGGCGGCTGATTTCCTCCCTTAGGGAAGGAACCGCTACCTTGCCGCGCTGACCGCCGCAGTCGCGCTCTTGCCGATCGCCGCATTGACGCGGGGCATCACTTCTTCGGCCATCAATTGCATCGAGCGCTTGGCGAGCGCCGGATCGACCCAGTCCATGCCGGCATAGACCAGTTCGCCGAAGTCGCCGGTTTCCTCGCGCAAGGCCAAAATAGAATCGACCACCTCATTGACCGTGCCGAAGGTCACGCAATGGTCCATTACCCAATCGAGCGTGATCTCTTCGTCCGCCTGCTCCTTGTGGCTCTTGAACACATTGTGCCGATTGGCGCGCCTGAGCTTGCCGAGCATCTGACTAAAATAGAAGCGATACGGACTCTTGGCATCCTCGTACCCGTAGCGCCGCGCGGTCTTGTCGTCGTCGGCGACAAAGATCGTACGCGCGACGCGCCAGTCACTGACGTCGGCCTTTTGCCCGGCCCCCTCCTTGCCCTTGGCGTAATTGGTCCAATGCGACTTGAGATGCTTCGACAAGAGGAAGTTCGCCGACAGCGGATGAAAATCACGCTTGCCCATCAGCACCACGCCGGGCGAGAACGGCGCCACAACGGTGCCGACGATTTCCGGCCGCGGCTTTTGCAGAGGCTTGCCCATGATGCCGACGCCGAGATGCAACGCGGCGGCGCGCTCGATCGTCACCTTGAAGCGGTTATCGGGGAAATCGATGTTGTAGGGCGGCGCGCGCTCCCAGATCGCCAGGATCGCGTCGATTGCCTCGGCGAAGATCTTGTTGCGGTCGACATCGAGCAGGCCAAGCGCCTCGGCGTCGGAGCCGAGCGCGCCGGCGGAAACGCCGAGGATGAAGCGGCCCTGCGTCAGATGGTCGAACATCGCCGCATTGACCGCGATCACCACCGGATGCATCTGCGACAGGTTGCAGGTGCCGGTGGCGAGCTTGATCTGCTTGGTGTCGTGGATCAGCGTGGCGTGGAACAGCATGCTGTTGGTGATGTTCTCGCAGGCGTCGGTCAGGTGCTCGCCGACGAAGGCGTCGTGGAAGCCGAGCTTGTCAGCGAGGATGATCGCCTCGCGGTCCTCGGCGAGCGTCTGCGACCAGTCGCGGCCGATGGGATGCACCGGCATTGTGAAGTAGCCCAACCGCATGTCTTTGCGCTCCGTACGCTTGCCCGACAAAACTAGCCGAGCCGGTGCGCGGATGCATCAAGTCTTGCGCCAGCGTGATGCAAACTCTGACGCACAAAGCGCTTCAATTTTGACGGGGCGAAAAGCTGACTGCTTACCTCTCCTCGCAGGCGGGAAGAGGGTTTAAGCCGCGACGCGCGCGAGGAATCCTTCCACCTCGCGGCGCAGCTCGGCGGCGGCGGCTTCCACCGCTTGCGAGGCCGTGAGCACGCTCTCGGCCGACTGACGCGTCTCGTTCGCCGCGTCGGTGACGTTGGCGAGCACCGACACCACCAGCTTGGCGCCGTGGGCGGTGCCGGCGACGTTCTGCGAAATTTCCGCGGTCGCCGCGCTCTGCTGCTGCACGGCGGCCGAGACGGCGGCGGTGCAGCTGTCGATCTCCTGCATGCGGTCGGCAATGCGGCCGATGGCGTCGACCGCGCTGCCGGTCGATGACTGCACGGCGCCGATCAACCGGGAAATGTCCTCGGTTGCCCTGGCGGTCTGCACCGCCAGCGACTTGATCTCGGAAGCCACCACGGCGAAGCCCTTGCCGGCTTTGCCGGCGCGCGCCGCCTCGATGGTGGCGTTGAGCGCGAGCAGGTTGGTTTGCCCGGCAATGGTGCGGATCAGCTTGACCACGTCGCCGATCTGCTGCGCCGCCTGCGACAGCGCGCTGATCTGCGCATTGGTGCCCTGCGCCTCGGTGACCGCCGCGCGTACGATCGTGCTGGTGGTGGAAAGCTGGCGGCTGATTTCGCCGATCGAGGCGGCCAATTCATCGGCGGCGACCGCCGCGGTTTCCACATTGGTGCTCGCTTCGTTGGATGCTGCCACCGCGCCGTCCGCCTGCTGCGAGGTCTCGCCGGAGCTCGCCAACAGCACGGTCGCGGTCGAGCGCATGGCCATGGCCGCGTCGGTCACCGTGCGCAAATGGTCCTCGACGCGCTGGCGGAAAGCGGCGATCGCCCGCTCGATGATCGAGCGGCGCTGTTGCTGCTCCTGCATGGCGGCGCGCTCGCGCTCGGCGTCGCGCCGCTCGGTAATGTCCTCATGCGTTGCCACCCAGCCGCCGTCCGCCATCGGCCGGTTGATGACGGCGACCACGCAGCCGGTGGCGGACTTGACCTCGGCCGTCGTCGTCTTGCCTTGCGCCATGGTGGAGACGAGCGTGCGGCGATATTCGTCGGGATCGCGCGAGAAGGTGCCGTTGGCGATACGGAATTCGAGCAGGCTTGCCAGCGTGCGGCCTGGCCGCACCAGCGTCTCAGGCAGCCGGTAAAGATCCATGTAGCGGCGATTGCACACGACAAGCCGCTCGTTGCGGTCGAACATGCACAGGCCTTGCGACATGTTGTTGATCGCAACGCCGATGCGCGTGTTGTTGGCTTGCATGCGCCGGGTGACGGCGACGCCGGCGGTGAGCATCGCCAGCACCGAGGTCAGTCCGGCGCAGAAGAAGGAGGCCATAAGTTTGGAGGCAGCGAACCAGGAGTCGACCGGCGCGGCGTAATAGAATACCGCCGAGCTTGCTGGGAAACAGGCGACGCCGATCAGCGCGACGAACCGCCAGTCGCGCGACATTTCTGAGACGGAAGCTGCGGCCATGCTCGTGCCCGGATCTGCGCGCACGCTATTCTCCACCCGCTTTTTTTCAGTTAATTGGGCGACCTTAAGCGGTTAAGAAATGATTTATAGGGAGCGCTGTCGAGGCCGCTGCGCTTGCACCCGAGAATGACGGGCCACTGCCGGGGTAATTCATGACTGCTTCCACTGCCGCGAAGGCCGCGTCCTGGGCCGGCCGCATCGAGGATGACGCGCTATTGCGTGGCGCCGGCCGCTTCGGCGACGACGTCAAGCCGGAGGGCGCCTTGGCCGCCTATTTCGTGCGCTCACCATACGCCTTTGCGGAAATCGAGCGTATCGATGTGTCCGCCGCCAAGAGCGCGCCGGGCGTGGTGGCAGTGTTGACCGGCGCCGATCTCGCCGCGGCGCATTATCACTCGATCTCGCACCCGCATCCAATCCCCGGCCGCGGCGGCAAGGTGGCGGTGGCGCCGCATCGGCCGGCGCTGGCGGAGAAGCGCGTGCTGCATATCGGCGAGCCGGTGGTGCTAGTGATCGCGTCGAGCGCCCAGGCGGCGCAGGACGCAGCCGAGAAAGTCGTCGTTGACTACAAGCCGCTCACGCCGGTGACCGACGTGCGCGAAGCGGTCAAGCCGGGCGCGCCGCAGCTCTGGCCGGAAGCGCCCGGCAATATCGGTTTCGACTGGAGCGCGCCGGCCGATCCCGACGGCAAGAAACAGGCGGCGCTCGAACGTGTTTTTGCCGAAGCGGCCCATGTGGTTCGCCTCGAGCTCGTCAATCAGCGCCTGGTGGTTGCTTCGCTCGAGCCGCGCGCGGCGACCGCGAGCTAC
>Ga0187771_10001506_pt1 | contig 15600 bp, 6 predicted proteins | sample 0116_SJ02_MP15_1_FD_133139 | JGI IMG/M metagenome (GOLD analysis project Ga0187771, IMG submission 133139) | Tropical peat soil microbial communities from peatlands in Department of Meta, Colombia - 0116_SJ02_MP15_10_MG | ecosystem: Environmental > Terrestrial > Soil > Wetlands > Peat | place...
AGCGGATGAAGGTCCAGATCAACCAGTTGCGACTAGGCCTTCGTACAGGCGGATGAGCTCGGCCGCGACCTTGCGCAGGTCGTAGCGCTCCTCGACGCGGCGCCGTCCGGCCTCGCCCATGGCGCGGGCCCGTTTCGGGTCGTCGAGGACGGCGCGGAGCTTCTCGGCGAGGTCGTCCGCGAGCAGCGGCTCGACCAGGAGGCCCTGGACGCCGTCGTCGATCACCTCGCGGACCCCCGGCATGTCCGAGGTGACGACCGGTAGCCCGCACGCCATCGCCTCCGCGACCGCGAGCCCGAACCCTTCGAGGCGGTTCTGCGAGGGGAACGCGAAGACGTCGCCCGCGGCGACGTACTGGGCGAGCTCGTGGTCCCGGACCGCGGGGCAGAAGTGGACCCGGTCCTGGATCCCGAGCCGTCGGGCGAGCGCGCGCAGGTCGGGCAGCCGGGGCCCGCGGCCGACGACGACCAGGTGGACATCGAGCGGGAGCTCTCGGAGCGCCTGCAGGAGGACGTCGACCCCCTTGTGCGCGACGAGGCGGCCGGTGAAGACGACGACCCGGCGCCCTTCGAGGTGGAGCGTCGTCCGGGGCCCGGAACTGTCGAGCCCGGGGCGGAACCGCTCCAGGTCGACGACGGCCGGGATGATCTCGAGCTCCCGGCCCCGGAGCATCGCGGAGGTCGTCCCGTAGCTCTGCGTGTGGACGATCACCCGGTCGACGCGGGAGAGGGTGGCGGGAAGGAACGTCCGCTCGTACAGGGCGGCGAGCGACCGGCCCGTCGACCCGGCGAGGAACAGGTCGCAGTGGTAGGTCAGGCAGACCGGGACGTGGGCCCGGTCGAGCGCCCACGCCGCAAAGAACGAGGTGAGCGGGGGCGGGTAATGGAGGTGCACGACGTCCGCGCGAGCGTTCCGGAGCACGTGCCCGGTGCCGACGTCGATCGGAGTGTTCAGGACCACTCCGAGAGGGCGCGTACGGACGACCCGGTACCCCTCCGGCATCGTCTCGACCGCCGGGAGCCCGCTCCGGTACCGCGAGGTAACGACGGTCACCTCGTGCCCGCGACGGACGAACTCGCCGCAGAGGCTGCGGACATGGGACTCGACCCCTCCGGCGTGGGGGTGGAAGAACGGTGCGACCTGGACGATCCGCACGGCCCCTACCGGCACCCTGCCGGCGGTAATGAGGTCGGCGCGGGTCGGTCGCCCAAACGCCTACGCCGCCGCGGGAGGGTGGCGTGGGGGACCGTCCGGGACCCCCGCGGTCCCGGACTCGCGGCCCTGGAGGAGCGCCTCCGGGGGGATCGTCGCGATCTCCTGACCGCGCATCAGCTCCCCCAGACCGCTCGAGACGCGCGCCAGAACGTCGGGCTCATCGAAGTGGAGGGACGCCTCCACGATCGACCGGGCGACCCGCATCGGGTGCTCCGCCTTGAAGATCCCGCTCCCGACGAAGATCCCATCGACGCCGAGGAGGCGGCAGAGGGCCGCGTCCGCAGGCGTGGCGATCCCCCCGGCAGCGAAGTTCACGACCGGTAGCCGCCCCAGCGTCCGGACCTCGACCAGGATCTCCTCGGTGACGCGCTCGCGCTTCGCCCAGGACCCGAGCTCCTTCCTCGGGAGGTGCTTGACCTCCTCGATCTCCGAGGTGATCTGGCGGATGTGCCGGACCGCCTCGACGACGTTGCCGGTCCCGGCCTCGCCCTTCGTCCGGATCATCGCGGCGCCCTCCTCGACCCGGCGGAGCGCCTCTCCGAGGTTGCGGGCGCCGCAGACGAACGGCACCTTGAACTTCTTCTTGTCGACGTGGTGGAACGGGTCGGCCGGCGTGAGCACCTCCGACTCGTCGATCATGTCGACGGAGAGCGCCTCCAGGATCCGGGCCTCGGCCGTGTGACCGATCCGACACTTCGCCATGACCGGGATCGACACTCGGTCCCGGATCTCGCGGACGCGCACCGGGTCGGCCATGCGAGCGACACCCCCGGCCGCACGGATGTCCGCCGGCACGCGCTCGAGCGCCATCACCGCGACGGCCCCGGCCTCCTCGGCGATGGCGGCCTGGTCGGCCGTCGTCACGTCCATGATCACGCCGCCTTGCTGCATCCGGGCGAAGCCGCGCTTCACGAGCTCCGTCCCGAACCGGAGCTTCTCGATAGGGTCCGACATGCGGTCTACCGTTGTCATGGGGCCCCCGCGTTTAACGTGTGCAGTCGGGCGGTCGGTGGGCCGGGCCCGGGCGATCCCGTCGGCGACCGCTCCGGGGCCGTCCGAACGCGCATCGGGCGAGGACCCGCGGGCCCACGCACGGCACGGGCGGGGGGCAACGGTAAATGCGGCCCGGGGCTCCCTAGGGTGCAGGGGGAGCTGGGCACCGGCTGAGAGGACGAGGGAGACCTCGTCGACCCCACGAACCTGCACGGGATAATGCCCGCGAAGGGAACGCGATGGACGAGATAGGGACGCTCTCCGCCGGACCCGCGGAGGGATGAGCCCGGATCCCGAGGTTCTTCCGCTCGGACGACGGCTCCGCCGTCCCGGGCGCGCCGGTAGGGTCCTGGTGGCGGTCGCGATCGCCACGGGGGTCGTGCTCGCCGGGCTCGGCACGTACGAGTACGTCCAGAGCGAGTTCGGGGGAGTCACGCTCGTCGTCCTCACCTACCCCAGCCTCTTCGGTGGGAGCTGCGGAGGGACCGCCGCGTTCTCGACCGTCTTTGGCGACTTTGCGTCGGCCCACGGCATCCGTATCGACGTCGAGTGCCCCATCGGCACCGCGTACTCCTGGTTGGTGAACCAGTCCGGGGCGCCGGCGGCCGACGTCGTCATCGGGCTCGACGAGATCACCGCTCCGGAGGCGGAGGCGGCCCACCTCCTCGTGCCCTACGCCCCGCCGTCCCTCGCGAACGTCTCCCCCGCCCTGGTCGCCCAGCTCTCCCCGGACCACGGAGCGGTCCCGTACGAGTACGGCTTCCTCGGGATCGACTACAACGCCTCGTTCTACAACGCGACGTCAAGCGCGGTCGCTCGCCTCACGTTCCCGGCGCTCGAGACGAACGCCACTTGGACGAAAGGGCTCCTGGTCGAAGACCCCGCGGTCGACATCACCGGTCAGGAGTTCCTGGTCTGGCAGATCGAGTACTACCAGCACATCCTCAAGGAGAACTGGACGTCGTTCTGGAATGGGACCCGGGCCGCCGGATTCCCGTACTCCGATTCCTGGGGGGACGCCTATGACGAGTTCGGTGAGGGGGTCTACCCGATGGTCGTCAGCTACTCGACCGACCCCGCCTACGCGGCGTACTACGGCGAGTCCGGGACGTTCAACACGACCGAGAGCTGGTGGAACGGGACGCAGTACGGCTGGCGAACGATCTACGGGATCGGGATCGTCAACGGCAGTCGGCACCTCGGCTTGGACGAACAGTTCGAGAACTGGTTCCTCTCCGGGACCGTGCAGTCCGAGATCCCGACCAATGAGTGGGAGTACCCGGCGAACGGGACGGTCCCCGTACCGCCGTGCTATGCGGCCGCGATCCCACCGTCGTCGATCGTCGCGCTGAACAACTACACCACCCCGGCCGAGGTCGGAGCGTCGGTCGCGGGATGGGTCCAGGCGTGGACGGCCCTCACCTCCGGCAGCGGATGAGGCGGGGGTCAACGGACCTCCTCCTCCTCGGGGCGGTCGTCGCGGTCGTCACGGCGTTCGCGCTGCTGCCCGCGGGCGCCCTGTTCGTCCGGTCCCTCGGGAGCGCGGGCGGGAGCGGGGCGGTCGCGTCGGCGTTCACCGAGCCGGCCGACCGGGCGGCGTTCCGCAACTCGTTGGTCCAGGGCGGTCTCTCGGCCGCGCTCGCCATGGCGATCGGCTACCCGGCGGGGGTCTTCCTCGGCCGGTACCGTTGGCCCGGTCGGGCGACGTTCCGGTCGGCGTTGCTCCTGCCGTTCCTCCTCCCGAGCCTCGTGATGGTCCTGGGCGTCCTCGACCTGTTCGGCCCGAGCGGGGTGGTCGCCGGCGCGTGGCCCGCGACGCGATGGCTCGCTTCCGGCGTACCGGGGATCGTCGCGGTGAACCTGTTCTACAACGTCCCGATCGTGGTCGTGCTGACCGCGACGGGATGCGAGGCGTCGTCCTCCGACCTCGAGGAGACCGTCGCCTCGCTCGGCGGCAGCCCGACGCGCGCCTACCTCGAGACCTGGGCTTGGCCGAGCTGGGTCGGCGCCGCGTGCGGCGGGCTCCTCACGTTCGTCCTCTCGGCGCTGTCGTTCGCCCCGCCGATCCTGCTCTGCGGCGACCGCTGCACCACCTCCGAGATCCGGGTCTACCAGCTCGCGGAGATCCTGGGCGAGCCCGCGGCGGCCGGGGTCCTCGCCCTCCTGCTCGTTGTCGGCTTCCTCGCCCCCGCGCTCGCCTACGTGGTCCTCGTCCGCCGGCTCCGTCCGAGCCGCGGTCGCCTCCACCGCTCCCAGCTCCCATCTTGGCAGGCCCCGAGCACGTGGGCGCTAGCGGCGACCTTCGGCGCGGTCGTCCTGGCGGAGGGGGCGCTCGTGTTCGCCGTGCTCTTCCGCTCGGTCGTCCCCAGCAGCGGCGGCGCGACGGGCCGGGCCTGGACCACCCTCTTCTCCTCCTCGACCGCGGGGCGCCTTCAGATCAGCGTCGCCGGGGCGGTCGGCAACACCCTCCTCTTCGCCAGCCTCGCCGCCGCGGTCGCGATCGTCCTCGCGACGGCCAGCTCGTTCGTCACCTCCCGACGGCCCGCTCTGGCGGCGGGTCTCGGCCTCGTCCTCTTCGTCCCGGTACTGCTCTCGCCCGTGGTGCTCGCGGAGGCGCTCGCGGAGTTCTGGCGTCCGATCCTCGGCGGAGCGACGAACGTCTGGCTCCTGATCGTCCTCAGCCAGGGGCTCCTCGGGCTCCCGTTCGCCGTCCAGAGCCTCGAGATCCCGCTCGCCGCCCTGCCTCGGGCCTCGGCGGAGGCGGCCGAGACGCTCGGGGCGAGCCCGTGGGGAGCGTTCGTCGACGCCGAGCTCCCGCGCGTCCGCCGCGGGGTCCAGACGGCCCTCCTGTTCGCCTTCGCGCTCGGCCTCGGCGAGTTCACGGCCACGTACTTCCTGGTCACCCCGCAGTTCCGGACGCTCCCGGTGGCGGTCTACGAGCTCACGAACGACCGACTGTTCGCTGCGGCGGGGGCCGCCGCGGCGCTCCTCCTGGCGCTGAGCGTGGTCGTCTTCGCCTTGATCGTCGCGAGCGGGGCCGACCCTCATGAGTAGCCCTCGACTGGAGGTCGACCGGCTCAGCGCCTCCTGGGGGCGGACCCCGGTCGTCCGGTCGGTGTCGTTCACCGTCCACGAAGGGGAGGTCCTCACGCTGCTCGGTCCGAACGGCAGCGGGAAGACGACCCTCCTGCGCGCGATCGCGGGCTTCGAGCGACCGACCGCCGGGACCGTCCGCTTGGACGGCGTCGACCTCGCCGGGGTCCCTCCGCACCGACGGTCAATCGGGATGCTGTTCCAAGAGGCGGCCCTGTTCCCGCACCGCACGGTGCTGGAGAACATCGCCTATGGCCCGATGCTCCAGCGGCGGGACGAGGCGGACCTCCGGGCGGTCGTGGAACGGCTCAGCGCCCTGCTCGCCCTTGGGGAGCTCCTCAACCGCTCCCCCCTCGAGCTCTCCGGCGGGGAGCGCCAGCGCGTCGCCCTGGCGCGGACGCTGGCCGCCCGACCCCGTCTCGTCCTCCTCGACGAGCCGTTCGCCTCCGTCGACGTCGAGATCCGGGCCGACCTTCACGCCGAGTTCCGCGCTGCGTTGCGGGAGTTCGGCGCCACCGCGATCCACGTCACGCACGATCGCGAGGAGGGGTTCTTCCTCGGCGACCGGGTCGCCCTCATCTTCGACGGGACGCTCGAGTCCGTGGGTCCGCCTCAGGAGCTCTACGGCCACCCCGGTTCGGCTCGGACCGCCCGTTTCCTCGGCTACAACGTCCTGCCGGGGCCCGAGGGGCCGATGGCGGTCCTCCCGGACGACCTCACCGCCGTGTCGGACCCCGGGCCGGGGCCGACCTACACCGTCCGAGCGACGGGGCTCGTCGGGCGCGGGTTCCTCACGGTCCTGGAGGGCACCGCGGGGGAGCGGGTCGACCTCCGGTCGGACCGCCCGCTGCCCGTCGGCTCGGTCGTCGGGCTCCAGTGGACCCGGGGGGTCCCCCTGCCCCGCCCCGGGCCGGTCGACCCGCAAGGATAGCAGGTTACGGCGGCGGTCGGGACGACCGCCCTCGCGCGCTCCCTCCCCCGGGCGGTACCGCCGTGGGCCCCGCGGCCCCGGAGGCTGGCAGTTACTTTGATACCACCCACCCGTATGTCGGGTCTCACCGCCGGGAAGGGGGGATAAATTTGGCTCCGTCGTTGCCGTGGCCTCTGCGTCCGCGTCGGACCGCCGCGCCGTTCGGCATCTTCGTTGCGATGCTGATGGTCAGCTCGACCTTGGTCGTGTCGGTCGCGGCCGTCGGTGCGATCTCGGCCGCGACGAACGGCCCCGGCCTCGTACTGCTCCCGTCGTCCCCGTCCGGTAGCTCGTCCTCAGGACCTCCGCTGGTGACCCCGGCCGCGACGACCCCGAGCTTCACCGTGAGCCCGACCTCGGGCTACGTGGGGACGGTCGTGACGTTCAACGTCACCTACTTCCATCATGCCTCCGGGATCACGATCACGGGCCCGGGGGGGATCACCGTCTGCAGCGGGACCTCCTCGTCCAAAGGAAACTTCACGTGTACGTACGTGATCCCCGCGAGCCAATCCGGTTCCCAGACCTACAGCGCGACCGATTCGGCCTCCAAACCCGACACCGGGAGCGCGGTGTTCGACCTCCTCCCCCGCCTCCTGGCGATCCCGGCGTCCGGCCTCGTCGGGACCCCGATCACGTTCCTGGGCACGGGGTTCGCCGTCGACTCGACCGACAAGGTCCAGGTGACCTGGAGCCCCCCGGGCGGCGGGACGGCGTTCGCGTGCAGCAACAAGACCCCGAGCGAATCGAACGGTACGTTCACGTGCTCGTTCACCATGCCGGCGGCCCCCGGCGGAGAGCACGGGTTCCTTGCCGCCTCGATCAACGCGACGATCAACACCACCGGTTACTTCGACGTCGTGGCCGGGCTCACCGTCGCGCCGACGCACGGTCCGGACGGGACCCCCCTCACCTTCGCGGGGACCGGCTTCGGGGCGAGCGTCTCGGTCGAGGTCAGCTGGACCGAAGGGACCGGAACGGCGTGCACGAGCGCGACCCTGAACACCGGGAGCTTCTCCTGCTCGATGACGATCCCGGCGGGCACGCCCGGCGGGTCGTACCTCTTCACCGGGAGCGACGGGACGAACAGCGCCAGCGCGACGTTCATCCTCACGAACCTCGCGGTCGCCCCGGTCGCGGGCGCGGTGAACTCCACCGTCGTCTTCTCCGGATCCGGTTTCGCCCCCAGCTCCCAGATGAACCTCTCTTGGCACCCGCTCCCGAACGAGACGATCTACGCGTGCGCTGGGACGCCCAGCTCCTCCGGGGGGACGTACAGCTGTACGTTCCACATCCCGGCGACCCCCGGCGGCGCCTACCACTTCAACGCGAGCGACGGCCGGGGCGACTACGCGACCACCGTGCTGACGGTGGAGCCGTTCCTCTCGGTGAGCCCGAGCTACGGAGAGAACGGCACCTTGGCCCGGTTCACCGGCACCGGCTTCGGGGCCTCCGTACCGGTGACCGTCGCGTGGTCCCCGAACGGGAGCTCGCAGACCGCGTTCACGGCGGCGTCCGCCGCCAACGGCTCGTTCTCCTCGACGTTCACGATCAACGTCACGAAGGGGGGGCCGTACGTCTTCACCGCCACCGACCCGAAGTCGGACACCGCGGCGACGACGTTCGAGGTCTCGCTCCTCACGGCGACCCCGGCCCAGGGGCCGAACGGCACCCGGATCACGCTCATGGCGAGCGGGTTCGCGCCGAACGCCACGATCACCCTCGCCCCGTCCAGCTTCGCGACCGCCTGCAAGGTCGGAGGCAGCGCCAAGACCGGGGAGACGACCCCGGAGGGCGGCTACGAGTGCAACACGACCGCCCCCTTCCAACCGCCCGCGTCCTATCTGATCACGGCCAAGGTCGGATCGAACGAGGCGAGCGCGACGTTCGCCATCCTGTCCCACCTGTTCGCCCCATCCAAGGTAAAGGTCGGTGCGGTGCTCAAGTTCAGCTCGACCGGCTTCGCCGCCACGAGCCTCGTCTCCGTCACCTGGGCGAAGAACGGCACCGTCGCTTGTTCCAACACGACGCTCGCGGACGGGGCGATCAACTGCACGCTCGCCCACGTCCCGCCGACCGCCGCCGCCGCCTACACGTTCGACGCGAAGGACCCCGACGGCAACTCGGCGACCGCGACGGTCACGGTCGTCCCGACGCTCTCCGTCAAGCCGACTACGGGCAAGAGCGGCACGGAGGTCAACTTCACCGGCGTCGGCTTTGGGGCGAGCGTCGCGACGAACGTCACGTCGACCCTCGGGACGACGTGCACGACGACGACGAACGCCAGCGGCTCCTTCGCGTGCTCGTACACCATCCCGAATGCCCCCTCCGGCAAGTACAACTTCACCGCGACCGACGCGCTCGCCAACAAGGCGTCCGTCAACTTCACGATCGGGCCGTCGTTCTCCATCAGCCCGACGAGCGGGCCCGTCGGGACGCTCATCCACTTCAGCGGGACCGGCTTCACCCCGGGGAAGACCGCGAACGTCACGCTGAACCTGACGGGCGGCGGGCCGGGCAAGATCCTCGCCTGCTCCGGCACGATCTCGGCGTCCGGGGACTTCTCCTGTAGCTACGCGTTCCCCCAGGAGACCCCCGGAGCGTACACCTTCACCGTGATGGACTTCAACTACCCCAAAATCCGGACCGGTAACACCGCGAACGGCACGTTCACGCTCGTTCCGTCGCTCGCCGTGTCGCCGGGTTCCGGGGCCGTCGGCACCGGCGTGACGTTCCTCGGTCAGGGGTACGCCGCGGACGTCGGGATCTCGGTGACGTGGAGCGGGGGCACGGCGTGCACGAGCGCGACGAACGCCACCGGCACGTTCTCCTGCGCGTACACGATCCATCCGGCCCCGGCGGGACTCCTGATGTTCACCGCCGAGACCTCCCCGCAGGTCTCCGCGAGCACGAACTTCACGGTCCTCTCCCAGCTCACCCTCGCGCCGGGGCAAGGGGCGGTCGGCACGACGATCGCTCTGAACGGGACCGGCTTCGCTCCGCTCGCTCCGGTGTCGATCTCCTGGAGCGGCGGCACCGCGTGCGCGATCACCTCGACGACCCAGGGCTCGTTCGTCTGTCCGTCGTACGTCGTGCCGGCGTCGCCCGCGGGGAAGTACGTCTTCACCGCCTCGGTCAACGGCACGCCGATCAGCAACGCGTCGTTCAAGGTCGAACCGAGCCTCACGGTCAACCCGAGCTCGGGCCCGGTCGGCGCGAAGGTCACGTTCCGCGCGACCGGCTTCGCGGCGAGCGCCACGATCGCGATCTCCTCGTCGCTCGGCACGGCGTGCACGGGCGGGAAGACGCAGGCGAACGGCTCGTACCTCTGCAACTACACGATCCCTCAGGCCCCGGGCGGCTCGTACTCCTTCACCGCGACCGACGGGACGAACTCCGCGTCCGCCTCGTTCACGCTCGGGGCGGTGCTCACGGTCAGCCCGGGGTTCGGCACGGTCGGCACCGCGATCGAGTTCAACGCGACCGGGTTCGCGAAGTCGACCGCGATCGCGATCACCTGGACCGGCGGGACGATCTGTAGCGGGTCGACCACCGCCACCGGTACGTACACCTGTCTCACGACGATGCCCGCGGCCCCGCTCGGCTCGCAGACGTTCAGCGCGACCGCCGGCCCGACCGCGACGACCACCTTCACCGTGAGGCCGGCGCTGACGGTGAGCCCTGGCTCCGGTCCGGACGAGACGCTCGTGACGTTCAACGGCACCGGGTTCCCTGCGTCCGTGAAGGTCACCGTGACCTGGAGCCACCCAGCCCCCTGCAACAACACCACGGGCGCGACCGGGGAGTTCACCTGCTCGCTGACGATCCCGCTGGGCACCCCGGGCGGCCCCTACACGTTCACGGCGACCGATACGCGCTCCGACCAGGCGAACGTGACGTTCACCGTCGTCACCGGCCTGCTCGACACACCGAACCACGGTCCGGCCCTGACCAGCGTGACCTTCACTGGGACCAACTTTGCCAAGGTCGCCGGGGTCAAGGTCAACGTCACCTGGGCGGCGAACGGGACGGCGGTCTGCAGCGGAACGACGGCCGCCAACGGCACCTTCACCTGCTCGTTCAAGATCCCGGCGAGCACGGCCGGGGGCGGCTACACGTTCACCGCGACGGACGCCAGCACGACCGCCTCCGTCCTGTTCGTGGTCACCTATCTCACCGCCGCGCCGACCGGCCTCGTCGTCGGGGAGAAGGTGAACCTCACGGGCGGCGGCTTCACCCCGGGGGCGTCGTACAGCGTGCTGGCGCAGGGCCCGTCGCCGTGGTCGGCGTGCAGCGGGACGATCGGCTCCGCGGGGACGTTCACTTGCGTCGGGGTCAAGGTCCCGTCGGGCACCACGCCCGGGGCCTACGTCTTCAACGCGAGCGACGGGACCGACGTCGCGACGGCCGGCTTCGGGGTCTTCTCGATCCAGGCCCCGACCTCCACTCCGACCGGGAGCGTCGACGTTGGCCAGACGGTGACGTTCTCGGTCATCGCCTCGGGTGGCGGGACCCTGAAGTACGCCTGGAACGGGCTCCCGAGCGGCTGCGTGAGCACCACGCCCTCCATCACCTGCAGCCCGAACGCCCCCGTGACGAACACGTCGATCACCGTGACGGTGACCGACCCGAAGGGGTTCAACGTGACGTCCCCGGCCCTCGTGTTCACGGTCTACGTCGACCCGACCCAGAAGGCGGCCAAGCCGTCGCACCCGTCGGCCGACCTCGACGAGCCCGTCACGTTCACGGCCCAGGTCACCGGCGGCTCGGGCGGCGACATCTACGTCTGGGCCTGGCACGGCGCCGACCTCAACTGCACCGCGACGAGCGGCAACGTCCTGAGCTGCGTCCCGAACGCGACCGGTAGCTACGTCGTCTCCTACAACTGGACCGACTCGAACGGGGTCCCGGCGAAGGGGAACACGACGCTGAGCTTCACCGTGAACCCGCGCCCGACCCAGGCGGCCGCGAAGCCGTCCCAGGCGGCGGCGGACGTCGGCCAGACCGTGACGTTCACGGCGACGGTGAGCGGGGGTTCCGGCGGTGGGACCTACGTCTGGAGCTGGTCGTCGGGTCTTGGCTGCACCTCCACCAACCTCTCCAAGCTGACGTGCACCCCCTCGACCACGACCGGCTCTCCGTTCACGGTCTCCTACCAGTGGACCGACTCCGTCGGGATCGCGGCGACCGGCACGACGACGCTTTCCTACACGGTCGACACCGACCCGACCGTCGGGACGCCGACCGCGACGCCGACCTCCGTGGACGTCAACCAGAGCGTGACGTTCAAGGTCACCGCCTCCGGCGGGAGCGGCGGGCTCAGCTACGACTGGCTCGGCCTTCCGACCGGCTGCTCGGGCGCGTCCGCGTCGTTCGCCTGCAAACCGACCGCGGCGGTGACCGGGGCGTCGATCACGGTGAAGGTCAACGACACCAACGGCTTCGTCGTGACGTCGGCGGCCTTGACGTTCACGGTCTACACGGACCCCACGGTGTCGAAGCCGGTCCCGACGAACGCGTCAGCGGACGTCGGCCAGTCGGTGAATTTCACCGCGACCGCGAGCGGCGGATCCGGGACGTTAACCTACGCCTGGAGCTTCCCGACCAGCTCGTTCAGCTGCACCGGCGCGAGCACCGTCAAGCTCAGCTGCAAGGCGACCGCGGCGGTCGTCAACGCGTCGTTCACGCTGAAGGTGGAGGACCCGAACTCGTTCAACGCGACGTCGCCGGTCCTCGCGTTCACGGTCTACGTCGACCCGACCCAGGCGCCGGCCAAGCCGTCCCAGGCCTCCGCGGACGTCGGCCAGACGGTGACGTTCACCGCCGCCGTCACCAGTGGCCTCAGCCCCGGAACGTATGCCTGGACGGCCCCGCAGCTCAACTGCACCGCGACGACCGGCCCGACCCTGACGTGCACCCCGTCGACCGCCGTGGGGGAGCCGTTCTCGGTGTCGTACGTCTGGACCGACGGGAACCACGTGGTGGCGACCGGGTCCACCGCGTCGACGTTCACGGTCTATGTCGACCCGACGGTGACCTCCCCGACGCCGAACCGGGCGACCGGCTCGGGGGACGTCGGGCAGGCGACCACGTTCACGACCACGACGGCCGGCGGCTCCGGAGGGTTCGCCTACACGTGGTCCGCGTCCTCCCCCCAGCTCGGCTGCGCCGCGAGCACGACGTCCCAGATCGTCTGCACCGCGACCGAGAAGGGCAACTACACCCTCACGGTCACCGCGACCGACTCTAACGGCGTCAAGTCGAAGCCCGCGGCGTCCGCGACGTTCCAGGTGTTCGTCGACCCGTCGGTCACCGCTCCGAGCCCGAGCCACCCCGGGACGGACGTGAACGAGCCGGTGACGTTCTCGACGACCCCGTCCGGAGGCTCGGGGACCTACACGTTCGCCTGGACGACCCCGACCGTCCTCGGATGCACGCCGTCCACGACCTCGACGATCGAGTGCACGCCGAGCAAGGCGATCAGTGTCGATACGATCGAGGTCGTCGCGACCGACTCGAACGACTTCGCGTCGGCGCCGGCGGTCCTCTCCAACTACACCGTCGACAACGCGATCACGCTGACGCCGATCATCCCGAGCGGCAGGACCGCGGACGCCGGCGAGCCGATCTCGTTCATCGAGACCCCGTCCGGCGGTACGGGGATCTACACCTACACCTGGACCGCCCCGACCCAGCTCAACTGCACGCTCGTCAACGCGAGCAAGATCGGCTGCGTCCCGACGGCGAAGGGGAACTACACCGTCACCGTGACGGTGATCGACTCCAACAAGGCGACCAGCCAGCCGGGGAGCATCAACAGCTACCAGGTCTACGCCGCCCCGGCGGTGACGGTGCCCTCGCCGAGCACGAAGACGACGGACATCGGGATCGTCGTGGCGTTCTCGACGACCGCCTCCGGCGGCTCGGGTTCCAACGTCTTCACCTGGACGGTCCTCCCGTCCGCCGGGAAGACCGGCCTCGGCTGCACGATCCACACCCCGGAGACCGCCGCGCTCGCCTGCAACCCGAACGCCTCCGGCAACTACACGATCAGCGTGACGATCACCGACTCCAACGGGGTCACGTCGGTCCCGGGGGTGCTGAACCCGTTCACGGTCTACTCCAAGCCGACCGCGACGGTCACGGTCTCCCCGGGAACGGTCCTGCAAGGCCACCAGGTGAAGTTCACGGCGACCGCGTCCGGCGGCTCGGGAGGGTACACCTACCAGTGGGAGAACCTCCCGTCCGGCTGCACGCCGCCGACCGGAGCGACCCTCACCTGCTCGCCGTCGGACTCCGGGACGTTCACCGTGATCTTCGAGGCGAAGGACTCGAACAACGCCTCGGCGGTCGGCAACACGACCTTGACGATCCAGCCGGAGTTCCTCGGGCTGCCCGCCTGGGAGGGGTACACCATCGTGGTCGTCGCGATCATCGGGGCGATCGTCGCGGTCGCCGTCGTCGTCACGATGCTCATCCGCCGCCGGCGGACCAAGCGCCAGCAGATGCAGTTCTGAGGCCGGTCGACGGGCGCCGGGCGCCCACCGAGGGTTTCGGGGGCCGACGCGGGGCGTAACGACGCGAGCGGCCCGCCTCCTCGGGGATCCGGGTGGTCCTCCGCGACGACGCCGGCCGCAGAGCCCAAGAAGGGATGCCGGCTGGGGCCCCCATGAGCCCCTCCGACCCGCTCGGGGTCCGCGAGGCCGCGCGCCTCGGAGAGGAGACCGTCGCGGTCTATCGCCTCGACCGGCTGGCCGGCGTCGAGCCGGAACGGCTCGCCCGCCGACCGCGGACGCTTCGGGTCGTCCTCGAGAACGTCGCCCGCCACTACGACCCCCGGACGTCCGACGTGCGGACGCTCCGCGCCCTCGCGCAGGGGGAGGCGGTCCCGGCGGGGAGCGAGCTCGCGTTCCATCCGGAGCGGGTCCTGCTCCAGGATTTCACCGGCGTACCGGTGCTGGTCGACCTCGCGACGTTGCGCGATGCGGCCGCCGCGCGGGGGGTCGACCCGGGCCGGATCGACCCGGTCGTCCCCGTCGACCTCATCGTCGACCACTCGGTCCAGGTCGACAGCTTCGGCACGCCGCGCTCGCTCGCGATCAACCTGGACCGGGAGTACGAGCGCAACAGCGAGCGGTACCGCCTGCTGAGGTGGGCGAAGGGGTCGTTCCACCGCCTGCGGGTCGTCCCCCCCGGCAACGGCATCTGCCACCAGGTCAACCTCGAGCACCTGTCGAGCGTCGTCGGCCGGGCGGAGGGGCCGGACGGTCCGGTCGCCTTCCCGGACACGGTCGTCGGCACGGACTCCCACACGACGATGGTCAACGGTCTCGCGGTCCTCGGCTGGGGGGTCGGCGGGATCGAGGCGGAGGCGGTCCTGGTCGGCGAGCCGTACTTCCTGCCGCCGCCGTCGGTCGTCGGGGTCGAGCTCTCGGGGGCGCTCCCGAAGGGGGCGACGGCGACGGACCTCGTGCTCACGGTGACCCGACGCCTCCGCGAGAAGGGCGTCGTCGACCGGTTCGTGGAGTTCTTCGGCCCGGGGGTCGGCCGCCTCTCGGTCCCCGACCGCGCCACCGTCTCCAACATGTGCCCAGAGTACGGCGCGACCGCGGCGCTGTTCCCCGTCGACGAGGCGACCGTCGCCTACCTTCGGGCGACGGGGCGCCCCGAAGCGCTCGCGCGCCGGGTCGAGGCGTACGCTCGGCTCTGCGGGCTCTGGGGCTCCCCCCTCCCCGGCTCTATCGACTACGAAGACGTGCTGCAGATCAACCTCTCGGGCATCGAGCCGACCGTCTCGGGCCCCCGGAACCCGGAGGAGAGCGTCCCGCTCTCCGGGGTCCCCGCCTCGTTCCGGGAGGCGAGGGACGCCTTCCGGGCCGCGCACCCGCGAGGCTTGGCCCCCCGCGCGGGAGGTCGACCCCGCTCGATCGAGGTCGGGGACGGCTCGGTCGTGATCGCGGCGATCACGAGCTGCACGAACACCTCCAACCCGACGGTGATGGTCGGCGCCGGGCTGCTCGCCAAGAAGGCCGTCGAGCTCGGGCTCACGGTCCCCCCCCACGTGAAGACCAGCCTCGCGCCGGGCTCCAAGGTCGTCACCGACTATCTTCGCCGAGCGGAGCTCCTTCCGTACCTCGAGCGGCTCGGCTTCGGCGTCGTCGGCTACGGCTGCACGACGTGCATCGGGAACTCCGGCCCCCTTCCCCCCGAGGTCGACCGCCGGGTCCGGGAGGAGGAGCTGTTCGTCGCCGCGGTGCTCAGCGGCAACCGCAACTTCGAGGCGCGGATCCACAACGACGTTCGGGCGAACTACCTCGCCTCCCCGATCC
>Ga0187771_10001507_pt1 | contig 15594 bp, 14 predicted proteins | sample 0116_SJ02_MP15_1_FD_133139 | JGI IMG/M metagenome (GOLD analysis project Ga0187771, IMG submission 133139) | Tropical peat soil microbial communities from peatlands in Department of Meta, Colombia - 0116_SJ02_MP15_10_MG | ecosystem: Environmental > Terrestrial > Soil > Wetlands > Peat | place...
CCTTTTTCGCGCCGTCCCGGCTCTCACGCAGAGGTTTTGTAACGCGAAAAAGGAGTCTGTCCCGGTTTTCCTCAGTGGCTACTCAGGAGCAAAGGCCCTGAGCGCAGTTCTCACACAGTCTCTGAAGCCGCGTCCACAGGAAACTTTCCGGCATCGTACTACCATGATTTCCATGGTCCGGATGCGTGCTCTGGTTGCGTTTGCGCTGTTCTCCGCGGTTCCCGCGGTTGCGGCGGACCTCGATGGAACGCCCGTCGATGGGTATCTGACGGGCACGGCGGCGATCCGGCAGGCGCTCGGCAGGCTGAACGTACTGGGCAGCGTGCTGATGATCGGGGCGCATCCCGACGATGAAAACAACGCGGTCCTGACGTATATTTCGCGCGGCATGAAGGTGCGGACCGGTTATCTCTCGCTGACGCGCGGCGAGGGCGGGCAGAATCTGCTGGGCAACGAGCAGGGCGCCCTGATGGGCGTGGTGCGCACGCAGGAACTGCTGGCGGCGCGGCGCGACGACGGGGCATCGCAGTTCTTTTCCCGCGCCATCGATTTCGGGTTTACCACTTCGCTGCCCGAGACGCTCGATGACTGGCATCGCGAGAAGATCCTTTCCGACATCGTGTGGGTGATCCGCGAGCAGCGGCCGGACGTGATCATCCTGGTTTTCAGCGGCACGCAGGCGGATGGGCACGGGAATCATCAGGCGTCGGCAGTGCTGGGGAAAGAGGCGTATGAAGCGGCGGGCGATCCCAATCGTTTTCCCGAACAACTGAAGTGGATGAAGCCGTGGAAGGCGAAGCGGCTGATGCGCTCGCGGTTCACGCTGCCGCCGGGATTCACTCCCCCGCCGGGCGCGGGGCCGGGGCGGCAGGATGCGGCGCCGAATCAGCCGACGATTTCGATCGATACGGGGGAGTTCGATCCGGTGCTGGGGCGGTCGTATCGCGAGCTTTCGATTATCAGCCGCAGCGAGCACAGAAGCCAGGGGCAGGGCGGCATCCTGGGTTACGGGACGTCGCCGGCGCTGATTGCGACGGTGGAAGGCGATGTGCCGAAACAGAGCCTGCTCGAAGGCATCGATACGAGCTGGAACCGGCTGCCGGGCGGGGAGCGGGTGGGGGCGATTCTGGCGCGGGCGCTCCGCGAGTTCGACGATCTGCATCCGGAAAAGACGGTGCCGGCGCTGCTCGAGGCGCGGGCGCTGGTGGCGCCGATGGCCGCGGCGGGAGAGCAGTGGGGCAAGTGTAAGCTCGAGGAACTGGATGGCGCCATTGCGCTGTGCGCGGGGATTCATGTGGAAGCGGGGGCGGACAAGCCGGCGTACGTGCCGGGCGCGACCGCGAAGGTAAAGGTGACGGCGCTCAACCGTTCCAGCCTGCCGGTGGTGCTGAGCGGCGTGACTCTGCGCGGATGGGGCGAAGTGAAGGCCCCGGTTGCGAACAAGGCGCTGGCCGCGAACAAGCCGGAGGAGACGGACGTATCGCTCCCGGTGCCGGCGAAGCAGCCGTATTCGCAGCCTTTCTGGCTGAAGGAAGCGCGCGACGGGTATACGTACACGATTTCGGATCAGACGCTGGTGGCGCGGGCGGATATTGTGCCGGAGGTTCTGGCGGAGTTCGATTTCGCAATCAATGGCGCGCCGTTTTCGTTTACGACGCCGATGCATTACCGGTATGCAGATCCGGCCGCGGGCGAGATTATCCGGCCGGTGGTGGTGGAGCCGCCGGTGGCGATTTCCCTGCCGGCGGAGAACTTTGTGTTCCCGCTCGGCGCGGTGCGCGAGGTGAGCCTGCAGGTGCGGGCGCTGGTGGCGAAGCAGGCGGGCGAGGTGCGGTTCGAGACGCCGGCGGGATGGAAAGTGTCGCCGGCCGCGGCTCCGTTCGATCTGAAGGACGCGGGCGAGGCGCAGGAGATCCGGTTCCGGCTGACGCCTCCGGCGGGTGAATCGAGGGGCGCTTTTAAAGCCACGGCGAATGCGGGCGGGGTGGAAGTGGCAACCGATGTGGATGTGATCGCGTATTCGCATATTCCCGTGCAGACGGTGCTGCTGCCGGCGGAAGGAAAGATCGCGGCGGTGCCGCTGCGGACGCTGGCGAGGCGCGTGGGCTATGTGATGGGCGCGACGGACAAGGAACCGGAAGCGCTGCGGCAGATGGGCGTGCAGGTGGATCTGCTGACCGAGAAGGATCTGAGTTCGGGGAATCTGAGTGTCTACGACGCGATTGTGACCGGCATCCGCGCCTATGCGCTGCGCGCGGATCTGCGGGCGAGCCAGCCGAAACTGCTCGAATACGTGCAGAACGGCGGGACCCTGGTGGTGCAGTACAACAACAACGCGGACCGGCGCGGCAGCCCCGCGATCGCGGAGGCGCTGGATCATCTGGGGCCATATCCGTTCCAGATTGCGGGGAACGAGGCGCGCGTGACGCAGGAAGACGCGCCGGTGAGGGCGCTGCTGCCGGATTCGCCGCTGCTGAACACGCCGAACAAGATCACGGCGGCGGACTGGGACGGATGGGTGCAGGAGCGCGGTTTGTATTTCGCGCTGAAGCCCGATCCGCATTACCAGATGCCGTTTGAGACGCACGACAAGGGCGAGAAGGAGCTGACCGGCGCGCTGCTCTATACGCGCTACGGCAAGGGCGCGTACATCTTCACCGCGTTTTCGTGGTTCCGCGAATTGCCGGCGGGGGTGCCGGGCGCGTACCGCATTTTCGCGAATCTGATCAGCGCGGGAAAAGCGGCGAAGTAGCGGGCGATGGCGCGGCCTGTCGCACTGGTGACCGGAGCTTCAAGCGGCCTCGGCGAGACGTTTGCGCGGGCGCTCGCGAAGCGCGGATTCGATCTGATCCTGGTGGCGCGGCGCGAAGAGAAACTGCGGGCGCTGGCGGCGGCGTTGCCGGTGGATTCAGAAATCATCGTGGCGGATCTGGCTACCGATGAAGGCGTGGCGGCGGCGGAACGCGCGATTGTTGCCTGCGACAGGCTGGAAGTGCTGGTGAATAACGCCGGGTTCGGGACCGTCGGCAGGTTCTGGATCGCGGAGGAAGCGGGGCAGGAAGCGATGCATCGCGTGCATGTGCTCGCAACCGTGAAGCTGACGCACGCGGCGCTGCGAGGGATGGTGGCGCGCGGCAAAGGCGGGGTGATCAATGTGTCGTCCGTGGCGGCATTCGGGCAGAACCAGGGGAATGTGAGTTACTGCGCCACGAAGGCGTGGATGAATTCGTTCACGCTGGGGCTCGATGCGGAGCTGAAGGGTGTGGGGTCGAAGGTGCGGGTGCAGGCGCTCTGTCCGGGATTCACCGAAACGGATTTCCACGGGACGCTGTTTCACACGTCGGCCAGCGCTGGGCGAGCGGGCGTGGCGCCGTTTCTCTGGCTGAAGGCGAATGACGTGGTGGAGGCTTCGCTCGGGGCTCTCGAGAACGGACGCGGGCCGATCGTGGTGCCGGACTGGAAGTACAAGATCGCGGTGCTGGCGCTGAAGCTGTTGCCGGGCGCGCTGACGCGCGGCGTCCGGCCGGGAAACGACAAACGGGTATGACGGTCGAGTGCGTGCCCAATTTCTCGGAAGGGCGCGATCCGGTGGTGGTGTCGGCAATCGGCGAGGCGGTGCGCAGCGTGGCCGGCGCGCAGTTGCTCGATACGACTTCGGATCCGGATCATAACCGTTCGGTGCTGACTTTCATCGGATCTCCGGAGGCCGCGGGGGAGGCTGCGTTCCGCGCGGTGCGGACGGCGGCGGAGCGGATCGATCTGCGCAGGCACGCGGGCGTGCATCCACGGCTGGGCGCGGCGGATGTGGTTCCGTTTGTGCCTCCGGGATGCGCGGATCTGGCGCATGCGCTGGGCGAGCGCATCTGGGCGGAACTGCGGATTCCGGTTTACTTTTACGAAGCAGCGGCGCGGCGCGCGGAATGCGCGCGGCTTGAAAATGTGCGGCGGATGGTCCCCGAGGGATTGAAGCCGGATGTGGGCGAGGGGCGGCATCCGTCGGCCGGGGTTTGCGTGGTGGGGGCGCGCAAGTTTCTGGTGGCGTGGAACATCAATCTGCGCTCGAGGGATCTCGGCGCGGCGAAAGCGATGGCGCGGGAGATTCGCGAATCGTCGGGGGGATTGGCGGCGGTGAAGGCGATCGGGTTGCCGCTTGAGTCACGCGGCGAGGTGCAGGTGTCGATCAACCTGGTCGATTTCGAGAAGACGCCGTTGTGGGTGGTGTTCGACGCGGTGGCGCGGCGCTGCGCGGAGCGGCGCCTCGAGATCGCGGGCAGCGAACTGATCGGCATGATTCCCGAAGCGGCGCTCGAAGGCTCGCGCGGGCACGATCTGCAGTGGCTGAATCTGCGGCCGGAACTCGTTTTACCGTCATTGAATTGAAACAGGTTGCTTCAGACAAACGTGGTACGCTGGCGGGCATGTTTTCCGTGACCCGTCGTGAGTTACTGCAGGCTATGGCAGCCGCAGTCGCGGCCAGCAGGTTGAAGGCCGCGGGTTCGGTCAGCGTCGGCATGATTCCCGACGCTGGTGCTACGCAGGTTGCAATCGATCAGAAGGCTCCGTTGCGGGATTATCTGGCGAAGGCGCTGGGGCAGGATGTGAAGCTGATCATCCCCACGAATTACAACGCCACCGTGGAAGCGCTGGGCAATGGATCGCTCGATTTCGCGTATCTCGGGGCGCTGACGTATGTGAAGGCGCATGCGTCGTATGGCGTGCTTCCGCTCGTGCAGCGCCAGGACGACAGGAATTTTCATTCGCTGTTCATCACCACCTCCCCTGCCATTCAGAAACCGGCGGATTGCAAGGGCAAGCGCTTTGCTTTCGGAGATATCAATTCCACCAGCGGCCATCTGATTCCTTACGCGGAACTGAAGAAGGCCGGCGTGGATGTGGATCACAATCTGCAGTTCCGGTATACGGGGAGTCATCCGGCGACCGCGAAGGCGGTGGAAGCGGGCGCGGTGGATGCGGGCGCCCTCGATGAGACGGTCTTCCGGGCCATGGTGGCGGAGAAGCAGATTGACGGCAGCAAGGTTCGGGTCTTCTACACTTCGCCGCCGTTTGTCGATTATGTCTGGGTGGCGCGGAAGGACATCGATGCCGGCCGCCGCGAGAAGTTCGTCACCGCATTCACCAGTCTGAAAGAAGGCAGGGATGACGTGGTGCTCGGGATTCTGCGGGGAAAGAATTTCGTTCGCGCCGACGATGCGGAGTACGCCGATATTACCCGCATCGCGCGCGAACTGAAGATGCTATGACGCGTGCTTGAAATCAGCGGACTCTCGGTCCGGTACGGACCGGAACACAGGGTTCTCGAGGATCTCTCGCTCTCGGTACGTCCGGGTGAGCGTGTGGCTGTGCTCGGGCCGAGCGGCACGGGCAAGACGACTCTCTTTCGCGTCATCAACGGATTTGTAAGACCGGCGGCGGGGATGGTGCGCGTGGCAGGGGAAGATGTGTCCCGGCTGCGCGGCCGGGCTTTGCGCCACCTGAGAAGCCGCGTGGCCGTGGTTTCGCAGCGCCACGATCTGGTGGATGAGCTGAGCGTGCTGCAGAATGTGATGGCCGGCGCGCTGGGGCGATGGTCCTCGTGGCGGGCGCTGCGTTTTCTCCTGCGGCCTTCGGCGGCGGAAGTGGAAGAAGCGCGGGCCGCGCTGGCGCGCGTGGGGCTCGCTCACAAGCTGCATGCACGCACCGCGGGGCTTTCGGGCGGGGAGCATCAGCGCGTGGCGATTGCGCGGGCGCTGGTGCAGCGGCCGGTGCTGCTGCTGGCGGATGAACCGGTGGCGTCGCTCGATCCCGAGCGCAGCGACCAGATCCTCGATCTGCTCACGGGCCTCGCCCGGGAGAGCAACGTGACACTGCTCTGTTCGCTGCACCAGACGGAGCTGGCGCATCGCCACTTCGGGCGCATTGTGGAACTGCGCGAAGGGCGCATCGCGATGGACAGTTCCGACCCCGCCTTCCTGCAGGAAGGGATCTGATGAACATCCTCGGCCAGTTCTTTCCGCCGTACTTCTCGCTGCATTACCTGGGCGCGATGATGACGCCGATCGGCGAGACGCTGGAGATGGCGGCGGGAGGGATTTTCATCGCGATCCTGGCGGGGCTGATGGCGGGCACGTGGGCCGGCGCGGGATTGCCCGGAGGGCGGATAATTTACCGGCTGCTCGCGGCCTTCCGCTCGATACCCGATCTCACGATGGCAATTTTCTGCGTCGTGATGGTGGGAATCGGGCCGGCGGCGGGCACGCTGGCGCTGGCGATCTTCTACAGCGCCGCGATGGGAAAGATCTTCGCCGATCTCTTCCTCGCGGCGCCGAAAGAGCCGGTGGACGCGCTGCGCGCCACGGGTGCGGCGCGATTGTCGGTGGCGATGTTCGGATTGCTGCCGCTGCGTTCGAAGGACGTGCTGAGTTACGGGTTCTACGAATTCGAGAGCGCGCTGCGGGCTTCGGTGATTGTGGGCGCGGTGGGCGGCGGAGGAATCGGCACGGAACTGGTGGGAACGCTGAACGCGCTCGATTACCGGCGCACGACGACTCTCATTCTGCTGCTGATTGTGCTGGTGGCGCTGGTCGACCAGGCTGCGGGTTTATTGAAGCGGCGGCCCCTCGCGGTGATGGTGCTGCTCCCGATCGGAGCGGCGGCGTTCTGGATGAACCGGCCGGCGATGCTGGCAATGTCCCATGCGTTCGGGACCTTCGCGCGCATGCTGCCTCCGGAGCTGCCATCGGACGCAATCGGGCAGCTGCCGCGGTTGTTCGGGGAAACGCTGGAGATCGCGCTGGGCGGGACTTTGATCGGCATGACCGCGGCCGTGCCTTTGGGGCTGCTCGCCGCGCGCAATCTGGCGCCGGCCTGGATTTCGCTGCCCGTACGGCGATTTCTCGAAGCGCTGCGCGCGATTCCGGAAGTCGTATGGGGCCTCGTCCTGGTGACGACGATCGGGATCGGGCCGAAAGCCGGGGTTCTGGCGCTGGCGTTCCACGCGACCGGCGCACTGGGAAGGTTGTACGCGGAGTCGTTCGAGAACATTCCGGCGGCTCCGGTGCGGGCGCTCGAAGCCACGGGCGCGCCACGCGTGGCGGTCGCTGCCATGGGCTTTCTGCCGCTGGCCCTCGGTCCGCTTGCGGTGCACACGCTGTTTCGCTTCGAGTGGAACGTGCGGGCGGCGACGATTGTGGGGGTGATCGGGGCAGGCGGGATCGGGCAGGCGTTGTATAACGCGCAACAGCTGTTCTTTTACCGGCAGATGATGGCATACGTTTTGCTCACCTGGATGCTGGTAACGATCGTGGACCTTGCCAGCGGCACGCTGCGGCGGCGCATGAAGGTGATGGAGGTGTTTGCGTGAAGATCGTGGTGACGCAGCCGGTTCATCCGGAGATCCTCGATCTGCTGGCAGGCCACGGCGAAGTGACGATCGGTGCGATGGAGAATGCCTTCGACGCCGAGGCGCTGATGGTCTTCATGCCGGATCTGATCGACGAGGATTTTCTGGCGATGCGCCCGCGACTGAAGGTGGTGTCCGCGGCGCTGAAGGGCTTCGACAATTTCGATGTGGAGGCGTGCACACGCCGGGGCGTCTGGTTCACGATCGTTCCGGATTTGCTGACGGAGCCGACGGCGGAACTGGCTCTGGCCCTGATGCTGGGCCTTGCGCGGAACGTGGCGGCGGGCGATGCGCTGATTCGCAGCGGAGGGTTCGAGGGATGGCGGCCGGTCTTGTATGGGACCGGTCTCACGGGTTCGACGGTGGGAATCATCGGCTACGGGAAGGTGGGGAAGGCGCTGGAGCGCATGCTTGGAGGGTTTGGGTGCCATGTGCTGCACCATGACGTCGATTCGGGCGTGCCGCTCGGCGAACTGCTGGCCGCGAGCGATTTCGTACTTCCCCTGTTGCCCCTGACTCCGGAAACACTGCACCTGCTTGATCGCGTGACGATCGCAGAGATGAAGCCGGGCGCGTTTCTGATCAATGTGAGCCGTGGATCGGTGGTGGACGAGGCGGCGGTCGCGGATGCGCTGGTTGCCGGCCATCTGGCGGGCTATGCGGCGGACGTGTTCGAGATGGAGGATTGGGCGCGGGCGGATCGTCCGCGGGAGATTTCGCCGCGTTTGCTGCGGCTGACGGACAAGACGCTGTTTACGCCGCATCTCGGGTCGGCGGTGGCGAAGGTGCGGCTCGAGATCGAGCGGACGGCGGCGTTTAGCATCATCGATGTGCTGAGCGGGCAGAAGCCTCGAAACGCGGTCAATCAGATAGACTGAAATCAGTGCTGGTTTCGATTACGCCACAGGCGCCGCAGCGGCCGAAATGGCTGCGCGCAGCGGCTCCGGTGGGAGACAATTACCGCGAACTCAAAGACCTGATCACGGACCTGAAGCTGCATACGGTCTGCGAAAGCGCCGCCTGCCCGAACGTGGGCGAGTGCTGGAATCACCGGACGGCGACGTTCATGATTCTGGGCAACGTGTGCACCAGGCGCTGCGGATTCTGCGCGGTGCAGAAGGGCGGCCCGCTGCCGGTCGATTACGACGAGCCGCGGCGCGTGGCGGAAGCGGTGGCTCTGATGGGGCTGCGCTACGCGGTGGTGACGAGCGTCAATCGGGATGACCGGAAGGATGGCGGCGCGGAACTGTTCAAGCTGACGATCGAAGCCATCCGCGAGCGCGTGCCGTTTTGCAAAGTGGAAGTGCTGGTGCCGGATTTTCAGGGCTCGCACGACGCGATGAAGATGGTGATGGACGCGCGGCCCGATGTGCTGAACCACAACACGGAGACGGTGCCGCGGTTGTATCGCCAGGTGCGGCTGGGCGCGCGCTATGAGCGGTCGCTCGAGATGCTGCGCTATGCGAAAGAGCTGGGGCCCGGGACGCCGGTGAAATCCGGGCTGATGCTGGGGCTCGGCGAGACGACGGAGGAAGTGCTTGCCGTGATGCGGGATCTGGTGGCGCATCGCGTGGATATTCTGACGCTCGGCCAGTACTTGCGGCCTTCGCCGAAACATCTGCCGATTGTGCGCTACGTGCCGCCGGCGGAGTTCGATGAACTGCGGCGCGCGGGCATGGCGATGGGCTTTTCGCATGTGGAAGCCGGACCGCTGGTGCGGAGCTCGTACCATGCCAATGATTCGCATACGGCGGCGTCAGGGCATCCTGATCTGCCACCAGCGTTTCAATATACACTGTCTTGAAGGTGACAGCCCAGGACGATGCCCGCGAAAATAGAATCGTTGATCTGTTCAACCTGGAACGTCCTCCGAACCGCTCCAGACACGGCACGGACGCCATTCTTACATCGACGGCCACACGCTGGAATTTGAACTCAAGTCTGTCACGACCAAAAGCGGATCCATCAGCACCGTGCGGGATTTTGGCCCCGACCACATAGCGAAGTGGAAGAACAAGCATTGGCTGATTGCCGTCTACCGCGATAACGCCCTGCACCACTGCAAATACGGGAGCCCGGCATCGATGGCGCCCTGGATCGAAAAGCAGTGGCAGTACATTGCGGCCGACTTCGAACTCGCCAGATATGTCCCGGAACTCATCAACGAGCAGGTCATGTATGCGATTGTCGGGCGGAAAGACGTCTATACCCGGGAGGACGCCCGGCGGCTCCACAAGGCGCAGTATTCGGCAAAGCGATATCGGGAGTTGATGGATGTCAAGGAAGTTGGCCGTCGCGGAGAAGAGAAGCCCGTGGGCTACAGCCCCGCTCAAATGCTCATCATCCTCAGGGATCGCGCACGGTACGTTATCGAGCGCGGGTCAACGTTAAACAATCCTCATATTCCAGCGGCATACTTCGCCAATTGGGAACAGATCACGCGCGACCATGCGCTCCGCCTGCGAGAGCTGGTACGTCAGTGGCTGGCCGCTGCACAGCCCCAAGCGAACGTGCCACTGCCAGCGCAACGTGATATCCCATAGGCGGCGCGACTGAGTTTCCGATCAGACCCAGCGCCTGGTAGACGGGCGGCTTGATCGGCCAGTCTTCGGGGAAACCCTGCAGGACCATGCAATCGGGAATTGAGAGGCGGTAGTGCCCACCCGCGGCGGGGAACATCGCGGCGGCTTCGCGCGTTTCTCCCACGCCGTTCGGCCAAATCCTCAGAGCGCTCCACTGTTTTTTCGCCGTCACCGAATTCAGGACGCTCGTTGTGTGGCGTGGGCCAGTCAGCCCGCTTCGAATTGTCGGCGCCAGACTGTCATATCCAATGTCGGGAAGCCCCAGCGCCTCTCGCGCCCCCATTGTTCTCAGTAACTCCGGCACCTCTCTGGTTCCCGCCAGGAGTCCACCTGCGATGTCCCTGTCAAAGGTATGTGTCCCCTGCGGCCGAGCAAAGCGCTGTGCGTCTGCCTTCCTTTGGAAGCCAATCAAGAAGACGCGCTTCCGGCGTTGTGGCACACCGAAGGAGGCTGCTTCGAGGGTGAACATCTCGATCTGGTACTTACGACTCAGCGGCTTGAAGATCGTGTCGCTGATATACCTCCTGAATCGTGTCGTCGCCAGGCCAGTGACATTTTCCGCGACGAAGGCACGCGGTTCCACCTCCAGAACGGCTCGCACGAGCTCCGGAAACATGTCCCGGATATCCTGTGCGCCAGATCGATAGCCAGCGTGGCTGAAGGGCTGACACGGTGGACCGCCATGAAGAACGTCTACTTCGCCTCGATATTTTTGCCACGAGACCTGGCAGACGTCGCCGCTCTCTCCGCTGAATACCTTCCAGTTCGGCCTGGCTGATCGAAGCGTCGCGCCTGCAATTTCCAGAATGTCGTAGCTGGCGACGTGGTCGAAACCAGAACGATCAAATCCGATGTCCAGGCCACCGCCGCCCGAGAACAGACTCAGGGAGCGAAGGCCGTTTGGCAGCATCTGCGGCATGAGTGAGTCGATATTCAGGCGCGGGTTCGGAATCGGATGGGCTACGTCGGCATAATGCCCACGCATCGCCTTTGATTTCTCCGCCTGTGACCGGAGCGTATTGAGGCGGAAGCGATCTCGCTCCGCTTCGGTTAACTCCCAGCCGCGATACCAGGGAGAGTCAGTGCCCTTAAGCTGATACGGTTTCGCTGAAGTTTCGCCCATGCCCTAGTCAATCTTAATCTGTTCGCGGCTTGAATAGAAGCGGAACTCATCATCACCGGTATCCGCGCGATGCCTCTTCTCGCAAAGGACCCGAATCGACGTGGGCGGAGGACACTATGGCATAAGGGCTCGGAATAATGAAATTGATGCGAGTTTGGGTGTGTCCGTGACAAAGTCCGGCCTGCGATCATAGAGGGATGCTCCGGGCTTTCGTCGCACTCTTGTTCGCGGCCACAGCCGCGTTCTCTCAACCTGTTCCGCTGACGCCCTCGCCGGCCGGAATCGAGAGACGATTCGCGGAACTGAAGAAGAACCCGCTCGAGCTCTACGCCTTCCTGTACCGGATGCCGAAAGGCGGCGACCTGCACAACCATCTTTCCGGCGCGATTTACGCGGAGACGTTTCTGAAAGCCGCGGCGGAGCAGCATCTGTGCATCGACAAAGCGCAGCTCAAAATCGTGGCCCCGCCGTGCGGCGGGAACAAGGTGGACGCGGCGCAGACCGAAACCGACAACAATCTGCGCAACGCCATGATCGACAGCCTCTCCATGCGCAATTTCGTTCCCGGGAAGGAATCCGGGCACGATCATTTCTTTGCCGCGTTCGGCAAGTTCGGGCCGGTGGACCCCGGCGATTACGTGGCTGAAGTGGTGCAGCGGGCGGCGGATCAGAACGAATCGTATCTCGAGCTGATGGTGCTTTCAGGCAGCGGGGCCATTTCCGAGCTGGGCACGAAGGCGGGCCTCGACGACGATTTCGACGTGACGCGCCAGAAGCTGGAAGCGGGCGGCCTTTCGAAACTGGTGGAAGCGGCGCGCTCGCGCGTGGACGCCCTCGAGGCGGCGCGCCGGAAGACGCTGGGCTGCCTCGCCATGTCGAATACGCCGGCCTGCAGGGTCACGGTGCATTACGTTTACCAGGTGCTCAGAGAGTCGCCGAAGGAGCAGGTTTTTGCGCAGGTGATTGCGGGGTTCGCGATTGCGACGGCGGATCCGCGCGTGGCGGGCGTGAACTTCGTGCAGGCGGAGGACGGCGTCACGTCGATGAAGGATTATCACCTGCAGATGAAGATGGTCGACTACGCGAAGCGCGTGTATCCGGCGGTGCATGTGGCGCTGCATGCGGGTGAGCTGGCGCCGGGGCTGGTGCCTCCGGACGGGCTGAAGTTTCATATCCGGGAGGCGGTGGAGCTGGGGCATGCGGAACGCATCGGGCACGGGGTCGACATCATGTATGAGGACGACCCGGCGGGCCTGATGAAGGAGATGCGGGACAAGCATGTGCTCGTCGAGATCAATCTGACGAGCAACGACGGAATTCTGGGGATCAGGGGCGATCAGCATTCTTTTCCGCTCTATCGCAAAGCGGGCGTGGCTGTGGCGCTTTCGACTGACGACGAGGGCGTTTCGCGCGGCCAGCTCACGAATGAATACCAGCGCGCGGTGCTGAGTTACGGGCTTACTTACGCCGATCTGAAAGAGATGGCGCGGAACAGCATCGAGTATTCGTTCGCTCCCGGCGCGAGCTACTGGACGAAGGGAAGCTACTCCGCTCCGGTTTCGGCCTGCGCCGGCGGGAAACAGACGCCGCTGTGCGTCGACTTTCTGCGCAACAACGAAAAAGCGCGGCTCGAGAGCGATCTCGAGGATCGTTTCGCCGAGTTCGAACGTACTATCCGGTAGGGGGACCGACTGATGATACGGCGATGGGTGATTCACTGGCTGCTGAGCGCGGTCGGGCTGCTCATCGTGGCGAATATTCTTCCCGGCATCGAGGTGGAGAACTTCGGCTCGGCGCTGATTGCGGCCTTTGTGATCGGGTTTGTGGGCGCGACGGTGGGGATTTTCCTGAAGATCGTTCTGCTGCCGTTCATCTTCCTGACGCTCGGGATTCTGTACTTCGTGATCAACGGGCTGATGCTGATGCTGGCTTCGGCGATGGTGCCCGGGTTCCGGGTGTCGGGGCTGATGACGGCGGTCGTCGGGAGTGTGCTGCTGACGATCATCGATTTCCTGCTGTACCGCCTGGTCTGATGAGCATCGAAGTCGCTACATCGTGGTCCGATCTGCACGAGAAGATCTTCGCGGATTCGTGGGATGCGACGATCCAGCGGCACCGCTCGCGCCATGCCTTCCGCGGCGCGACGGATGCGAGTCACCGGCTGGTGACCGGGCTGATGCGGCTGGGCGGTCCGTATCTGCGGCTTGAGCCGCATCTGCTGCGGAATTTCAAGAAGTATGCGCACCGGTCGGTGGTCGAGCAGGATTCGCTGTGGCACTGGCTTTCGGTCGCGCAGCATCACGGGCTGCCCACGCGGCTGCTGGACTGGACTTACTCGCCGATGGTGGCGCTGCATTTTGCCACGTGGGAGATGGACAGGCAGGACGTGGACGGGGCGGTGTGGAAAGTGGATTACTCGAAAGCGCACCAGCTGCTGCCGCGGCGCGTGCGCGAGGTGCTTGAGCGCGAAGGCGCGCAGATCTTCACGGTGGAGATGCTTTCCGAGAACTTCGCTTCTCTGCGCGATCTGGACGGGCTGTCGAGCCCGGGCGGGGCGGATTTTGTGATGTTCTTCGAGCCGCCTTCGCTCGACGACCGGATTGTGAACCAGTTCGCGTATTTTTCGGTGCTCTCGCGGGCGGATCTGACGATGGATGACTGGCTCGCGGCGCATCCGGGGCTCTGGAAGAAGATCGTGATTCCGAAAGAGCTGAAGTGGGAAGTGCGGGACAAGCTGGATGAATCGAACATCACTGAGCGGGTGCTGTTCCCGGGGCTCGATGGGTTGTCGCAGTGGCTGAAGCGGCACTACACGCCGCGGATGTGAGGTGCACCGTGCCCCCGCGTGGTCTCACATCGTTTCTTGCTGCTACGTGCCTCGCGATGGCGATGACGGGCTGTTCACTTCCGGGTTCGGCTCGTACACGGAAGCCGCCGAAAGGCCACTACAGCGCAGCATGGCTGTCCGGCAGCAGGCTCGTCGTATTCCCATTCGATGGGTCTGCGACTACAATCGATCTTCCGGGCGCGATCAGTTACTACACTTTGACCACGGACGGCCAGGCTGTCTGTGGATTTGCGGGGGCCCTGGCGGAAGGAGGGTCGCGGCTCGCGTGCATGGATCTCGAATCCCGAAGCATCGCGTACTTCCCGAACCCCGTGGCCTAGCCTTTGTGGGCGGCCCGTCATTTGACCCAAAGCGCGTAACGGCTCTCGTCCCCGGTATCCGGGCAAGCGGTCCAATCAAAGAGTGCGGCCTGTTCGTTGTGGATGTCCACGGTAACGCTGAGAAGGCCGCCGACAACCTCGAAGCAGGCTGCGACTATGTTTCTTCGTGGCACGACCTGAGCTTCTCGCCGGACGGTCTGCGCGCCGTTGGCATTGCCAGCAGAGGCCAACTCGGGCGGATCGATCTGGAGAGGCATCGAGTCGAAGTGCTCTGGAAGGGAAGTGCTGCGGCCTGGTCGCCTGATGGCAGATGGGTCGCAATGCTCACGTTCGACTTACCGGTCCAGCTCCTTTTGCTGGATGCCCGTGACCTATCAGTCCGGCGGAATCTTGGGAAAGCGGAGTCCTCCAGAGTTCAGTGGTCACCGGACTCGAAGTATCTGCTTCTGTGGCGGGCGGGCTTCTGTGGTCTCTCGAGCGGATATTTCGGCACGCTTCAGGCTCTGGATGTTGAATCCGGAGAAAGGCTGCCGATCGAGAGTTCGAGGTGCAGGGTCAACGGGATGGCTACAGGATGGGTGGGCGGCGTTTCCGGTTCCGAGTCCGGGACTGCCAGGGCGTTTCACCATCGTTGAGCGCTGTCTTCGAGAGATAATGGCCTTGGTGTCGACAATGCAAACCACGCGACTTTCGACAAAGGGCCAGATCGTCCTGCCCCGCAGTATCCGGGCTTCGCGCGCGTGGGGCCCTGGCACTGAATTCTCCATCGAGGAAACGAAAGACGGGATTCTGCTCCGGCCTGCGAGCCTCTTCCCTCGGACCTGCCTCGATCAGGTTGCCGGCTGCCTGCGTTCGCGGCGCCGGAAGGCGACCATTGCGGAAATGGATCGCTCCATTCTCCGCGAGGTAACGCGACTGTACAACAGCGGTCGGCATTAACCACCGGTACCGGTCTGGGCATGCGGCTTCAGCCGCGTTGGGATCGTTTGAACGCGGTTGAAGCCGCATCCCCAACGTGGTGTTACACTTTGCATTCGAAAGGACACCCCATGCGATTACTTACATTTGCGCTGCTGGCTGCGCCGCTTTTCGCGCAGCAGACGCAGCAGGCTCCGAAGATCCCCGTCGACATCAATTACGACTTCTTCAAGCTGCCTGGCGATATGAACCTGGGCGAGGTTCTGGGCGTGGCGGTGAATTCGAAGGGCCACGTGGTGCTGGTGAATCACCAGGGAAGCGCGGGCGTGGGTCCGCTGTACGGGAATTCGAGCACGCAGCTGCTGGAATTCGACGAACAGGGCAAGTTCGTGCGCGAGATCGGC
>Ga0187771_10001508_pt1 | contig 15594 bp, 12 predicted proteins | sample 0116_SJ02_MP15_1_FD_133139 | JGI IMG/M metagenome (GOLD analysis project Ga0187771, IMG submission 133139) | Tropical peat soil microbial communities from peatlands in Department of Meta, Colombia - 0116_SJ02_MP15_10_MG | ecosystem: Environmental > Terrestrial > Soil > Wetlands > Peat | place...
ATTTCCAGCCGACGCCATGGTAATTGTTCCATGCTCCATGAAAACCCTCTCGGCTGTTGTCGCCGGGTACTCCTCAAACCTCCTGGAGAGGGCGGCCGACGTTACACTTAAGGAGAGGCGTCCCCTGATTCTTGTAACGAGGGAAACTCCTTTGAGCCGTGTCCATCTAAAAAATATGCTGACTGCCCACCAGGCGGGCGCCACCATCATGCCGGCCTCACCGGGGTTTTATCACCACCCGCAGTCCATAGATGATCTTGCCGCATTTATCGTGGGCAGAATCCTGGATCATTTAAAGATCGAGCATTCTGTTTCCCCAAGGTGGGGGAGTCCTGATGGATAAAAGACCGTCTATCATAGGGAAGATGTTCGACGGAATAGCGCCCACCTATGATCGACTTAACACCATCCTCTCCTTTTCCATTGACAAGGCCTGGAGGAGGGCGGCTGTAAAGGCCCTTGAGATACACGCGGGGGATACAATCCTGGATATAGCCACCGGTACGGGTGACCTGGCGCTTCTCGCCGCTCGCCGCGGGGGACGGGTCATAGGCATCGATCTCTCCCGGCAGATGCTTTCGCTTGCCGTTTTCAAGGCGCGGAAACATTGTCTCGGCGCACAGTACATAGTTGTTCAGGGCGATGCCCTCTCTCTCCCCTTTCGCGATAAAGCCTTCAACAGCGCCATGGTGGCTTTCGGAATCAGAAACGTGGATAATATGGAAACCCTTTTTGACGAGGTATACCGTGTCCTGAATCCGCATGGCCGTTTTTTCGTACTTGAATTTTCCTTGCCGGGAAATTTGTTATTCAGACGGATTTACATGGTATACCTCAAATATGTCCTGCCGGTCATCGGCGGTTTTATTTCCGGGGATCATGATACATACCGGTATTTGCGGGATTCAGTGATAGGGTTTCCTGCTCCGACGGTATTGGTGGGGATGATGGAAGGACGGGGGTTCCGGGTTGTCCGATCAAGACCACTTGTTGGGGGCATAGCGTATCTCTATCTGCTGGAAAAACAGAAATGAGCTATAAGAACTTAAGAGAATTTATCAACAGGCTTGAGGCGGAAGGTGAGCTTCTTAGGGTCCCTACAAAGGTATCGCCGGTATTGGAAATTACCGAGATCACCGACCGCATGTCCAAGAGCCCTGGAGGCGGGAAGGCGCTCTTATTTGAAAACGTGGAAGGTTCAGCATTCCCCGTCCTCACGAATGCCTTCGGGAGTACGCGCAGATTATCCCTCGCCCTGGGTGCCGCCCCGGATGTCCTGGCAGGCAGGCTCAAGGAAATACTTGAGCAAGCTCCACCCGGTTCGATCGGAGAAAAACTGGGCTTCATACCCAAGGCATTTGAATGGGCGAAATTCTCCCCCCGGACAAAACGCATGAAGACACCCCTATGCCAGGAGGTCATCCGCAGAGGAGATGAAGCGGACTTGACAAAACTCCCCATCCTCCATTGCTGGCCCAAGGACGGCGGGAGGTTTGTGACTTTGCCTATAGTCTTTACCAGGGGCCTTACAGACAAGAAGAGAAATGCGGGTATGTACAGGATGCAGGTCTATGACGGGAAAACCACTGGCATGCACTGGCACATCCACAAGGACGGCGCCCACCACTATCACGAATACAAGAAGGCAGGCAGACGCATGGAAGCGGCCGTCGCCATTGGATGCGACCCAGCAGTAACCTATGCGGCAACAGCCCCCATGCCCAGGGGAGTGGATGAGATGATCCTCGCCGGTTTTATCCGCCGGAAACCCGTTGTGATGGTAAAGGGCGTCACCGTAAATATCGAAGTTCCTGCCGAGGCGGAGTTCGTCCTGGAAGGCTATGTCGATCCTGAAGAAGCCAGGACAGAGGGACCCTTCGGCGATCACACCGGTTATTACTCACTGGAAGATGCTTACCCGGTCTTCCATGTCACAGCCATTACCCACAGGAGAAACGCGATCTACAGCGCCACCGTGGTAGGCCGCCCCCCGATGGAGGACTGCTATCTCGCTCTGGCCACAGAACGGATATTCCTCCCACTGGTCCAGGCCGTCATGCCGGAGATAAAGGACTACTGGCTTCCCTGGGAAGGGGTCTTCCATAATATAGCAGTTGTGGCTATAGAGAAGGAGTTTCCCAGACATGCATCCAAGGTTATCAGCGGCCTGTGGGGGACGGGTCAGATGAGTTTTGCCAAGGCTATAGTAATTGTTGACGACAGCAGCCTATTATCAAACGGAGGGAAGCTCCTTAAACATATCCTGGACACAGTTGATCTCAGCACGGATATAACTATAACTGAGGGCATCCTTGACGTCCTTGACCACTCCGCGCCCCAGCCGTTCTACGGATCGAAGTTCGGGATCGATGCTACGGCGCGCATAGCCGGTGAAAGACCTCGCATTGCTGAAAAACTCGGTGGCACATTGAGCGATGCGGAGCTACTCAAATGCCTCCAAAAAAGCGAGCCAGGGTTCAGCGCACTGAGGAGAGTCTTTCAGAAATGTGTGACCCCTCTTTATCTGCTGTCTGTTGCCAAGGAAAAAGGGAAGAACTCACAATACTATATTGAGCGGATATCCGGGGAAGTGCACGCCTCAGGGATATTTGTCTTGTATGATGCTCACATAGATCTTACCGACGATTCCCTGGTGCTGTGGAAGGCCTTTAACAATGTCGATCCCTTACGGGATATCAGAATTACGGGCGAAGGGGTTATCATTGATGCCACCAGGAAGGGGCCGGCAGACGGACATACCCGCCCCTGGCCGGATGAAATTGAGATGACTGCCACAATCAAAGAGCGCGTAACTGATATACTCAGATCATATCCGGAATTTCCACATAACTAAGGAGCCGGGGAACCCCAAATCATTTCTCCAGGGCAATATCCAAGACTTCCAGCATTTCATCTACAAAGAAAAAATTTATTTCCTTTTGAACTTTCTGGGGAATATCTGCCAGATCCTTCCTGTTCCATTTGGGGAGGATTATCGTTTTAATGCCGGCGCGGTGGGCCGCTAAAACTTTTTCCTTAATTCCCCCAACGGGAAGCACAAGGCCCCGTAAAGTTATTTCTCCGGTCATGGCAAGGTCTTCCTTGACTTTCTTCCCGGTAATAAGCGACGCAAGGGCCGTCAGCATAGTGACGCCTGCCGAAGGTCCGTCCTTCGGAATAGCACCGGCCGGTATATGGATATGAATATCGTTCTCTTCGAAAAAATTTACGGAGATGCCCATGTAGCCTGCGTTAGCCCGGATAAAGCTCAGGGCGGCCATGGCCGATTCCTTCATGACTTCCCCGAGCTGCCCAGTCAACGTCAGACCTTTTTTCCCTTTCATGGCTGTAGCTTCGACAAAGAGGATATCACCTCCTGTCGGTGTCCAGGCGAGGCCTGTTGCGACGCCCGGTTTGGATGTCCTTGCACTGACTTCCGAGATAATACGGACAGGCCCCAGATACTTATGCAGATCCTTAACCTTGATTAAAGCATTTTTCAGCTCGCCCTCAGCGACCGCGCTCGCCACACCCCGGCATATGGTGCCTATCTCCCGTTCAAGATTCCTCAAACCCGCTTCCCTCGTATATCCTGAAATGATGTGGTTGATCGACGCTTTCGTAAAGGTTATCTGCTCCGGAGTAAGACCGTTGGCGGTTATCTGTCTGGGGATAAGATATCGCTCGGCAATCTTGACCTTTTCATCCTGCGTATAGCCGGGAAGTTCGATAACCTCCATTCTATCAAGCAAAGCGGCAGGGATCGTATCCAGGATGTTGGCGGTGGTAATGAACATGACGTGGGAAAGATCGAACGGCACATCCAGGTAATGATCCATAAAGGAATAATTCTGTTCAGGATCGAGTACCTCAAGGAGCGCCGAGGACGGATCACCCCGGAAATCACTGCCCACCTTGTCTATTTCATCCAGGACGAATACGGGATTCTTTGATTCCGCCCTTCTAATGCCCTGGATAATGCGGCCGGGAAGGGCCCCCACATATGTTCGGCGATGCCCGCGGATTTCCGCTTCGTCTCTCACGCCTCCCAAAGCAATACGAACAAACTTGCGGCCTAGGGCATGAGCTATTGAGAGGGCCAGAGAAGTCTTGCCTGTACCCGGAGGTCCGGCAAAGCAGAGGATCGGCCCTTTTGAATCCGGTTTCAGCTTCCGTACGGCAAGGTACTCCACGATGCGCTTTTTGGGTTTTTCAAGCCCGAAGTGGTCCTCATCCAAGGTTTTTCGTGCTTTCTTGATATCCATGTTATCTTCCGTACTTTCCATCCATGGGAGTGAAGTCATCCAATCCAGGTAGGTTGATGATACCGTGTATTCGGCTGAAGATGGGTGCATACGGGACAAACGCTCCAACTCACGGAGGGCTTCTTTTTTTGCTTCTTCCGGAAGATTTTTTTTCTCAATTTTCGCGCGGTACTCTTCGACTTCAACCTTGGTTTCATCCGTTTCGCCCAACTCCTGCTGTATCGCCTTGAGCTGCTGCCGGAGATAATATTCACGCTGACTTTTGTCTATATCTTCCTTTACCTGAGACTGTATTTTGCTGCCCAGTTCAAGAATTTCCACCTGATGATTTATAAGGCGCGTGACTTCTCTCAGACGTTGCTTGACATCGATTATTTCCAGGATGCCTTGTTTTTCTTGAGCCGTGGCATTTATTACGGATGCAATTACATCAGCCAGAACACCGGGAGAGGTGATGGACTTTGCCATGGTGCCGAACTCCTGAGGTAAAACCGGTGACAATTTGACCATCTTTTCAAACAGACCGGTAAGATTTGCCATGAGCGCCTCCACCTCAATATCCTTTTCCACCACATCTTCAACAACCTCCACTCGTGCCTGTGAATATGACTTACCCTCTACAAACTCCACAATTTTAAATCTGCTCACGCCCTGTACAAGAAGGCTTGCCCCGTTTTCGCCTACTTTTGCCATCCTTAGGATCACAACGATCGTCCCCATATCATAAAAATCCGCCTGTCTGTCTTTAGCGTCTGATGGCGGTTTCTTAGACATGACGAGCCCGATGATGCGATTTCCGGTCATTGCCTCATCGACAAGTGTTATAGCTTGTTCACCAACCACCTCGAGTGGAAACACCATATTCGGAAAGACTACGATGTTAAATAAAGGCATGATAGGCAAGATATCAGGTATATTAAGAGATTTTATCTCTTCAGGTGGTCTCTCTTCTGCCATATGAACCTCCAAAACAGATTTACTGATTGAACAATATGACCGAACTCAATTTAGAATGATTAGTCTTCCTGAATAGGTATTCTACGAACTTTATCCAAGGGCAGCTTGGCCATCCAGATTTGCAGAAGCCCATCCGTGTATGTTGCTTTAACTGAATCGGTATCAACCGGATAAGGAAGATGCAGTTTTCTTTCAAAATATCCGTATGTGATTTCAGCAAGGTGATACCTTGTATTTCCCGTAACCTGTTTCTCCCGCTTTCCATAAATCCTCAATGCCCTTTGATCAACTTCCAAGTACAGATCCTCTTTTTGAACACCCGCAATTTCGATCAGTATCATGATCTCTTTCGGAGATTCATAAATGTCAGCATGAGGCCTCCATACGTTTTGGAAAACGGTAAAGGTTGAGTTGATCAAACGGAACATCTCGTCGAAACTTCTTCGAAATTCGGAATCAAGCCCTCCGAGATCATCTGAAAATCTTATTTTTATCATTTTCGTCTCCTGAATATGACAGTAAGAAAGGATGACCACTATCTTTAAAAGCTAGCACTAATGAACATGTTTTGTAAAGAATTTCTGTTATGCAACCACAATTATCGTTTCCCTTCATTTTTACCCGGCAACGTGTTATATAATTTCATAATACAAAACATTTTTCTGAGGCCTGATATGCTACTTAAGCCCTGGACGATTATTTCAAGCCATATTGATAAATCCTATCGGGTATTCAACTTGCGGCATGATCTCGCTTGTTCGCCGCGCACGAACCAGACATATGACTTTTACGTTCTGGAGTCTCCACCCTGGGTAAATGTCATCCCACTGACACCAGAGAACGATGTCGTGCTGATTTGTCAATACCGTTTCGGCATTCGAGACATCACTCTTGAAATACCCGGCGGACTTGTTGAAGACGCCGACTCTCCCGAAGAGGCGGCCCGTCGTGAACTTTGGGAAGAAACAGGGTACCGTGAAGAGTCATTGATCCCGTTGGATTTTGTGCATCCCAATCCCGCTATTCAGAATAATCTTTGTTATACCTTTCTTGCGAAGAATGTATCTCATGTGGGGCACCGGAATCAGGATGAGCGTGAGGACATTGAAGTTGTTCTCCGGCCCCTTTCAGATATTCCCCGGCTTATAAAAGAGGGAATCATTACTCATGCCCTGGTTATTGCGGCATTTTACCGCTACTATATGGAGTATCTGCCGGAGATGAAATGAAAGAGAGAGAAGGAAGCACGGTCGAAGTTATCAGGAATCGCATCCGGGCGGCGCGCGGCGAAATCGAGCCTGAACTGATCTTGAAAGACGGCAGGATAATCAATGTGTTTTCTTGCGAATTCATAGAGGCGGATGTGGCCATCTATGACGGCGTCGTCGTTGGAATCGGAAAATACGAAGGAGCCAACACACTTGATGTAAATGAGCAGGACATCTGCCCTGGCTTCATCGATGGGCATTTCCATATTGAAAGTACCATGCTTTCACCCCCTGAACTTGCCAGGGCGGTCCTTCCCCATGGAACCACCGCAATTGTTGCAGATCCGCATGAGATTGCCAATGTGCTGGGAGGCAGAGGCATCCGGTACATCATGGAGAGCAGTAAAGATCTCCCTGTGGATTTCTATGTCATGCTGCCTTCATGTGTTCCCGCGACCCATCTGGAAACCTCCGGAGCCCGATTGTCCCGTGATGACCTGGTAACTTTTAAGGGCGAGCAGCGTGTTCTTGGCCTGGCGGAAATGATGAATTACCCCGGGGTTATAACAGGTGCAAACGATGTGCTGGAAAAGATTTCAGCCTTCTGCGATGCAGTTAAGGACGGTCATGCCCCCCTTCTTACCGGCAAAGATCTCAGTGCCTATATTACCGCCGGGCTGCGTTCTGATCATGAATGTACCGGGCTTTCGGAGGCCATGGAAAAGATGAGACTGGGTATGCATATCATGCTCAGGGAGGGAACCCAGGAAAAAAATTTGAAAGCCCTTCTGCCGCTTGTCTCACCGGCTACAGTAGGGCAATGCTCGATGGTTTCCGATGACCTCCATCCTCATGATCTCCTGCACAGGGGTCATTTGAACCATCTGGTTGACATGGCTATAAATTATGGCGTTGATCCCATCCTCGCCATTATGATGGTTACACTCAACACAGCCCGTTTCTACGGCTTGAAGGACCTCGGCGCCGTGGCTCCCGGCTATCAGGCAGATCTATTAATACTGTCATCTCTCCAACCGGTGAAGGTTAATACCGTAATAAAAAATGGACGCATTGTATGCAAGGGCGGACACTGCACCACTCCCGCACCGCAGCAATCACAGATGGATTATCTGGCAACCATGAACATCAGGCCTTACGGCCCGGATTCATTCGTCATACCCGAGAAGGGTGAGTTCATACGTGTAATCGGCATGATTAAGGACCAGATTATTACGAAGAGCACTGTGGTAAAGGCCCCTGTGAAAAACGGTGTCGTGGTATCAGATATCCAAAAGGATTTAATCAAAATTGTCGTTATTGAACGCCATCATAACACGGGAAACATTGGGCTCGGTATGGTTCATGGATTCGGTTTGAAGCAGGGCGCCCTTGCTTCATCTATCGCCCACGACTCCCATAACATCATATCCGTGGGATGCAGTGATCCGGATATATGCAAAGCGGTTAAGACCGTAGAAACCATGGGGGGAGGTCTTGCCGCCGTGAAGGATGGCGATGTTCTGGCAAGGCTCCCGCTTCCGATTGCCGGACTTATGTCTGAGTTGCCTCTCAAGCAGGTTGCCCATAACCGGACAGAAATGATACATGTCTCGAGATATTTAGGTTGTCATTTGAGAGAACCTTTTATGGCCCTTTCCTTCCTGGCATTGCCCGTCATCCCGGCGTTGAAAATTACAGACAAAGGACTGGTCGATGTAACACAATTTACGCATGTACCACTGTTTGTATGAGGATGCCCCCAACTGTACCGGAATTTGTCATGAGCCTGTCGTAGAATAACAGTCTTCCTTAGGTAGCATATACCTATCATTGTTCTTCTATTTTATCCTCATTGTCTTTTGCGATTAAGCACATTACTTAGTATTTGAGATTAATGGACATGAAACTGAATTTATATCAAACGTATTAAGGCAGGGGAGTATCATTTATTATAAAAGGACAGAGCTTAGAGTCTTAGTTATAATATGGAGGGGGATATGGAAATCGAAGGAAAACGAATTGTTTTGCTGGTGGAAGACCGTTACCAGGTTCTGGAACTGTGGTACCCGCTGATCAGGCTCCGGGAGGCCGGAGCCGTAGTGACCGTAGCGGGCCCGGAGGGCGGGAAGGTTTATAAAAGTGCAGAGGGCTATGAGATTACAGCCGATGTGTCTGTCGGCAGCATCAGGATCAAAGAGTATGACGCAATCATTGTCCCGGGCGGATATGCCCCTGATTTAATGCGGCGCAATCCCGCCATAGTCGGGCTCGTGAAGGAAGCATATAATCAAGGTAAAGTAGTCGCGGCTATTTGCCATGCCGGTTGGATACTGGCTTCGGCTGGTATCGTTCGAGGTAAACGGGTTACAAGCTTTTACAGCATAAAGGATGATATGATCAACGCTGGAGCAAACTGGCTGGATGAGCCCATCGTCTGTGACGGCCGGATCATAACCTCACGTAAACCCGAAGACCTGCCTTTCTTTTGTCGTGAGATTATCGCCGCACTCTCGAAATAAAGCCGGCAAATTTAAAGGTCGGCAAAATGGGTAAAGTGATGGTGTGGGCATATAAAAAAAGGAGGTTTCAAATGGCTGCCAATAAGCAAAGTAGTCTATTCCTGACCTGGCTTGGAATTTACTTCCTCTCAATTTTCTTGTTAGTGGCATTTCACCCGTTTGAGTCCTCAGCCGCAATATACAGATGGATAGATGCGAGCGGGACAGTTCACTTATCAGACAGCCTTGATGATATACCTCCCTCTTACCTTCACAATTTCAGAGTCATAACGGAACCTCAAGAAAGAGGCAGTGGGAATGTGATACCTTTTGAAAGAACAGCATCGGGTCTTGTGTTAGTCAATGCTATACTGAATGATGACGTGAAGGTAAAGATGGTCTTTGATACAGGGGCCAATCTTGTAGTTTTAACCGAGGCAATTTCAAAAAAATTGCGCCAAGACCTGACCTCCGGGTATGAGACTATAAAACTTTACACCAACTGTGGGGAGGTCGAAGGGAGGTCTTTTGTAATCAACAAAATTGAGCTCGGAAATGCGCAAAAAGAAAATGTCCGGGCTGTTATTACCCCTAATGATTATTCCCTTAGCGGCTTTGATGGTCTACTGGGTCTCAGCTTTTTAGGAGATTTTAAAGTAACGGTGGATTATCAAAACGGGAAGATCATCATAGGTAAATGAGACAAATAAGATTTTATTGATGTGATGAAAAATCCCGGATGCGTCTTGCATACGGCGCGACGTTGCGGGAGAGAATGTTCTGCATGCTTCTCCGGTCCCTTGTAAAAAGCAATGATAGGACCTTTGAATGCTGCTGCCTCTTGCGGTCATTTTCCCTTGACACACAACATACTTTTCCTTACACTTCCAAAAACAAAACCGTTCCTGTCATAATACATTACCAATCTTCATCTGGATGATGGATTCGAAAGATGCCTTTTTGTGAGAGTGAGGATATAACATGCCTGCCCTTTTGAGCAAATTTTTCAGAAATTTTTATAGAAAGACACCTGCAAAGAATATAGGACCGGACAAGAAAGTTGTGATGGATGGACAAGGAACGATGTCCTATCCGGGCGGTATGAATTATGTCGGAGAATGGAAAGACGGAAAATGGGATGGGCAGGGCACGTTGAGCTATCCTGGTGGATTGCGTTATGCAGGGGAATGGAAGAATAACAAAATGGATGGTCATGGGACTATGACCTTCCCTGATGGTGCACAATATACCGGCCAATTTAAGAATGGTGAGTTCAGCGGACAGGGGACCATGATGTTTTCCAGCGGGAAAAAATATACAGGTGAGTGGAAAGATGGCGAACCTAATGGTCATGGGACCATGACCTTTCATGACGGTGCGCAATATATAGGTCAGTTCAAGAATGGCGAATTGAATGGACAGGGAACTATAACATTTTCCGACGGCAAGACCTATGTAGGACAATTTAAAAATAATCTTTTTCATGGACACGGTACGATGTCCGGTGATGACGGCATGCATTATAGCGGAGAATGGAAGGATAACAAAAGGGAAGGGCGGGGAGTGTTAACCTCACGCGACGGCAAATCATATGCCGGCCAGTTCAGAAATAATGAGTTAAATGGAGGGGGGACTCTGACTGAGCCGAGCGGCAAAAAATATGTCGGTCATTTTAAAGATAACAAAAAGGATGGAAAAGGGACTTTAACTTTGCCTGACGGCACTGAATACGCCTGTGAATGGAAGAACGACATGATGGAGGGGAAAGGTACGATAAAGTTTTCTGACGGCAGGACATATGAGGGCCAATTCAAAGATAGTAAGATGAACGGACATGGTATATTAACTTTTCCTGATGGAAGAAAATATACAGGGCAATTTAAGGACGGTGTTTTGGAAGGCCAGGGAATTGCAAAATTTCCGGATGGTAAATCATATGTAGGTCAATGGAAAAATAGTATGTTTGATGGACAGGGAACCATGACATATCCGGACGGCGGGGAATATATAGGACAGTTTGAAAATGGTATGCCTCATGGGCAGGGAACAATGACCAGACCTGATGGTCAATACGTGGGTCAGTTTAAGAACGGAAAGAAAAATGGACAGGGTACGGTGACCTTTACTAACGGGACCAAATATGCAGGTCAGTTCAAGAATGATGACTATCACGGGCAGGGAACGTTGATACTTCCCACCGGTGAAAAATATGTGGGCGAGTGGAAGAACGGCAAGTTTATAGAAGTCGATTAATGCATTTATTCACGAGCCTTGCTATAACCCGCCTTGATAGCCTCAGCCTCCGAATTAAATATGACGCGATGATATGACTTGACTTGGTCGTAATACTTCATGCCTGGCAGGTGATATCGTTTACTGTTCCTGTTTCCAATTACCTTTACTTTCACCTGCGAACGGGCGACGTCCTTGGTGTGTCTCCCTGATTTTTTCTCACGATTGTCATACTCTGCAGATATAAAATTTCGGGGTGCGGATGAAGAAATATCCCCTGAGCTGTCCGGAGTCTTGATAGGTGAGGGTCCCGTTTGTTCTATAGCAATCGAAGGTGAACGGTCATTTCTTTCATAAGAAGCTTCCTTCCCTATATAATTGGACGTTGATATTTTCCGGCCTTCGGTAGGGTCTTCCTTTGGAGACAATATGAGGATGCAGAGAGAAAAAACGACGATAACCCAAATGATAATACCCAGCCAGAAAATGCCCTGGAAAGTACGCTTCCTGAAAAGCTGCTTCTGATCGTCTTTTTGCTCAAAAGTTGTATTTTCGCCCGAGAAAAGAGATAATTGCGGCCAATGCCTCATTTGACGAGTTTGGTCGGATTGCCTCTGGTAGTGTCTCAGGACATACTTTTCATTTAGCCTCAAATACGCGGCGCACTTTTTTAAATATTCTGCAATAATTTTTTGATTAGGGAATGAACTGAAATTATCATCCTCCAAGGCCTTGATCAAAGGAATGCTTATGCCTGTGGACTGAGATATCTCCTGCAATGATATAAGGTGTGATTCCCTCTTTCTTCTTAAATATTGGCCAAGAGTCTCTTCCATTTATCACCGGTGTTTTTATGTTAAACACTTCTTCTTTATGGATTGAGTATAGTGGGTATGAAAAATTGAGTCAAAAGAAAAAAAGGTATGATACAGTATTTCTCTTAAAAAAGGTGGTTATATAAATTCCTAGTCCTTGAGGTTGGAGAAACCGTTAAAGCCGTATTGAAATATCTAAGTGATTGGAGATAACAGACAAGGAATTGACGTTAGAGTTCTTTGACGTCTTTCGTCAATTTTAATCTGCCATTCTTGATCATGGATTCCTTGTTTTTTTCTATCCATGCTGTCATGTATTCGTTTCTCTTCATCTTCAGAAGTAAATTTGCCAAGACTGCCTTTTTCGCGTCGAAGTCATGGAAATCCAGTTTCCCTCTCTCTTTAAACTTCACTATTATGAAGCTCCCGTTGATATAATGGACATTATCCGGATAAGGGTTCTGATCGGAAGTTTGCAGGAGGTCATTACTCAAATCCTTGGAAAAGCCGATTTTCGGTATGGTGTAGCCAGGGAGAAAGAATCCTGTTTCTTCTATCTTCAGCCCCTTTTCCTTAGATATTTTTTGCAGTGTTTCTCCCTTCTTAAGACTCTCAAGGATTCCTTCCGCGTCCTTTTTGCACAGGCGCATGGCCTCTCTTTCTACAAATTGATTTTCTACCTCCTTTTCAATTTCATTCAAAACTGGGACGTAAGAGGGTTTTTTGGCAACGAGTTTCAGGACGTAATATGATTTGTCATCTGAAAGGACAGGACTAAGTTCATCTGTTTGCAGGCTGAGGGCAACTTTGGTAAAATCCTTTACCTGTTTGAATTCTTGGGGAGTGTTTTTTGAATTAAATAAACTTGTAGTGCTGATCCTATATCCATGTTGTCTGGCGTAATTGTCAAAATTTTCTTTTTGATATATTTCGTCGTGGGCCTTCTTGGCCCCTTCGGCGGCAATATGTTTGCTGCGACCCTGCTTTAGTTCGTCAATGATCTTGTCTTTTACTTCGGATAAGGGAGCTACTATACCTCCCTTTTTCATAAAATTATCTTTGTGACGATTATAGAATTCGACCACATCCGTCTCAGGTACGTTTACTGAGGACAGGAAATCGTGTCCGGAAAATGATATATACTTTATCTGAATCTGCTCTGGAACGAGAAAATCATCTTGATGTTCTTTCAGGTACGATTCCAGATCGGAGCGGCGCGAGGTTACCATGCTTTTATAGTTCTTTGAAGAAAGGCTCAGATAGCTTACATTTATTTTTTCGCTCTGAAATCGGTACAGATCAAGGACTTCTTTATCTGAGACCTTGACAGCTCCCTGGATAATATCCTCCAGTTTTGCCATCGCTAGCATCATTCTTTGAGCATCTTCAAAATCAGCGGGAGCCATCCTGTTGTAACGCAAGACCTGATTATAAATCTTTTCATCAAAAACGCCCGCCCTTTGAAAAGCTGGGTTAGAAAAGATAGATGCCTTAACTTCATCCTCGGTAACCTGTAAATTGAGATCCTTGGCATTTTGCAGAATAACTGCCTGATTAATGACGTCATCGTATGCCTGCTGCTTAAGATTCAGACTTTTAAGAATATCATCGGTAAGGACACCCCCGTATTGCTGCCGATAGATTTCGACAAGATTCTGGTATTTCCTTTGAAACTCCATGTATGGGATGGCTTTACCATCGATAACAGCGATTGCCTCCGCCTGATGCCTTCCGCGCGTTGTGCCAAAATACAAGACAAAAACAAAGATAATCATCCCCAGCAATACAATCATCAGCCAATGTCTGGCGTGTTTCCTCATCAGTTCAAGCATTCTATAATTCCTCAATAGTATTTAGGCAAAAACTTGTATTACAGCCCCCTCTAAAAAGCAATAACTTTTTAAAAAGTCATTGATTAGGAAAATGAAATGCTGTATATGTTATAACCTCGTGATACAATGACCGGTATCGTTACTGAAACAATACAAGAAAACAAGGAGGAAAGATCTTGCTTTTTGATTATATTTTGGGAAAATTTTCCAATGATCTTGCTATAGATCTAGGAACGGCAAATACACTGGTTTACATGAAGGGTAAGGGGATTGTATTAAATGAACCTTCGGTGGTTGCCGTTCATAAAGATGCGCGGGGTACAAAAAAGGTTCTTGCTGTCGGCCTGGAAGCGAAAAAGATGTTGGGACGAACCCCAGGAAATATAGTGGCTATCAGACCCATGAGGGAAGGTGTAATCGCCGATTTCGACATCACGGAAGCCATGTTGAAGCATTTTATCCACCGTGTTCACAATCGCAGGGCTTTAGTACGTCCAAGAATAATTGTGTCAATCCCCTCCGGCATAACACAGGTGGAAAGACGGGCCGTCAGGGAAACTGTGGAATCAGCAGGCGCCAGGGAAATGTACTTTATCGAAGAGCCAATGGCAGCCGCCATTGGAGCCGGCTTGCCTATTATGGAACCGACCAGCTCCATGGTAGTGGATATTGGCGGAGGTACCACTGAGGTTGCTGTGATATCCCTTGCAGGAATTGTCTATTCGAAGTCTGTCAGAGTCGCGGGTGACAGAATGGATGAGGAAATCGTCCAGTATATGAAGAGAAAATTCAATCTCCTTATAGGTGAGCGTTCGGCAGAAATAATAAAAATGACCATTGGGTGTGCCTATCCGGATGGAGAATTGCGGAAACTGGACGTAAAAGGAAGGAACCTTATATCCGGTATTCCAAAGATAGTTGAGATCAATTCCGAAGAGGTGCGGGAAGCCATTATGGAGCCAGTGAGTATTATTATAGATGCAATTAAGGACGCCCTGGATAATTCCCCACCCGAATTAGCCGGAGATATTGTTGACAGAGGAATTGTCTTAACGGGCGGTGGAGCCCTTTTGACAAATCTCGATATTCTCATAAAGGAGGAAACGGGACTGCCCATAACTGTCGCTGATGACGCCCTTTCGGTAGTTGCGAGAGGCGCCGGTATGGCACTGGATCATTTGGATGTATTGAAAGAGGTTACATTTCAGGTATAGTTTAACCCCATTTCAGAACATATTTTGTTTAAAAATATGATCAAAGTGCTGATTAGCATTTATATCCATGATAAGCGGTCTTGCAAATTTCCCGAAGAGCTGAGTATCTTGCATGAAGGATAGACTTGTCTGATGATCTCCCGACCGGCATCTCCGTTTATATCATTTCAGGAGAAAGATGTTATTCCCTAAAAAATATCAATCAATTATAATAGCATGTCTCCTGATCATCATCTCTCTCATCTTATTATCCTACAGTGTTAAAAAGCCATCAACAGTTGGTTTTTTCAGAGGCCTCGTTCTGGAGACTGCAGCTCCGTTAGCAAATATAATAACCATTTCCTTCGAAGGGCTTAGCAGCGCATGGAAGCGGTATATATTTCTCGTGGGGCTGGAAGAGGAAAACAAGCGCCTGAAGAAGGGGAACGCGTTGTTGACGCGGGAAACAGTTCAATACCGGGAAGCATATCTTGAAGGAATACGCTTGCAAAAACTCCTCGCACTCAAAGAAAAAGTCAACTATCCTATGATTGCTGCCAGGGTCATTGCCAGAGACCAAACATCGATAATCAA
>Ga0187771_10001509_pt1 | contig 15589 bp, 13 predicted proteins | sample 0116_SJ02_MP15_1_FD_133139 | JGI IMG/M metagenome (GOLD analysis project Ga0187771, IMG submission 133139) | Tropical peat soil microbial communities from peatlands in Department of Meta, Colombia - 0116_SJ02_MP15_10_MG | ecosystem: Environmental > Terrestrial > Soil > Wetlands > Peat | place...
ACCGAGACCTCGCGCTCGAACGGAATGAAGGCTTCCAGAATGGCTTCCGTCGAGCCGAGAGCGCGCCAGACCGCGGCGAGATCCTGCCCCTCCCGGATGATCGCCTGGCCCTTGCCGTCGTAGCCGAAGCGGCGGGTCTTGAGCACCGCCGGCAGGCCGAGGCGATCGACGGCGGCCGCGAGGGCCTGGATCGAGGAGACGTCCTCATAGGCCGCCGTGCCGATGCCGAGCCGGGTGATGAAGTTCTTTTCCGCCAAGCGGTCCTGGGTCGTCTCCAGCACGGCGGGATCGGGCAGCACCGGCCGCCGCGCGGCGAGCACCATGGCGGTCGAGGCGGGCACGTTCTCGAACTCGTAGGTGACGACATCGACCCGTTCGGCGAACCGCTCGAGCGCGGCCGTGTCGGTGTAGTCGGCGCAGGTCGCTTCCCGCACCACGTCGAAGGCCGGCGAATCGGCCTCCGGCGCGAAGACATGGGCCTTCAAACCGAGCCGTGCGGCTGCCAGCGCCAGCATGCGCCCCAATTGCCCGCCGCCGAGAATGCCGATGGTGTCGCCGGGCCTCAACTTCACCGGACCGGGTGAGGTCACGCCGGGCCCTCCGGACGTTCGGAGACGGAATCGGTCTGGGCCTTGCGCCAAGCCGCAAGACGGCCGGCGAGCGCCGAATCGGACAGCGCCAGCACGCTGGCCGCGAGCAGGGCGGCGTTGACCGCGCCGGCCTTGCCGATCGCCAGCGTGCCCACCGGGATTCCGGCGGGCATCTGAACGATGGAATAGAGCGAATCCAGCCCCGACAGCGCCTTGGTTTCCACCGGCACGCCGAACACCGGCAGCTCGGTCAACGAAGCCGTCATGCCGGGCAGATGGGCGGCGCCGCCGGCCCCGGCGATGATGACCTGGAAGCCGGCCGCCTTGGCGCCCTTGGCGAAGGCGTAGAGGCGGTCGGGCGTTCGGTGCGCCGAGACGATCCGCGCCTCATGGGCGACCCCGAGCGCCGTCAGGGTCTCCGCCGCATGGCGCATGACCTCCCAATCGGACTGGCTTCCCATGATAATGGCAACGGCTGCGGTCATGCGGTGTCTTTAGCGCATTCGAGCTTGCGTGGAAGGGGTGTGGATGACGGCGTCCGTTGCGCCGGCGTCCGCGAACTGGCGCCATTCATGCCCTCGGCAAGGCCGGACACAGTCGATGCCGACAGCGCCGCGGGCGACGGGGCCAGCGCCCTGGATAAACCAGAGCGCCACCACTACCCTGTCCCGGTGAATCGCGGCAACATGTTTAGCGTCGCCTGATCGAAAAACATGCGGAAGTCCCAGCCCAAATCCCCACCCAGATCCCGGCCCAAATCCCGGTCCCCGACCAAGTCCCCGACCAAGGCCCGTTCCGCGGCGCCGTCGGCGGTGGCGCGCGGCCGCGGCAAGCCGGCGCGGGGGGCGTCGCCCCGGGGGGCGGCGGGCGCCCCGCGCAGCGCCGCGGCCGAGATCCGGCGGCTGACGGCCGAACTGGCGAGGGCCCGCAGGCGCATTCGCGAACTCGAGAGCCTCGCCGAAACCGACGCCCTGCTCGGCATCCTGAACCGGCGCGGCTTTGCGCGCGAGCTCGGGCGCGCGATCGCCTATCTTCGGCGCTACCGCGGGTCGGGGGCGGTGATCGCGCTCGATGTCGACCGGCTCAAGATCGTCAATGACGAGCGCGGCCACGCCGCGGGCGATGCCCTGTTGAAGGCGATCGCCGCCTTGCTGCAGCGGCAGACGCGCGCCTCCGACGTGGTCGGGCGCCTCGGCGGCGACGAATTCGCGATCGTGCTGTGGAATCTCACCGAGGCCGATGCGCAAGCGAAGGCCGCAGCGCTGGAAGCGAGCATCGATGGCCTCGTCATCACCTATCGCGGCCGCGCGATCCGCGCCGGGGCGTCGATGGGCGTCGCCATGATCGCAAGCGGCGACGATGCGGCCTCCGTGCTCGATCGCGCCGACCGGGCGATGTACCGGCGCAAGCGGCAGCGCCGCGCGCAACCGCAAACGCTGCAGGATCAAGCGATGATGTCGGGCGTGATCTGATCTTCGATGAAGGAAATGCGGTCGCGCAGCTGCAGCTTGCGCTTCTTCAGCCGCTGCAGCCGCAGCAGGTCGGGCGCGGGCGAGTGATGGAGCGCTTCGATGGCGGCGTCGAGGTCGCGGTGCTCCTGCTGCAATCGAGCAAGTTCGGGAGCGTATTGGTTGTTGTCCTGCTCGGTCATTTTGGTCGCAACGAGGCGGTGGGATCGCGCAGCCGGCGCAGGCGCAGCTGCGACCCTGATTAATGATGGTCGCGGAGCGGCGCGGTTTCAAGAGTGTTTCATCATACCACACAGATAGTTCCCGGTCGCCGCGTGCGGCGAATTAAATTAATGCACGCGCACCGTGCGAAAGGGATTCTTCGTGATGGTCACAGGTTCCCATCGACAGCAGCGACGGCCTGTGTATGAATATTGTGTGAAATATTCCGGTGTTGAGAATTGAGGTCCATCTATAAGGGAGACTTCGAATGGCGATTGAAGCGCATCTCATTGAGCTGGAACGCAAACATCGGCTCCTCGAGAATGAACTGCATGATGCCCTCAGGCATCTCTCGACCGACAACCTCTGGATCGTCGAGCTCAAGCGCCGCAAATTGATGGTCAAGGACGAAATCGAGCGACTGAAGCACATCGCGAACGACACGCTCCACTGACGTTTCGCACCGGCCTCCCGCCGACCGCTGTATCCCACCGAGTTCTCATGACACGCATTCGCCCTTCGGGGCGAATGCCGCGCGTTGATGTTTTCGCGCGTTTCGTCGGCGCATGCCGGCGCCGCGCCGCGAGCATGCTTTTGATTTGCAACTGGCATCGCCGATCCGAAGTTCGCCCACGCCCTTCCTTCGGCGTCGCTTCAGCGCGCCGCGGTGGCGGCGATGTCCGCGACGTGGTCGGCGATCGCGAGCGACGACGTCAAGCCGGGCGACTCGATGCCGAACAGATTGATCAGGCCGGCGACGCCATGATCCTGCGGGCCCTGGATCATGAAATCCTGGATTGCCACCGCGGGCGGCACGATCTTGGGACGAACGCCGGCGAAGGCGGGCGCCAGCGCGCCATCGGGCAGCCCCGGCCAATAGCGCCTGATCGCCGGATAGAAACGCGCGGCCCGCGCCGGATCGACTGAATAGTCAATGTCATTGACCCATTCGACGTCGGGGCCGAACTTGGCCTGACCGCCGAGGTCGAGGGTGAGGTGCACGCCGAGGCCACCGGGCTCCGGCACCGGATAGATCAGGTGCGTGAACGGAGCGCGGCGTGTGCAGCTGAAATAGTTGCCCTTGGCGAAATAGGCGGTCGGGATGCGCTCGATCGGCATGCCGTCGATGCTGCGGGCGACCGCCGGCGCGTGAAGCCCCGCGGCGTTGACCAGCAGCCGGCAGCCGAGCGTCATCGGCGCCTCGCCGCCGACGTCGACGACGGTCCGGTCGGACCGGGCTTCCGCGCCGAGGAGCGGCGCGTTGAAGGCGAAGGCGACGCCCGCGTCCTCGGCCTCGCCGCGCAGCGACAGCATGAAGGCATGGCTGTCGATGATGCCGGTCGACGGCGACAACAGCGCGGCGTCGCATTGCAGCGCGGGCTCGAGCGAGCGCGCCTGCGGGCCGTCGAGAAAGGCGAGGTCGTCGACGCCGTTGGCCTCGGCGCGCGCCTTGATGGCGGCGAGCGCCTCGCGCTCGTCGGCGGTCGCGGCGACGATCAGCTTGCCGCAGCGGCGGTGGGGGACGCCGTGGTCGCGGCAGTAGTCGTAGAGCGCGCGCCGGCCGTCGACGCAGTGCCGTGCCATCAGGCTTCCGGAGGCATAGTAGATGCCGGCGTGGATCACCTCGCTGTTGCGCGAGGAGGTCGATGTGCCGATATCGCCCGCGGCGTCGACGACGACGACCTCGCGGCCGGCCCGGCCGAGCCGCCGCGCGATCGCGAGGCCGACGACGCCGGCACCCGCGACGATGCAATCGACGCTGTCCACGCGGCGGTCCGTGCCGCTACCGCGCGCACCGGCAGCCGAGGCTGCGGCGGCACGGCGTTAGCAAGGTGTTAACCATAACTCGCCAACTGCCTCATTTTCATTCGGATTTTGCATATCCGCGAGGCACGCGTTTACCCGATTCAAACGGCCGCAGCTAGAGACTGCGAGTGTTTTGCAGGGCTGGTGAATGGCATGCGGAAGTCGGGCGGCGCCCAAGCGATCGTTTTCGCGATGATCGTCGCTTGCCTCGTCGTGTCCGCGGCAGCCCGTGCGGTGCCCGCCGCCACGGCCGGCCTGGCGCCGCCGTTCGAGGGCGCCGCCGATCCTTCCACGATCTGGCAGATCCTGCTGGTCGGCTTCCTGATCTTCGCGTGCCTTGCGGCCATCATCGTCTGGATCCTGACGGCCCTGCAGAAGGCGCAGCAGGCCAACCGGCGCACGGCGGCCTTCGTCGACGCGGCGTTCAACAACATGAGCCTCGGCATTGTCATCGTCGACGCGCACCACAAGCTCGCGTTCTGCAACGACGCCTATCTCAAGCTCTACAACCTCGACCGTTCCGAGATGCGGCTGGGCATGCACGGCCGCGAGATGGTGGAACTGCGCCGCAGGCGCTGCCACATCAACGCCGAGGTCGACGACCTCCTGCGCGGGGTCCTGAGCGAAGACGGGCAGACCACCGATCTGCCCGACGGCCGCGCCATCCTGGTCAGGCACCGCATCCTGCCCAGCGGCGGCGTGGTCTCGACCCATGAGGACTGCACCGAATCGCGCCGGCTGTCGGGCGAGCTCGAGAAGACCAAGAAGTTCCTGGAGATGATCATCGACAACGTCCCGATCGCGCTCGACGTCAAGCGCGTCAAGGACGGCGAGTACCTGTTCGTCAACCGCGGCGCCGAAAAGATCTTCAACCGCGACCGCGAGACGGTGATCGGCCTGACCGCCGAGGAGGTCTACGGCCGCGCCGCCAAGCTGATCCTCGAGCGCGACTCCACCGCGGTCCGCAAGAAGGAGCAGACGCTGGAGGAGCAGCCGCTCCAGACCAAGAGCGGGCTCCGCCTGTTCCTCACCCGCCGGATGCCGGTGCTCGACGATGCCGGCGAGCCGCAATATCTCATCACCACCCATGCCGACATCACCGAGCGGCGCCAGACCGAGTCGCGGATGGCGCACATGGCCTATCATGACGCGCTGACCGATCTGCCGAACCGGGCGGCCTTCATCCAGGCGCTGACCCAGATGATCGACGCCTGCGACGGCACCGACGAGGAGTTCGCGGTGCTTTCGGTCGACCTCGACCGCCTCAAGGAAGTCAACGACGTGTTCGGCCATTCGGTCGGCGACCGGCTCCTGATCGAGGTGTCGCGGCGGATCCAGGACACGTCGCAGGGCGGGGTGGTGGCGCGGCTCAGCGGCGACGAATTCGGCCTGATCATCGACGGGCAGCAGCCGCAGGCCGCGCTCGATGTCGCCCAGAGCCTGATGGAGGCGGTGCGCGACGAATTCATCATCGACGGCAAGTCGGTGCGCACCGGCGTGACGGTCGGCGTCTCGATCTTCCCGCGGCACGGCAGCGACCCCGCCGCGCTGCTCGCCAATGCGGGCGTCGCCCTGATGCGGGCCAAGGCCAAGGGCCGCCGCTCGGTCAGCGTGTTCGACGCCGAGATCGATCAGCAGATCCGCGACCGCCGGGCGCTGCACCAGGATCTCGCCCACGCGCTGAACAGCAGCCAGATCGTGCTGCACTACCAGCCGCAGGCATTGACCGGCCACGGCGTCATCGAGCCCGAAATCATCGGCTTCGAGGCGCTGGCTCGCTGGTTTCATCCGGTGCGCGGCTTCGTCTCGCCCGCCGATTTCATTCCGCTGGCGGAGGAGAGCGGCCTGATCGTCGAACTGGGCGAATGGATTCTCCGCGAGGCCTGCCGCGAGGCGGCATCCTGGTCCAAGCCGATGCAGGTCGCGGTCAACCTGTCGCCGGCCCAGTTCCAGCACGGCGACCTGGTCGCGCTGGTGCATTCCATCCTGCTGGAGACCGGGCTGCAGCCCGGACGCCTCGAGCTCGAGATCACCGAGGGCGTGCTGATCGACGATTTCGATCGCGGGCTGTCGCTGCTGCGCCGGCTGAAGGCGCTGGGCGTGCGCATCGCCATGGACGATTTCGGCAGCGGCTATTCGTCGCTGACCTATCTGCAGGCGTTCCCCTTCGACAAGATCAAGATCGACCGCACCTTCGTGCTCAATCTGGGCCGCAACGCCCAGTCGGCGGCGATCATCCGCGCCGTGATCGGGCTGGGCCACGGTCTCGACATCTCGATCGTCGCCGAGGGCGTCGAGACGCAGGACCAGCTCACCTTCCTCGCCCACGAGAACTGCGACCAGGTCCAGGGCTATTTCCTCGGCAAGCCGGCGCCGATCGCCAGCTATGCCGGGATCGTCGGCGAGCCGGTGACGCCGGCGCGCAAGACCGGCTAGACCTCTCCACGCTTTGATGCCGCGTTACGGCAGCGCTGTCGTTTGCGCCACAGCGGCCCGGAATATTCGAGAGCGCCGCGTTGTAACTTGGAAATCCGCGGCGCGCTTGTCATGCTGGCCGTGAACAATCGTCCCGAGAATCTTCCAGCATGGCCGATTTCGACCTCGCCATCGTCGGCGGGGGGCTCAATGGCGTCTCTATCGCCCGCGACGCGGCCGGCCGAGGCCTGAAGGTGCTCGTGCTGGAAAAGGGCGATCTCGGCGCCGGCGCCTCCGGCACCGCTTCGTCTTTGATCCAGTGCGACCTCTCCGCGCTCGAGCACGGCCGGATCGGCGAGGCGCGGCGCGCGGCCGCCGAACGCGACATCTGGCTGCGGGCGGCGCCGCACCTGGTGCGGCCGGTCCGGGTCGTGGTGCCGATGCACGCCGAGATGCGCCCGCCCTGGCTGTGGCGGCTCGGGCTTGCCGTGCACGACCGCCTGTCGGCGGACCGCGCCTGGCCGCGCAGCGAGACCATCGACCTCACGCACCATCGGCTCGGCGACCCGCTGAAGCGGCCGTTCGGCCTCGCGCTCGACTACGGCGCCGGCCTTGCCGACGGCCCGCGGCTCGCCGTCGCGACGGCGAGCGATGCGGTGCGGCGCGGCGCCACCATCATCGCCGGGGCGCGCTGCGTCCGCGCCGACCGCTCCGAGATCTGGCGCATCGTCGCCGTGCGGCGGGGCCAGCGCCTGATCTTCGCCGCCCGCGCGCTGGTCAATGCCACCGGCGCCTGGCTCGGCACCGTCGCCGAGACCGTGCTGCGGCTGAAGCCGCCGCGGATCCTGCTCGAGCGATCGAGCCAGATCGTGGTGCGCCGCCTGTTCGACCATGACAGCGCCTACCTGTTGCAGCAGCCGGACGGCCGGCTGGTGCACGTGGTGCCGCTGGACGGCAAGGCGACGCTGATCGGATCGCTCGAGCGGGGTTTCGCCGGCGATCCGGCCCACGCCGCGGTGACCGCCGAGGACGCGCGTTATCTCACCCGCGCGGCCAACCGCTATTTCCGCGAGCAGCTGGAGCCGTCCGACGTGCTCCGTTCGGTGTCCGGCATCCATGTGCGCGACGCCTCTTCCGCGCGCGCGGCGGCGAGCGGCGAGGGGCTCAATCGCCTCGAGCGGAAGTTCGGCGAAGCGCCGCTGCTCACCAGCTTCGGCGGCGAGACCACCACCGCGCGCCGGCAGGCCGAGGCCGCCATGGCGGCGCTGGCGCCGTTCTACGCGATGCCGGGGCCATGGACCGCCGAGGCGACGCTGCCGTCCGGCGACGTCGCGTCCGGCGATGTCGGCGGCCCGGCCGACGGCGTCGGCGTGCGCTGGCCGTTTCCCACCCGGGAGCCGTCCTTGGCATGACCGGCCGCCCGGCTGCGGAAGCGTCGCCGCCGCATTGATCGGTGCCGCGGGGGAAGCCGTCGCCGCTCCTCCTTTTCAATCCGAAAATCAGCGGTATATGGTTCGCCGCGACCGGCGGGCCACGCAGGCAGCGGCGCATGGCGTCAACGAGGGGCGATGATCGAAACGACAACCACCACCGCGTCCGCTCCCGCGGCAGCATCCCCCTTGCTTCGCATCGCCGCCGTCACCAAGCGGTTTGGCGACTTCGTCGCCGTCGATGCCGTCAGCCTCGATCTCGCGGCCGGTGAATTCTTCGCCCTGCTCGGTCCGAGCGGTTGCGGCAAGACTACGCTGTTGCGCATGCTGGCGGGCTTCGAGGCGCCGGATGCCGGGGCGATCCTGCTCGACGGCGAGGACGTCGCGCCGGTGCTGCCGCATCGCCGGCCGGTCAACATGATGTTTCAGAACTACGCGCTGTTTCCGCACCTGTCGGTCGCGGACAACGTCGCCTTCGGGCTGCGCCGCGCCGGCCTGCCGAAGCCCGACGTCGCCCGGCGCGTCAAGGAGATGCTGGCGCTGGTGCGGCTCGAAGGCTTCGAGCGCCGCAAGCCCGACCAGCTCTCCGGCGGCCAGCGCCAGCGCGTCGCGCTGGCCCGCGCGCTGGCGCGGCGCCCGCGCCTGCTCCTCCTCGACGAGCCGATGGCGGCGCTCGACAAGAAGCTGCGCCAGAGCACCCAGGCCGAATTGAAGGAGCTGCAGCGCCGGCTCGGCACCACCTTCATCATCGTCACCCACGATCAGGAAGAGGCGATGACGGTGGCCGACCGAATCGGGGTGATGGATCGCGGCCGTCTCGTGCAGGTCGGCAGCCCGCGCGACCTCTACGAGACGCCGGCGTCGCGCTGGATCGCCGGCTTCGTCGGCGACATCAACCTGATCGAGGGCCGCGTGGTCGCGCGCGACGCGACGCGCCTCACCATCATGCTGCCGGATGGCGCAACCACGCTGACCGCCCTGAGGAACGGCGCGGGTCCGGTCGGCGCGGGCGCTGCCGACGGCTGCATCGCGGTGCGGCCGGAGAAGCTCCGCCTTGCTGCCGCGGACGTCGCGGGCGACGGCGCGGCCAACCGTCTCGCCGGGCAGGTGGTCGACGTCACCTACCAGGGCAGCGTATCGGTCTATCGCGTCGCGCTCGAAGGCGGCCTCGTCGTCAAGGCCGCGCTCGCCAATGCCTCGCGCGCGGGACTGCCCGATCTCGATGTCGGCCGTCAGGTGAGCGTGTCGTTCGCGCCGCACGACGGCGTGGTGCTGGAGGCGTGACGTCGTGAGCAGCCGCCGCATCTTCGCAGGCCCGGCGCGGCTCGCCGCGATCGCTCCCTATCTGTGGCTGTTGCTGTTCTTCCTGCTGCCGTTCGGCTTCGTGGTGAAGATCAGCCTGTCGCAGACGGTGATCGCCCAGCCGCCCTACGCCCCGGTGGTCCCGCTCACCGGGGGCCTTGCCGCGATGCGCGACGCGCTGGCGCAGCTCGACTTCGGAAATTTCGCCGCGCTGCTGGCGGACGAGCTCTATGTCAGGTCTTACCTGCGCAGCCTCGCGGTCGCGGCGACCTCCACCGCGGTGCTGGTCCTGATCGGCTATCCGGTCGCCTACGGCATGGCGCGGCTGCCGCTGGCGCGGCAAGCGGTCGCGATGATGCTGGTGATCGTGCCGTTCTGGACCTCGTTCCTGATCCGCATCTATGCCTGGATCAACGTGCTGCAGCACGACGGACTTCTCAATCAGGTGCTGCTCGCGCTGCACATCGTCGCCAAGCCGGTGGTCTGGCTCTCCACCGACGCCGCGATGTATCTCGGCATCGTCTATTCCTACGCGCCGTTCATGATCCTGCCGCTGTTCGCGACGCTGGCGAAGATGGATCACAGCCTCGTCGAGGCCGCCGCCGATCTCGGCTGCTCGCGGGCGAAGGCGTTCTGGCTGGTGACCTTGCCGCTGTCGCTGCCGGGGATCGCGGCGGGGGCGCTGCTCTGCTTCATTCCGATCGTCGGCGAATTCGTGATCCCGGACCTGCTCGCCGGCTCCGAGCGGCTGATGATCGGGCAGACGCTGTGGCTCGAATTCTTCACCAACAAGGACTGGCCGGTGGCCTCCGCGATCGCGGTGGTGCTGCTCGCGGTGCTGCTGGTGCCGCTGCTCTTCTTCCAGCGGCTGGAGCGCCGCAACGTCGAGGGAGAGGCGCGGTGAGGGGGGCCTCGCTCAAGGGCCTGTCGGTCTTCAACGCGGTCGCGCTCGCGCTCGGCCTTGCGTTCCTCTACCTGCCGATCCTGATCCTCGTGGTCTATTCCTTCAACGCCTCGAAGCTGGTGACGGTGTGGGGCGGCTGGTCGCTGAAGTGGTACGTCGAGCTCTTGAACGACCGCGCCATGCAGGACGCGGCGTGGATGAGCCTGCGCGTCGGTGTCTGCGCGGCGACCGCGGCCACCGTGCTCGGCACGCTCGCCGCGGTGGCGCTGTCGCGCGGCGGCGCGTTTTCCGGCCGCACCCTGATGTCGGGCATGCTCTATGCGCCGCTGGTGATGCCCGAGGTCATCACCGGGCTGTCGCTGCTGCTGCTGTTCGTCGCCATCGGCGCCGAGCGCGGCTTCTGGACCGTGGTGATCGCCCACACCACGCTGACCATGTGCTTCGTGGCGGTGATCGTGCAGTCGCGGCTCTCGGGGGTCGACCGCAGCCTCGAGGAAGCGGCGATGGATCTCGGCTGCTCGCCGGCCCAGGCCTTCGTCGCGGTGACGCTGCCGCTGATCGCGCCGGCGATCGCGGCGGGCTGGATGCTCGCCTTCACGTTGTCGCTCGACGACCTCGTGATCGCCTCCTTCACCACCGGCCCGGGATCGGCGACGTTGCCGATCCGGATCTATTCCGAGGTGCGGCTCGGCGTGCGGCCGGAGATCAACGCGATCTGCGCGCTGGTGATCGTCGCGGTCGCGCTCCTGATCGTGGCCGCCTCGCTGATCACCAAATTCGCCGGCCACCGGCACGACGCCGCCGCGCCGCTTTAGGATCTGCGGTCCGGTACGGATATTGCAGCACAAGCGTTGAGATCGATGAGAGGCGGGAGCAAAGGTGGCTGAGGTACATGATGCGGTCGGGCTCGCCGTTGCCGAGGAGAAAGCCGACGAGGCGCGCAAGGCGGTGCTTGGCTCCGCGCTCGGCTATGCCATGGACGGATTCGATCTCCTGATCCTCGGCTTCATGTTGCGTGCCATCTCGGCGGATCTCCACCTGAGCGCGGCCGAGAGCGCAGCCTTGGTGACCGCGACGCTGGTCGGAGCCCTGGTCGGCGGGCTCGTGTTCGGCATGCTGTCGGATCGCCTCGGCAGGGTGCGGGTGCTGACCTGGACCATCGTCCTGTTCGCCGTCTTCACCGGCATGTGCGCGCTGGCCCGGGGCTGGTGGGATCTCATGATCTATCGCGGCATCGCCGGGCTCGGACTCGGCGGCGAGTTCGGCATCGGCATGGCGCTGGTCGCGGAAAGCTGGCCGGCGTCGAAGCGGGCGCGGGCGTCCTCGTACGTGGGGCTGGGCTGGCAGTCGGGCGTGCTCGCGGCGGCGCTGGTGACGCCGCTGCTGCTGCCGACGATCGGCTGGCGCGGCATGTTTCTCGTCGGAATCTTTCCGGCGGTTGCCGCCTTCTTCATCCGGCGGCGATTGCACGAGCCCGAGCTGTTCGTCGCCCACAAGGCGCGCGATCCGGATGCGGCGTTTTCACTGCGCTTGCTGGTGGCGGACACCGAAACCGTCAAGACCAGTCTCGGCATGATCGTGCTCTGCGCGGTGCAGAATTTCGGCTATTACGGGATCATGATCTGGTTGCCGAACTATCTCTCGACGCGGTTCGGCTACACTCTGACCCAGTCGGCGCTCTGGACCGCCGTGACCATCGCCGGCATGGCGCTGGGCATCCTGACGTTCGGCGAGATCGCCGATCGCCTCGGCCGTCGCCCGGCGTTCTTCGGCTACATGCTCGGCGCCGCCGCCATGGTCGTCGTCTATTCGCAGCTGGTCGCGCCGGCCGCGCTCCTGGTCGGCGGCGCCGCCATGGGGTTCTTCGTCAACGGCATGCTCGGGGGATACGGCGCGCTCATCAGCGAGCTCTATCCGACGGCGGCGCGCGCCACCGCGCAGAACGTCTTCTTCAACATCGGCAGGGCGGTGGCGGGGTTCGGGCCGCTGGTGGTCGGCATCGTCAGCGCGTCGTACGGCTTTCAGACCGCGATCGCCCTGCTCGCGCTGCTCTACGTGCTCGACATCGTTGCGCTGCTGCTGCTGGTGCCGGAGCGCAAGGGGGCCGAGCTCACATAGGTCTTCAGTTGGCGTTCGCCGTCGGCGGCGTCGGCGCGGGCGCCGCGTCCGGCTTCGGCGCGCCCTTGAAGCGCTCGATCACCGAGCGCACCGCGTCGCGGGCGCGGTTGTCGCGCACGGCATTGAGGAGCGGCGCCGAGGCGGGAGAGCGCCGGATCAGGGCGTCGGAGTCGGGCAGGATCAGCGGGTCCTCCCACGGGCCCTGGATCACGAACGGCAGCTCGAAGGCCGGCGGCGCGTCGGGCGCCGACAACAGGCTGGCGACGCCCTTGAGATCGTATTCGCGCGCCGGCACGTCGGCCTTGCCCGAGACCGTCAGGCGCGCGGCCGGCCCTTCGATCCGCGCGTCCTCGGTCGAGGCGATGCCGTGATCGAATTTCAGCGCGACATTGAGGGTGGTGAACGGCGTGCGCCCGCTGCGGAACTCGCCGACCCCCGACAGCGGCCGCCGCTCCAGCCGCCGCAACAGCTGCGCGACGTCGAAGCCGATCAGCGCGCCGTCGTGTCCGGTGAGGTTCACGGTGCCGTCGAGCGACTGCGTCAGCTCGTAGGGACTGGCCCCGGAGGCCTGCAACAGGCCGGTGAGGGTGCCGCGGCCGGCGAGCCTGCGGTTGCCGAACAGGTCGGCGGCGAAGGCCTCGAGATCGATGTCGGTGAGCTGGAACTGGGTCGTCAGCTTGGAGGTGGCGTCGGTATTGGCGAGCCCGAACGAGCCGCGCAGGATGCCGCCGAACACCTGGGCCTCGCCGACGCTGAGCGCCAGCGTGCCGTTGCGCAGGTTGGCGCCGAGCGCGGTGCGGCCGAACCTTGTGGCGCCGGCCGTGATGCGCGCCGCCGAGAGGCGGATGTCGAGATCGGTCGCAGCGAGGCTCTTGAGGTCGAACGGCTGGCGGCTCCAGTCGTGGGCGCCGCTCGCCAGCACGCGCACGGCGTCGATATAGGGGGTGATGTCGAGCGTGTCGGCGGCCAGCGTCGCCTGCAGCATCTGGCGCGGATCGCTCGCGTAGGTGAGCACGCCCTCGGTCGCGTTGCCGTCGATCTCCATGTTGACGTTGGTCAGCGCGACCGAACTGCCGACCGCATTGGCATTGGCCTTCAGCGCGAAGCGGCCGAAGCCGCCGGTGCCGGGCAGATCGTGGCCGGACCAGCGCAGCGCCTCGCGCAGCGAGGCGCCGTCCGCCGTCAGCGTGCCGTCGAGCATCAGGCTGGTGCGGTTGGCGATCGCGCCGTCGAAGGCGAACTTGAGCGGCGCGCTGGTCACGCGCGCCTTGAGGCCGGAGCGCTCGCCGCCGAGCGCCGCCAGGAAATCGTTGACGCTGAGGCTGCCGTCGACGCGCGTGCCGCGCCAGTCGAACTGGCCGGTGGCGGCGAAGGAGCGCGCGATCGACGGCCAAGCCAGCGAGACGTCGGCGCCGCTCACCGTCTCGAGGATATGACGGCTGTCGTTGCGGTAGGTCAGCGTGCCGTCCTCGACCTTGATCTCGGAGAACGACAACGCGCTGTTGTCGCCGGGCTTCATCGCGCCGACGAGGCGGGCGACGATCGGCGTCCAGTTGCTGCCGCCTTCGGCGCGGTGGGTGACGATGACGCGCGGGTGCACCAGGGTGACGTCGGCGACCTCGAAGCGCCGCATCAGCAGCGGCACCAGGCGCAGGTTGGTCTTGACCTCGTCGACGCTGAGCGCCGGCGCGCCGTCGGCACCGCCCGGCAGCGTGACGTTGCGCAGGGTGACGAAGGTGCCGGGGAACAGGGACACCTCGGCGTCGCCGCCGAAGGCGAGGTCGAGCCCGCTCGCGGCGCGGAGCTGATCCTCCACGGACCGGTATACCGCCTCGCGGTCGATCAGCCACGCCAGGGCGACGAGCCCCACCGCGGCAATGCCGAGGCACGCGGCGATCGGCGTCCCGAGGCGCCGTATTCCCTGGGCCATCGTCAATGTGAGATCCGGATCGGGTTGCTCGAGTAAGATTTCTAGGGTCCTTCCGAAGCCGAAGTCTGCTCAAAAGGTCGCTGCGGAATGAAGCGAACTGCGGATTCGGGACACTGGCCGGGCCACTGGTTTCACCGCCCAACGGCCCCCAACTTGATGGTTTTTCTTGACGCTTTCAAGGCCGGCGAACCTTCCCGCCCGAGGCGGGCCGGCACGGCCCCGCAGGGCGGCGCCCCGGGTGGGCGCAATTGACGGCTCTTCACCATTTCGCCTAATAACGGCAACTTTCCTCGCTCCATCGGGTTGGAAACACATGAACAAGGTCTATCCGGACGCCAGGTCGGCGCTCGACGGCATCCTCAAGGATGGCATGATGATCATGTCGGGGGGCTTCGGCCTTTGTGGCATCGCCGAGACGCTGTCGGACGCGATTCGCGACGCCGGCGTGAAGAACCTGACGGTGGTGTCCAACAATGCCGGCGTCGACGGCATCGGGCTCAGCCGCCTGCTGGAGACGCGGCAAATCAAGAAGATGATCTCGTCCTATGTCGGCGAGAACAAGCTGTTCGCGCAGCAGTACCTCGCCGGCGAGCTCGAGCTCGAATTCAACCCGCAGGGCACGCTGGCGGAGCGCATCCGCGCCGGCGGCGCCGGCATTCCGGCCTTCTACACCAAGACCGGCGTCGGCACGCTGATCGCCGAGGGCAAGGAGGTGCGTGAGTTCAACGGCGAGAATTACGTCATGGAGACCGGGCTGTTCGCCGATCTCGCCATCGTCCACGCCTGGAAGGGCGACACCGCCGGCAACCTGGTCTTTCGCAAGACCGCGCGGAACTTCAATCCGATGATGGCGACGGCGGCGAAGGTCACGGTGGCCGAGGTCGAGCATCTGGTGCCGGCCGGCGAGATCGATCCCGACCACATCCACACCCCCGGCATCTACGTGAAGCGCATCGTCGAGGTCGGCACCGCCTTGAAGCGCATCGAGCAGCGCACCACGCGCAAGCGCCCCGCCTGAGACCCTAAGGAGCAGCCCATGGCCTGGACTCGTGAACAGATGGCGGCGCGCGCCGCGAAGGAATTGCGCGACGGCTATTACGTCAATCTCGGCATCGGAATTCCGACCCTCGTCTCCAACTACATCCCCGCGGGCGTCGACGTGCAGCTGCAGAGCGAGAACGGCATGCTCGGCATGGGCCCGTTCCCCTACGAGGGCGAGGAGGATCCCGACCTCATCAACGCCGGCAAGCAGACCGTGACCGAGTTGCCGACCACCTCCTATTTCTCGAGCGCGGATTCGTTCGCGATGGTGCGCGGCGGCCACATCGACCTGTCGATCCTCGGCGCCATGCAGGTGGCGGAGAACGGCGACCTCGCCAACTGGATGATCCCGGGCAAGATGGTCAAGGGCATGGGCGGCGCCA